>OGRR01001302.1_pt1 | contig 16230 bp, 16 predicted proteins | sample 1553511 | NCBI WGS metagenome assembly OGRR01 (sample SAMEA2580040, study PRJEB22360) | human gut metagenome | biome: human gut; feature: human-associated habitat; material: faeces | place: Denmark | collected 2008/2010 | reverse complement strand
TATACAATCTTTGTATAAAAATATTAAGCCTATTATCATTTCTTATTATACTTTTCATTAAAATTCTTCAATACTTTTTCTTTCACCTTTAAAATTATTTATTTTATTTCTTCTTTTTGATAATTCATTATTTAATTCTCCTAAATTAATTTCCTTTTCTGCCATGAGTACAAGAATATGATAAGTTAAATCACAAATTTCACTTATAATTTCATCTTTATCATTTTCCTTAGCAGCAATTATAACTTCAGTACACTCTTCTCCAACTTTTTTTAATATTTTATCAATACCTTTATTAAATAAGTATTTAGTATACGAACCCTCTTCAGCATTTACTTTTCTTTCTTTAATAATCTCATATAAATCATCTAATACCAATTTTATTTTATCCTCCTAAAAAAACAGCTTTTATTTCCAGTATGACAAGCTCCTCCCCTTTGAATAACTTTAATTAATAATGTATCATTATCACAATCTGCCAATATTTCCTTTACTTCTTGAAAATTACCGGAGGTAGCACCTTTATTCCACAATTCATTTCTACTTCTACTATAAAACCATGTTTTATTATTTTTTAAAGTAAGATTAAAACTCTCTTGTGACATATATGCAAGCATCAACACTTCATTACTTTCATAATCCTGGATAACTACAGGTATTAGACCATTACCTTTTTCAAAGTCTAAACTTATTTTTTCCATATAATATCTCCTATAATCATATTTTGTTAAGACTTTAAATTCTTACTGCTATTCCCATTTCCCTTAAATAAAGTTTTGCTTCTTTAATACTTAACTCTCCATAATGAAACAATGAAGCTGCCAATGCAGCATGGGCTTTTCCTTCTATAAATACATTTTCGAAATCTTTTAAAGAGCCTCCTCCACCAGATGCAATTACTGGTACGTTAGTTATCTCACTAACTTTTCTTGTAAGTTCTAAATCAAATCCATTTTTAGTTCCATCACTATCCATTGAAGTTAATAATATTTCTCCAGCACCTAATTTAGTTGCTTCCTCTATCCACTTAATAACATCTATTCCTGTATCAATTCTTCCTCCATTAATAAATACATTCCACCCACTATTATCAAATTTCTTTTTTGCATCTACAGCTAATACTATGCATTGTTTTCCAAAGTAATAAGCCCCTTCTTTTATTAATTTCTTATTAAAAACTTCCTTGCTTAATGAATTTGGTGGATATAAAGATCCGCTTCCAGTAAAAATTTGAATCTGATCTGAATGTATAAATTTTTCTTCTGATTTTGGGTTTCTCCACTCAGATGGTTTAGAATCAAAAGAAGGTGTAATAACTTGCCCCGTCATTGTGCAAATATCCTTCGGATATTTTTCATGCAATTTAAGCAGTCTTTCAATCATATCTTTTGGATAAAACATATCATCATCTGTTAAAATTACTAAATCATTCTTATATTCCTGCAGCACGTAGAAATATTTTTTATGACTTTTCAAGTCATCGCAAAAACGAATTGTTAATCCTCTTTTTTGCAATGCTTTCAGTTCTTCTGGTAATTCTTCAATTTCTTTAAATTGTGAATCTGCCAACCATAAAATCACTTCATCAGGTTTTACTGTTTGTTGCAACAACGTTTCTATTGTAATCCAAACTACATTGATTCTTTTAGGATAAGATGTTAATGATACTATAATTTTTTCTTTTCTTTTTTTTGTATTGATTCCCAACTTTTTATTTTGAGAATTACAATCTTTTATATACTTTTTTTTCACAATTATATTATAATACCATTCAATTCGCCCTAAGATACGCATAATCATCTTACTTGGTGCTTTTTGCGTTTCTTTATTCTTCTTTTCTTTTCGTTTTATTTTAAAATATATGTCATATATCATTTTATACATACAAAGTATACTCCTTATATACGTAATAATCGTCTTACAAGAAAATTACTATATTTAAGCCATAACATCCACTCTTTTTTTGTTGCTGTGCCATCTTTTCTTAATTTTTTAAAATATCTTTGAATTAATATCCTATTTTTAGTATCTACTGCATTTCCAAAGCACAATCTGGCATAATAATGTTTCACCAATTTAATATAATTTTCTGATTTTTTATCTGATATCTTTTTCAATGTTTGTACAACTATTTCTTCATAGTTTTCTAACTGTCGAATAATTTTTTCACTTGTATTTTTACTATGTGAATGACTGTTATCTCGTACATAATATCTATATACTCCTTCATTCACATATCCCGGAATTTCATAATACCAAACTAGTGGTATAAGTAATTGAGCATTCTGCCCACCTCTTCCAGTATATATATCTCCATTTTTCAAAATTCTTTCTATAGCTGATACTCTTACAACATATCCCGTAAAAAACATATTCTTTGCATATAATACATTTTCTAGGAACTGTTCTTTGCTTATTAAACTTCTTTCTTCCAATACCTGCAATACTTTTTTCGATTCATCATCCTTAATAAATTCTACATTTCCATAACAAAATGCATATTCTTTATGTGACTCTAAAAACTGTACTCTTGTTTCAATAAAATTCTCTGAAATCTCATCATCTGAGTCCATCCATAAAAGGTATTCTCCCTTAATCATCTTTAAACCTGTATTCAAAGCTGCTGCTTGTCCTTGATTCTCTTGTTTTAAATAAATTAATTCTTTTCCCCCCTTATTTAATTTATCTTTATATTCCAATACAATCTCTTCTGTATGATCATTAGACCCATCATTCACAAGAATCAATAACAAATTATCATATGTCTGTCCCAATATTGATTCTAAAAATCGGACAATATATTTTTCTCCATTATAACAAGGTACTACAATACTAACCTTTGCTTCCATTTTGTCCTCCTTATTTTTTTACTACTTTCCCTTTAATTTTCCAGTATAATATTATAATTTCTGGATTTATGCAAAACAATGTCAAAAACCTTTTATTTTCATCTGAATATCTCTGACTGGCATACCCTTTTTGATAAATTTCTCTAAATCTTTCTTTTATATCTTTCATTGCCTTTTTATTTTTAAGTATATCTCTCACTCTAGAATATTCCCATATTAATGAATGTAAATATTCATCATACGCAATATGCACTAAATCATTGTATCCACACTCTTTAAAAAAGAAAATCCTTTGCTTTAATGCTTCTAAATAGTCTATTTTTCCAATATGAAATTCTTTATGCATAATACTGTCTTTACCTTCAAAATAATAAAACATTTTTTGTGGCACAACGACTATTTTCTTACAACGTTGTAAAATTCTATGTGTAACATAAATATCTTCAAATATTTTTCCATCTGGATATAAAATATCTTTAAATAATTCTTTTTTATACAGCTTTCCCCACGGAGCCACATATTGTAATGCATTATGATTATTTACATATATTCTTTCCAGTGCTTGTCTATTATTAATAATCTCTGGTAAAATTTTTTCTGAAATTGTAAAAGAATAATTTTCCTCGCTTCCATTCTCAAAATCACATAGTGCTAGGTCTGCATTAGTCAATAAAATTTCATTATACAATTTCTCAATTGTACACTCTGTCATATAATCATCACTGTCAATCATTATTACGTATTCTCCTGACATGGAACTTATCCCTGTATTTCGAGCCTTACTGACGCCACCATTTTCCTGACAAATTATTCTTATCCGTGAATCTTTCGCATAGAATTTTTCACATATATTCAAACTCTTATCCGTAGATCCATCATTTATTATAATTATCTCTAAGTTCTTATAGCTTTGTTTTATAATTGATTTTAAACATCTTTCTACACTTTTTTCTGCATTATATACTGGTACAATTACACTAATTAGATCCATTTTAATCTCCAAGTTTCATATCTATTACTTTTCCTAATTTATTTACATCTGCAATAACTTCTGGAATTCTATCTTTTAATATTTCTTTTATTTTTTCTTCATTCTTTAAAATCCATAGAAATGCTTGGTACAAGTCTTCTTCATTTAATAAATCCTGTATAGAAATCACATAGTTTTCGTCTGATCCAAATAAATCGGTCGCAATTCCTCTCGATTTGATTGAATATCCTAATACTAATGTTGGTACAAATGTGGAATATGCTGCTATTGTTGCATGCGTTCTCGCCCCAATAAAAAAACGACATCTGGAAATATACCCTTTTAACTGCATACAATTGCAATCTTCTATCATTATAACTCTTTCGTTATCTTTAAACTCATTGTACAATTTTTTCAAAATTGTTCTATCATCATTACTTTCCCATACTACATGCGGAATTAATGCAACAGCACAATTCGTTGTATCCAAAATGTTTTGTATTAAATTTTTAAAATTAGAATATACAATTCCCTTTTTCTTTTCTCTGTTTTCAACTAAAGGGCTAACATTGATGCCTATCGTATTTTTATCAATAAAACCTTTTGGCAATGTTACTTGTTCCACTGGTAATATAAATGCAGAATCCGGAGTTAATCCAATATTTTTTAACCCTGCCTTTTTTAGTAGCTCATATGTAAGAGATTCTCTTGCCGAAATATAAGTATATTTTTTCATATCTTCAATAAATCTCTGATCTTTAAATAATGATTCATTTAATGAACATCCTATTAAAGCGGTTTTACAATTCTGTCTGCATATTAATTCGTGTAAATAAATAAACTTGGGATAATCCTCGTAACAATAAATATCTCCACCTATTGAAATTACTTTATCCTCTTTTTTTATATCTTTAATACTTTTTCTATATGGTAGAATATCCATCAAAAAATAATTTCCGGATTTTTTTAGTTCTAAATAGGCTTTTCCAAAAGCTCCACTAAATTTTGAATATGTTTGCACTGCTGATCCAATCTCTAAAACTTCTTGAAGATTATATTTAAAATCTTCCTGTGGCATCTCAGATAATACTATTTTCTTTCTATTTTTTTCTATAATAGAAGATACTGTACGTGCTAATGCTTCACATCCATGATTCGCACTTCCTCCATGGTTATATAAATAGATTTCCCCCATATTATATCTCTCCTTTTATTCTCCATTTCTTTTTCAAATTATCTTTAATCTTCAAAATAAAATATAATAACTTCACATTACCTTTTTTATATAAATCCAAAATTATCTTCATAAAAATATTTTCATAAACATCTGCTTGGATATTATATTCTTTTAACCGTTCTACTGCATTTACAAAATTAGTTTGCGATAATTTCGCATTCATTAATAAAATAGTATATATATATCCTGAAATTATTTTGTTATAAATTTTTTGCTCATATTGTCCAAATGACTGATATCGTTGTAGAAATTTTTTTGTTTCATTTTGAATTTCAATTTGTTTATAAAAATCTATTTTTTCATCCTTCATTGATATTGCAGAATTATCCGTATCTTGTTCATAAAAATATTCTGCCACATTAACAAATTGTACTTTATTGATCAAATTATATATTTTCAAAAAAAAATCGTAATCTTCTGCTAAATTTATACTCTTATCAAACTCTATTTTTCCTTGTTCTATAATAGATCTTTTTACTAACTTTGATGAAACAAATCCGTATATCCCTGTCCTTATCTGTTCTTTATAAAAACTTAATGCAATTTCTCTAATCTCCAGATTTCCAGATAGTGTAGGAACTATTTCCTTTATTTTGCTTCCATTTGCATCCACCATTTGCAATCCACCAATTACCATTTCTGATTCTGGAATATACAAATGCTTTAAATAATTTTCTGAAACTGTATCATCACCATCTATAAATGTTATGTATTCGCCTCTTGCCAATGACATTCCATAATTACGTGCTATAGATACTCCTTGATTTTTCGTATGATATACATGAATTCGTTCATCTGAAAACTGTTTGCATATTTCATAAGAATTATCTACAGAACCATCATCTATAATAATTAATTCCCAATCTTTAAACGTCTGTGAAATTACAGATTCTATTGCATTTTTTATATATTTTTCTTTATTATATACAGGCATTACAATTGATATTTTGCACATATTATTCTACCCTTTACTCTCTTTTTCTTACCATCCAAGTTACTATTGATGTATATCTGTGTTTCATAAATAATAGTTGTAATCTTAATTTCACTGACACTCTTGGCAATTTAAATCCGTGAAATATTGACTTTAATTGATCATCATTCAAAATTTTGCTAATTCTTTTTTTTGCATCCTTAAAATTTGAGGCATTAACGCCTTCCATTCCAATCGTATTGCATGCATAATAAATTAAATGTAATCTTATTTGCCTATTGAAATCGTATTCTTTTTTATTTATGAAAAAATCCCTCATATAGGTATTCATTCGCTTATAAACTTCCCAGGCTCCTGGTCTATAACTTGTTGTAATAGTTCCTTCATTTTGATAATAGTGATACAATCCTTTATTTTTTAAATATACAAAATTTTTCGCATAATATCCTACCATTGCATTAAATAAATTATCCTCAGACCATCTTACATCTTCTGCAAATAAAATTTTATTTTTATCTAAAAATTTCTTTTTATAAATGCAATTCCACACTGATAAAATTGGTCCATAATCAACCGTTTCCCCCATAATAAGATTTGGATATATTTTCTCTATAACATCTTTCTTTCCATATAATCCTTCTTCTAAACTTTTAGATACCAATACTTTCTCTTTGTCATTTATAATCCTTATATAATCTGACATTAAGAAGTCTGCATTATATTTTTCTGCTGCTTCTACCATGCATTCGAACATATTCAATTCTACATCATCATCTGAATCTACAAAACCAATATATTTACCTTGTGCAATTTTTATTCCTGCATTTCTTGCACTACTTAATCCACCATTCTTTTTATGAATAACTTGTATACGATGGTCCATTTTGCTTAAATCATCACAAATTTTTCCACTTTGATCAGGACTCCCATCATCAACTAAAATTATTTCCATATCTTTTAAAGTTTGATTTACAAGACTCATAACACAACGTTTTAAATATTTTTCAACTTTATACACAGGTACAATTATGCTAATTATTACCATCTTACTCTCCCGCCTTATTTTTCTATTAAAGAATATATTTTTTTTATTTCTTTTTTATTTGAATAATCATTGTTATATGTATTCTTTATTAATTTACGTTTTAATTTGGAATCTTTTATTATCTTTGAAATTTCATCTGCACAGCTTTTGTTATCCTGTGATACTATCATTCCATCATAACCATTTTTCAACTGACTTTCAGCAGTTAAATAATTAGCTATAATCACTGGTTTATGTAATGCCTGTGCTTCTATTACAGTAACTGCTTTCCCTTCAAACCTCGATGGTTGTATATACCAATCACATTTTTTTATATATGGATACGGATTTTCTATTTTCCCTAATAAAATAACTCTGTCTTCCATTCGAAATAATTTTATCTGCTTTCTAATTAACTCTTCGTCACTTCCAAATCCGATAATATACCATTTTATATTTATACCATTTTCAATAATCCTTTTACATATCTCGGGTACATTATCAAAGTTTTTTGCTTTACAAAATCTACCGATTGATAAAATTTTAATACAATCCTCTTCACTCATCACATTCTCTGGAATTTCTTTTTTTGACTCTATTCTCATAAAATCAACTGCTAATAAATTTTCCATATAAATAATTTTATCTTTCAAAGTCGGAAAACACTTTATAAACGACTCTTCACATGCTTTTGAAATTGCGATTATATTATCATATACTCCCCACATCTTTTTTTCCGATTTCCTATTTATTTTTACAAAAGAATAATCTGTATGTATCCACGCTATTTTTTTCTTTGCTTTGACTTTTTCCGACACAAAATAATGAGGTGTTAAAAAACTAATTGCCAAATCAAAAGTTTTATTCGGCTCGATTTCCGGCATACACCATTTTGTAAACTTATGACTATATTCAATTGCAACCTCACTAGATTCTCCATAACGATGAATTAAATTATATACTTTTGATGCACATTTCCCGAAAACTCTTGATGTTGCTATTAAAAAATGATGCTCTTTAATTACACTTGCAATCGGGCACGCTAACATCGTGTACTCCTCAATCGTTGGCAAAATATTTACTTCTTCAGGAATTAGATTCATTAATCCCCCCTCATGCCTAAATAAAAATAATGATACATCATACTTTTGATAATCAAATCCATTTAATAAGCCTAATAATGCTCTTTCTGCTCCCCCAATTTCCATAAAATGTGAAACTATTAAAACCTTTTTTTTCATTTTTCTTCTTCCACTTTAAGATTTTCTTGTAAAATGCTGTTGCAATCTATGTAACGGCTTAGTCATTTTGCTTCTTAAAACAGTTCCCTTACTCATCCACGTTTTCGCATACCAGTGAATCGAATACGTATTACTTGTACAATTTAATCTACCTGTTGGATCATCATATGGATTAAAATAATCTGTTGGATAAATTGTGCAATGTTCCATCTGCTGCAAACTTCCATCTAATTTTAATCCTAATTTCTTTACCGCTTTTGTATTCAATATAGGGCAGCCTATCATTCCTTTGGTTCCATCTAACAAATCATCATATTCTTTTAACATATCTTGTATCACCGGATTATGTGCCTCTGCCCCACATCCTTCTCCAGTATTAATATGCTCGTTATCTTCAAATCCAAAGTATGCCTTTTCATTTAATAGGTCATCTAATGGTTTAATAATTTCTACATCAGTATCCATATATATACCACCATATTTTTCCAATACATACAGTCGAATATAATCTGTTAAAAATGCATATTTCTTTTTTTCATAACACATTTTTGTATATGCATTCTGATCAATATTAAAATTAGATTCATTCCATTCGATAATTTCATAATCTGGACAATATCTCTTCCAACTGTTTATACATTTTTCTGCTTTCTTTGACATACTTCCTAATCCAAACCAACAATAATGTATTACTTTTGGTATCATTTTCTTTTCTCCCCTCATAAAATCTAAACACAAAAATTAACGTATCCTTCTGTTGCTTTTTCTCTTGGAATTATTATCCCTGGGCTTCCTACAACAATTGAATGTGATGGTACATCAAAATTTACATAAGTATTTGGTGCTATCAAAACATCATTCCCTATTTCTATTTTTCCGACCACTGTACTATTAATGCCAACATATACATTATTTCCTATTTTGGGTACTCCTAGTTTCTTGCCTCTGTTTTCTTTTCCTATCGTAGCTCCCTTATGTATGTTTACATTTTTCCCTAATACACTTTCTTCATTAATCGTAATATTATATGGATGTCCTAAATAAAATCCTTCTTCTATTTTTGCATTTCCAATTTCCAGCCCATATTTTCTAGAATATTTAAACAGAAATATTTTTCCCTATAATTTTTTTATTCCGTTTTCTCCACCAATACATGTATCTAATATTATGTCTAAATAATATATTTAAATATGATTTAACATTTCTCTTAAATTTTTTACCTGTCATTCTGTAAAAATCACATAAAAACTTTTGATCCATAATTCAATTCCTTTTATTTTCTTGCCTTATGTTTAACCATCATTGTCAACACAACACCTAACGGACTACATAAAAAAGTCATAAATTTAGCTGGTGACTCTCTTATATACCATTTATCTTTTGCAATCTGACTGCTAGAACAATAATGAATGCAATCTACAATTTTTCTTTTTCTGCTTTCTGGATATCTCATGCAAATCTTTCTCCAAAAAGCAAATCCTTTTGGATTCTTCAAATATTGTTTCCACATTGTTCCACTGGAACCGTCTTCCTGATACTCCACATTGCACAAAATCTGCGGCAATACAGCTAACTTATAATCCTGATCGATCAATCTATATTTATATGCGAGTGCTACATATTTTTCTCCTTCAAACGCCGGATAAGGGGGATATTTTTTAATAATATCCGTCCTGTATACCAACTTCTTATCACCTGCTCCACCCATAGCATAATATCCCATTAACGTAGTTTCTTTCATAGATTTTGGAAAACTCTTTCCTATGATTTTTCCATTCATGTCGGCATCTAATCCGATAATCCCTGCATAACCACTGTCTTTTACTTCATCCCATTTCTTCAGAATCTTGGCAACCCCATCCTCTGCCATACAATCATCTGAATCAACACAAACATTTAACTCCGTTGTAATATTTTCATAAGCCATATTATGTGCTGTATGCATACCTCCATTTTCTTTGTATATATACTGAATCTCAAATCCATTATCTTTTTCCATCCAGCCTTTTACTAATTGTTCCGTATCATCTGTTGACCCATCATCTATGATCAACCAACAAAAATCTTTACATTTCTGATTACACAAACTTTCATAGGTTCTTGGCAAGGTGTGTGCCCTGTTATATGCTGGTGTAAATACTGTTAAACGTATCATTCTGTCTCCCTGTATAATTTCAAATAATATTTCTGCAACTTTTCTGCATTCTTTCTGATATCATAACCACTTTGAATAACCAAAGGAGTAGTATCTGTTCTTTTATAATCTGACAACTTTAATATTTCATCTACCCATGCTGATTCGCTTTCCTGAAGACTTTTTACATAAACCAAATCTGACATTTTACATTCTAATGGTACTTGATCAGAGATAATACAAGGCAACCCTGCACTTTGAGTCTCAATCAAAGTAACTGGCAACCCTTCATATAATGACGGAAACACAAAAACATCCATTGCTTGTAAAATATTTTGTACATCATCCCTCATTCCTAAAAATTTCACATCTTCCCGCAATTTTCTTTCTGTAACTAAATCTTCTATTTTTTCTCTGCCAACACCATCTCCTACCAACAATAATTTTACATTTGGCTTTTCTTCCTTTAATTTATCAAATATACGAATTAAGAATTCATGATTCTTTTGAGGATAAAATCTTCCTACATGTCCTATCACCAGATTATCTTCCACTTCCATTTTCTTTCGATAATCAGCTCTGATTTCTTCTGAATATCTGTATTTTTTTGTATCAATTGCATTATTTAAAATATTAAATTTCAAACCGTTAAACATCCATTTTCCTGCCTCTGTTCCACAAGCAAAAAGGGTTGTGGCATACTTTGGAATCAGCCTTTTCATCCATAATTTTAAAGGATATTTAAAATCTTTATCTTGACTTTTATTATGCGCATGTGCAATTCGAACTGAAACCCCATGTTTCTTCGCATATTTTAATGGAATTCCAGCCATACAATCCAAATGAGAATGTACAATCTTATATTCTTTATGTTGTTGAAAAAACTCATCTAATTTTTTTAAATAATGATAATCCCATGGATTCAATCGTGGCATATGATAAATCTTTCCACCTAATTTTAAAATTTCATCATCATAATCTGCTTCAAAATCGCGATGAACTAAAAAATCAAACTGTACTTTACTGCGGTCAATTTGTCGATAATAATTCATTAGCATTGTTTCCAATCCGCCGCGCCCCATATATGTTACAACATGTAAAATTCGTATTGGTTTCATATTTCCCCTTCTTTTAAAACATTGCGTATGTCATATGCATCTGATAATAATAGAATAATAAATAAAAACCGATTAATCCTATGCAAACTAACTTCTTCGATCTTTCTGTAAATAAATTTTCAATCTCCCATGGCAATAAAATATAATTATAGAGAGAAAAATAAATAGGTAGTCTTCCTATGAAAATTCCACTAGTAAACATCGATACTGCATATAACCCCGTTGATATAATTGACATATTAACACATAAATTAATTAATTTGTTATCTTCAATCCATATAATTTTTCGTCCTATATAAGATAAAATCGTTGGTACCGCATAAACTAGAACTCTTAACGGATTAGTTCCATTATCCTGAAATTCCTTCCAGTCACTCACTACATTCTTATATTGTGTATCCGACAATGCTGTATCCAAAATATTGGTAAATCTTCCAATGAATACAACAACAACTAATGCCGCTAAAATAAAAAATATTGTCTTTTTGTTCCATGCTCTTCCTTTCGCAATTATTGCAAAAGGAATTAATATCAATGCACTTTGATGCATCGTAGACGCAATCAATATTAAAAGCACAAACTTAGTAGTTTTGTTGTTTAACAAAAACTCAATTCCAATAAAACACAGTACAACTGCTGTAAATTGTCGAATACCATTATACATCCATGATATGTAATCACTCGATGCCAAAAACAAAAAAATGCTAATTGCATAATTACTAGAATATTTACGGAATACGTAAATTAAGCAAAGTCCTTGTCCTAATGCCAACATCAAAAAATATCGTACTGTACTATTTCCGACAATAATTTTTATGATTGATGATAACAAATAAAATCCTTTATCTTTCTTAACCGTTGACATATAACTTGCAATTCCACTAATTGTATGAGCCATTTTTTTAAATTCCATCTCATATGAACCTGTATCTCCAATGTTCCCACGGGTACCAACCATCCAAATCACCGGTAAAAACACCAAAAATGCCCACAAAAACCGATATCTATATTCAGTTTTTCCACATATATTCTCTGGCTGTTGCATGCCTTCTTGACTGAATATCACAGCAGCAATTCCTATCCATACTAATATCAATACATATTTTGATGTCATCTTTATATCGTCTCCTAGCTTAATATTGCTTCTACCGTCTTCTCCACTACCTTATCTTTATCAAACTGTGCCTGCATTTTTCTGCGTCCATTTTTACCCATTTCTTCTCGTTCTTTTTTGGTTAATTCGATAAATTTGTGCATCTTGCGGTATAAACTTTTTGCACTTTTAACTTTGCATAAATAACCATTGATTCCTTCATCAACCGCTTCTTTACATCCTGGAATGTATGTTGTGATCAGAGCTCTTCCTGTGGAAGCTGCTTCTAATAATACGTTGGACATTCCTTCATGATAGGATGGAAGTACAATGCAATGTGCCTTCTCATAAAATGAGCGTACTTCCTTCTGGAATCCATAGAATCGAATGATTCCTTCTTGCTCCAGATATTCTACTTTTTCTTTGTATTCATCTTCAAAGAATCCTACCATACCAATTTCAATCTTGTCATGATAGATTTCTTTTAATTTCTTAGATGCCCTGAATAATTCGTCAACACCTTTTTCTTTCATGATTCTTCCTACAAATAAAAACCGAATTGGGTCTTCTTCGGTGTATGGACAATATCTATAATATTTAAGATTCACTCCTGCACCTTTGAGCAGTACTTGTTTGTCTCTGGATATAATCTTTCTCTTTCTGAATTCTTCTGCATTAGATGTATTTTCAAAGAATACTTTCTTCACACGGAAGAATGCTACTTTATACAGAAGTGTCACAAAGCTTGCAAGTCCTTTTTTCTGAAATGCTGTTCCTAGTCCTTGTACATTACAGCAGTATGGAATTTTCTTTAATCCGCATAAAAATCCTGCATAAATGTTTGGTTTAATGGAAAATGTGATCACTTCATCTGGTTTTTCTTCTTTTAACATCTTTGCATAAGCTTTGATCAATTTCAAATCGGTCACTGGATTGATTCCTCTGCGGTCAATTGGTGTTTCAATGCATTTGCATCCCATCTCCTGAAAATCTTCTTCATGTCCAACATATGGCATACTGATCACAACTTCATGTGTTTCCATTAATTTTTGTATCAGTTCTCTTCGAAACTGATACAGCATATAAGAGTGATTTGTGCAGATTAAGATCTTTGGGCGTTCTTTACTAGCTGCCGCTTCCATAGCTCCCGTTCCGCCTTCCACAACACCTTCACTTTTTAATACAGAGCTGACAGTTCCAAGTACACATTTAACATCCAGCCAGAAGCTGATATTCTGTGCATAATACCCGTCTAATTTTGCCTTCACTGGAATCTCTAATTCATCTCTTCCATGAATCTGTGCCCATCCTGAAATTCCTGGTTTCACATCATTTGCTCCGTATTTGTCACGTTCTTCGATCAGATCGTACTGATTCCAAAGTGCAGGACGTGGTCCGATGATTGTCATATCACCTTTTAACAAAACATTATGTAAGATCTGTGGCAGTTCATCTAAACTTGTTTTTCTTAAAAATTTCCCCATTCTTGTAATAAATGCATCTGGGTCTTGTAATAAATGAGTTGGCACATCTTTTGGTGTATCTGTTCTCATAGTACGGAACTTATAAATATAAAAATGTGTCTTATGGATTCCTACTCTTTTTTGCTTAAAATATACTGGACCTTTGGAGTCTAATTTGATCAGGATTGCAATTAACAAAAATAGCGGCCATATGATCAACATTGCTGCCCCGCATAATAAGATGTCCAGTCCTCTTTTTATCACTCTTTGATACATATATGTTTCCCCTTTTAATTATTTATCTGCTGAATTGTATATTCTGGCACAAGTTTCTTTACAACTTGTCGGATATTTTCATCTTCTGAGAAGGTTGCTTTCTCAAGTTCTTTCATCTTCTCATCGAATTCAGCTTCATCAATCTTGATTGGTTGTCCAATAAAAATACGTTTGTTTGCCGTCTCTTTCTTGTTATCGTCATCAATCAACAGTTCTTCATATAACTTTTCTCCCGGTCGAAGTCCTGTGAACTTAATCTCAATATCTTCTCCTGGTACTAATCCAGATAATCGGATCATATTTTCTGCAAGGTCTAAAATCTTTACCGGTTCTCCCATATCCAGGATAAAGATTTCCCCTCCTTGAGCATACGCTCCCGCCTGCAGAACCAAACTGACTGCTTCTGGAATAGTCATAAAATAACGAATAATATCTGGATGGGTTACTGTTACCGGTCCTCCTTCTCTAATCTGCTGTTTAAATAATGGCACAACACTTCCATTACTTCCTAATACATTTCCAAATCGGACAGCGACATATTCTGTCTTGGAACGTTGATTGTAGGTCTGAATGACCATCTCACAGATTCGTTTAGAAGCTCCCATAATATTAGTAGGTCTGACTGCTTTGTCTGTAGAAATCAATACCATACGCTTAACACCCGAACGATTGGCTTCAGATGCAACATTCATTGTTCCAAATACGTTATTCTTAATTGCTTCACATGGACTATATTCCATCAATGGCACATGCTTATGTGCTGCTGCATGGAATACTAAGTCTGGTTTATATTGCTCGAAAATCTCACGGATTTTTCTTCGATTCTGGACAGAAACAATCAATACGATAACATCTAATTCTGGATGTTTTCTTCCTAATTCCATCTGCAATTCATAGGCTGCATTTTCATAATTATCAATAATGATCAATTGTTTCGGCTGATCATCTGCAATCTGTCTGCACAGCTCGCTTCCGATTGATCCTCCACCTCCAGTCACCATAACTTTCTGGTCCTTAACATAAGACATGATGGATTCTAAATCTGTGCGTACTGCTTCTCTTCCTAGTAAGTCTTCAATCTGCACATCTCGAAGCATGGACACTTTGACATCACAGTTAATCAGTTGGTAAATTCCTGGAAGTGTACTCATCTTACAACCTGTTTGCTGACAAATATTAATGATATTCTTCCTCTCGTGTGGCTTCAATGTTGGAATTGCAAGTACAATCTCTTGAATTCCAAATCTTACAACACTTTGTGTAATCTTGCGCCTTCCTCCAACAACCGGAACTCCGTGAATAAAAGTTCCCCATTTCTTTGGATCATCATCAATCACACAGACAATCTCTTTCTCTACAAACTTGCTATTCTTAAATTCTTGCAGAATGATGCTTCCTGCTTCTCCAGCTCCGATCAACATCACTGGAATTGCCTGTTTACCAATCGTCTGCAATGGAATCCTTCTTCCCCCTCGTAGAATTCGGATCATCATTCTCGGAAATACAGCAGCAATTCCAAGCCATCCAATATACAATACAATAAAACTTCTTGGAATCGGCCATGCCAACATATGAATCCCTATAAACTGAAATACACTGGAGATCAATACTGCTTTCACGACATTAAAAAAATCCATAATGCTTGCAAAACTCCAAAGAGTTGAATACATTCTATATGCTGCAAAAATACAAATGCTGCAAAATGTATTCAATACTGCATAATGGACTAACGTGTCAATAAACAATGGCTCAATTGTATGAATTCTGAATTCAAAACGTGTTAAAATTGCTAAAAATGCTGCCAGCTGAATAGCAATGATATCAAACAATACCAATTCTATCGCTAGCCTTTTTCTGTTTACATAACTCTTTAACTTCATAATTTATTTAT
>OGRR01001282.1_pt1 | contig 16422 bp, 10 predicted proteins | sample 1553511 | NCBI WGS metagenome assembly OGRR01 (sample SAMEA2580040, study PRJEB22360) | human gut metagenome | biome: human gut; feature: human-associated habitat; material: faeces | place: Denmark | collected 2008/2010 | reverse complement strand
TGATTATTTCAACGGCATTACCGATGAGGAATTGCTGAGCCGCAATGCGGTAAAGTTAGCGAGCAAATTCTGTGAAAAGGGATTGCGCTATGACCTCACTGTACCGTTCGCCCGTTACGTGGTCATGCACCGTGACGAAATCAGTTTCCCTTTCAAGCGTTATCAAATTCAGCCGGTTTGGCGTGCGGACCGTCCTCAGAAGGGCCGTTATCGTGAATTCTATCAGTGTGATGCCGATGTGGTAGGCAGTAATTCTTTATTGAATGAAGTGGAGCTGGTACAGATGATAGACCGGGTATTTGGCAAATTCGGAGTACGCGTTTCAATTAAAATCAATAACCGTAAGATATTGACCGGTATTGCCGAGATCATAGGTGAGGCCGATAAAATTGTGGATATCACCGTAGCTATTGATAAGCTGGACAAGATAGGCTTGGAAAATGTAAATGCGGAATTGGCTTCTAAAGGGATTCCTCAAGAGGCTATTGATAAATTGCAGCCGATTATTTTATTGAGTGGAAGCAATGAAGAGAAATTGGAAACTTTGAAAACAGTCCTTGCAGCCAGTGAAACGGGAATGAAGGGAGTAGAAGAAAGTGAATTCATATTAAAAACCGTATCTACACTGGGTGTGAAGAGTGAAGTGGAACTGGATTTGACTTTGGCTCGTGGCTTGAATTATTATACTGGCGCTATTTTTGAAGTGAAAGCCTTGGATGTACAGATTGGCAGTATCAGCGGTGGCGGCCGTTATGATAACCTGACCGGTGTCTTTGGTATGGACGGTATGTCTGGTGTAGGTATCTCTTTCGGAGCCGACCGTATTTTTGATGTGTTGAATCAGTTGGATTTGTACCCGAAAGAAGCGGTGAACGGAACTGAACTGTTGTTTGTAAACTTCGGTGATAAAGAAGCTGCTTATTGTCTGCCTATCCTGGCAAAAGTCCGTGAAACAGGGGTACGTGCCGAAATTTATCCGGATGCTGCTAAAATGAAGAAGCAGATGGGATATGCCAATGACAAGCAGATTCCTTTTGTTGCCATTGTTGGTGAAAATGAAATGAACGAAGGGAAACTGACTTTGAAGAATATGACTACGGGCGAGCAGTCACTGGTTACACCGGATGAGTTGTTGGCAGTAGTGAAAGCTTGATCTCATCAAGCGGATGTTGTCGGAATAGTCCGGTATATTCATCCGTGATTATCTATGCGGATTAACAGATTATTTTTTTTCTTCCGTCACTATATCTCCTTTAGAATCAGTGAGATGTGGTGACGGAAGTTCTTTTTCCCCTCCGAAATGGTTTGTTCTCCTTTCCCTGTGTGGAGTCGACAAGGCGGAATGCCCGTTCTTGTCGTTGTTGATTGTATTTCTTGTTTTAAGGATGAAAACTGATGAAGCTGACCTGAAATATGATTTTCTTTTGCGAGGGTCTGATATTATTATATATATTTGTGAAATGCTAGCCTTATAAATTTAATCAGATGATAGATGAAAAGCAGTTGATATCCCATTTGTATCAAAATAGGGAGAATGGTCAATGGATGATACAAACCAATGATGAACATCAAAAGGGGGTTGCTGATATGGCGGCATCCTTCGCCGGGCAGTTCGGACTTCCTTCTTGGGGGCGTGCGCTCGGCCTACTTCATGATAAAGGAAAGGAACGGGCGGCATTCCAGCAATACATACGCAAGATGAATGGTTTGCCTACGAGTGACAAGAAGCGCTATGATGATCATACCCATGCTTTTGTGGGTGGAATATTGGCAAAAGAACTTATGGGAAAAGATGTTTCCCATCTTCTTGTAAACCAAATTATTTCTCATCACACGGGGTTACATAATTTTGGGGATGTGGAAAACATATTGAAAGAGAGGCTATTGTCCGAAGAAATAAACGAGGGTGACATTAGCATAAACAAACCTTTATTATTCCAAGAATTTATTGATTCACCTTTTTCTAAATCAAAGGTTGAATGGAAACACTTTCATCACCTTTCCCGTATGCTTTTTTCCTGTCTTGTAGATGCCGACCGACTCGATACAGAACGGTTTATGGATGTAGAGTCATGGCGGAAGCGGGGAAATTTGGCTACGCTTGTCGATTTGCTTCCACAACTGGAGGTATATATGCAAAAACTGCAATCGAATGCAGCCGATACGAAAGTGAACCGCATCCGCCGGCAAGTGAAAGAACAATGCAGTAGAACTTCTTCAAGCGAAAAAGGATTTTATAGCCTTACGGTTCCGACGGGAGGCGGTAAAACACTTTCTTCTTTGTTATGGGCCATGAAGCATGCTGTAAGCCATTCAATGAATCGTATCATCATCGCCATCCCATATACCAGTATCATTGTGCAAACGGCAGGGCTTTTGAAGGAAATCTTTGGTGAAGAAAATGTATTGGAGCATCATAGTAATTTCGACCCCGATGATATTAAGGACGAGGAAAATAGGGAAAAAGCAAAATTGGCTACAGAGAATTGGAACTATCCCATTATTGTCACTACCAATGTACAGCTTTTTGAATCTATGTTTAGCAATAAAACATCTGATTGCCGCAAACTGCACAACATGGCAAATTCAATTCTTGTTTTGGATGAGGTTCAGATGTTGCCAACCGGCTTCTTGCAGCCGATAGTCGATGCGCTGAAAGCGTATCAGGAAATGTTCGGGATTTCGGTATTGTTTACCACGGCAAGTCAGCCGGTATTGAGCGGTCTGATAGAAGGAACAAATCCTAAAGCTGATTTTAAGGGAATAGAACATATCAAGGAAATTATTCCGGAAGAATTTGCTTTGCATGACCAACTTCGCCGTGTGAAGTTGGCAATCGATGATACAGGAAGAACATACGATGAGATAGCTGCAAAGGTGTCTGAATATAATAAGGTGTTGTGCATAGTGAACACTCGTAAAGATGCCAAAGAGCTGTATGACCGTTTGCCCAATGACGGAGTGAAATTGCATTTGTCTAGAATGATGTGCCCTGCCCACTTACACGAAACTATTGGTAAAATAAAAACTTTATTGAAGGATGGGTTGCAGCCGATTGTCAGGGTCATTGCAACCCAACTTGTGGAGGCTGGTGTGGATATAGACTTTCCGGTTGTGTTCCGTCAAGAAGCAGGACTCGATTCTGTATTGCAAGCAGCGGGACGGTGCAATCGGGAAGGACGAAGTGCAATGGGACATACATTTGTGTTCAGTCTGGCTGCAGAGAAGCGAAATCCCTTCGGTTCAATGGCTGACTCCAACAATGCTCGGTTGAATTTGCCGGAAGATAGTGATTGGTTTGCTCCTTCTACCATGAAAGCGTATTTTTGTCAATTGTATAGCAGAAAACAAACATTTGATGAAAAGGATATAAAGCACTGGCTTTACAAACCTACTGAGTTATGTTTTGAAACTGCATCAAAAGAATTTCGCCTGATTGATGATACAAGTATAAATGTTATCGTAAATTGGGAAAACAGCATGGAACTTATAGAGCAGTTGAAAGAATCGGGGTGTACCTACTCGTTGGTGAAGCAATTGGCGAAATTTACTGTAGGCATCCGTTCCTATGATTTTAAGCAACTGAAAGGCTATGGGCTTGTCGAAGAAATATTGGAAGGAATATATGTATTGGCAGACAGGTCTCAGTATAATAAAGCCACAGGTCTCAGTCTTGATAACCATTGGCTGGAGGAAGTATTAATGATATAAAGAAACGGATATGACAAAGAAAGAAACATTGAAATTGTTTGAAGAACGTAAAGTCCGCACCGTGTGGGATGATGAAAAGGAAAAATGGTATTTTTCGATAGTTGATGTGGTGTCAGTTTTAACAGACAGTGTTGATGCAACTGCTTATTGGCGTAAGTTAAAGCAAAGACTTAAAGAAGAGGGAAATGAAACCGTGACAAATTGTCACGGTTTGAAAATGAAAGCCGCAGACGGTAAGATGCGACTTACAGATGTGGCTGATACAGAACAACTACTACGTATCATTCAGTCTATCCCATCTCCCAAGGCAGAACCGTTCAAGCAATGGATGGCACATGTAGCATCCGAACGTCTTGATCAGATGCAAGACCCTGAGTTGAGTATTGAGCAAGCTATGATGGACTACAAGCGACTTGGTTACTCTGACAACTGGATAAACCAACGCTTGAAGAGCATTGAAATCCGTAAAGATCTTACAGATCAATGGAAACTACATAATGTAGAGGAAGGTGTTCAATATGCTACTCTTACAGACATTATCTATCAGCAATGGGCTGGAAAGTCGGCAAAGGAGTACAAACAGTTCAAGGGCTTGAAGAAAGAAAATCTCCGGGACAATATGACCAATGAAGAATTGGTTCTTAATATGCTGGCCGAACTCTCTACGACAAGTATTACTAAAGCTAAAAATCCTCAGACATTGGGTGAAAATATGCAGTGTGCGGCTGATGGTGGTGATGTGGCTCGTGTGGCACGCGAACAGTTGGAGCAAAAAACCGGTCGTGAAGTGGTAACTCCCTTGTCGGCAAAAAGGTTTTTTGAAGGTCAGAAGCCAGAAGATTTATTGGAAAACAAGGAAAACGATGAATGATATGGAATATACAGATAAAGAATATTGTTTGGAGGTGTGGGGCGATTGGGCTTGTTTCACTCGTCCGGAATTGAAAGTAGAGCGTGTGAGTTACGATGTCATAACGCCATCGGCGGCACGCGCCATCTTTGAAGCGATACTGTTTAAACGCTATGCCATGCGTTGGCAGGTAACCAAGATTGAGGTACTCAGGCCTATAAAATGGGCTACCATTAGACGGAATGAAGTTGGAGCGGTGGTAAATTCCAGCATGAAACCAATTTATATAGATGATGGAAAGACACGCCAACAGAAGAACACTTTGCTTCTGCTGGATGTGCGTTACCGAATTTATGCTAAGTTAGTATTTATTCCGGTAAAAGACCGTCCCAAAGAGGCTTTTGCCAAGCATCAGCCAAGTGCTGACGAGAATCCTATGAAGTATTATCAGATGTTCGAACGCAGGGCATCACAAGGGCAATGTTTTACGCAGCCCTATCTCGGATGTCGTGAGTTTTCTGCAAACTGGAAGTATATTGAAAGTACTGATAATCTTGATAATCCCTTAGCCGAAGACAGGGATTTCGGCATTATGCTTTATGATATGGACTTTGAGGAAAATCCACAAAAACCGAATGCTATGTTTTATAGAGTCCAAATGAAAAAGGGAGTGATTGTTGTACCGGATAAAGATAGTGAGGAGGTGTTGAGATGATACTGAAAGCATTATATGATTACTATCATCGAAGTGGAGATGATGTGGCCCCTTTTGGTTTAGAATACAAAGAGATTGGATTTATTATTGTTATTGATAGATGTGGAAAATTTCTGCGCTTTGAAGACAGGCGCATAGATAAGAAGTCGGCACAGCAGTTTCTTGTTAAGAAAAGTGTTAGCCGGTCAAGTGCCCCTGTTGCAAACTATTTGTATGACAATTGTAAATATGTATTTGGTTATTCCGATAAGGGGGATATGGAAAAGATACGTAAGTACTTTGAAGTATTTAAGGCGAAAGTAAAAGATATATATGATGCTTTTCCGGATAATGAGGACATAAAAGCTGTTTATGCATTTTATCAGCAAGACCCTTCTATTATAGTTGGGGCTATGCAGAAAGATTCTTTATGGGATGATATAGCCAAAAATCTTAATAAGAAATATTCTACCTTTTCTTTCCTTATAGAAGGGGATACGAAAATAGTGGCTTCGAAAACGGAATTGATAAATTTGTTTGAAGAGAATCATGGCGTGGTAGGAAATCTTTGTTTGATAACAGGGAGATATTCAAAAGTTGTAGAGATTACAACTGCTACAAAGATACTTGGAAGCCAAGAAACAGCCAAACTGGTTGCATTTCAAGTTAATTCCGGGTATGATTCGTATGGGAAATCTAAAGGATACAATGCTCCAATATCAGAAGAAGCTGAATTTGCATATACAACCGCATTGAATCATTTGCTGCGTTCGGATTCTCACAATAAGTTTATGGTGGGCTCACGTACTTATCTTTTCTGGGCTTCCTCCAATAGCGAGGCTTCAAAAGAGTCCGAGAATAGTTTATTTTCTTTGTTGGGGCGGATTGAAGAAGAAAATGACGACCCAAACAGGCGTATAAAGTTAGTATATGATACTTTCCAGTCTATCTATAACGGAAAATTATCGGCAAACGATGATGACAAATTCTTCATTTTGGGTTTGGCTCCTAATTCGGCAAGAATTGCGGTAGTATATTGGAATGAGATGCCTTTGCGTGAGTTTGCAGGTTTGATAAGTAAGCATTTTACAGATATGGAGATGGTGGACACTCGCAAAGATAAGAAGCCGTACTTGGGACTGCATTCCATTCTTGGAAATGTTACTCTTGGAGGAAAGTCAAGTGATGCGACTCCCAACCTTCCTGATGCTGTGGTGAGAAGCATATTTCAAGGGTTGCCGTATCCGGCTTCTCTCTTTCAAGCATGTATTCGTCGCATACGTGCAGAACAATCCGTCAATATAGTGCGTGCTGCTATCATCAAGGCATATCTCAACAGACTAAACGAAAATAACAACCATAAAAAATTAGATGTTATGTTAGACAAAGAAAATCAAAATCAAGGGTATCTTTGTGGAAGGCTATTTGCCGTACTTGACAAGATACAGGAGGATGCCAATGGTATTCATTCCATTCGAGAACGCTATATGAATGCTGCATCAGCAACTCCTTCCATGGTTTTTGCCACGGTGCTCAACCTTTCTACTCATCATATAGAGAAGTTGAATCCGGGTGGACAAGTGTTCTATGAGAAGCTGAAACAGGAAATTATATCCAAACTTGATGCAAAAGGATTTCCTCCACATCTTAACCTGCAAGATCAAGGACGGTTCTTTGTGGGATATTATCATCAACGTCAAGACCTTTTTATGAACAAGGAAAATAAAGAAATGGAATAATAATTTTAAAAATATAAAGTTATGTCAGAACTAAAGAATAGAATTGATTTCGTTTACATATTTGATGTAAAAGATGGTAACCCAAATGGTGATCCGGATGCGGGTAATCTACCACGTGTGGATGCCGAAACAGGTATGGGACTTGTTACGGATGTCTGTTTGAAACGCAAGGTTCGTAACTATGTACAAATAGCAAAAGGGCTTGTGAATGGCTTTGATATATTTATCAAAGAGAAGGCAGTCCTGAATACTTTGATTGATAATGCACATGATGATTCAGAAGTAAAAAATGCAAAGGACAAAATAGAAGCAGCACGTCGTTTTATGTGTAATAATTACTTTGATATCAGAACATTCGGCGCAGTTATGTCAACAGGTAAAAATGCGGGTCAAGTTCGTGGCCCTATCCAGTTCACCTTTGCTCGTTCTATAGATCCAATTGCTGTAGCGGAACATTCTATTACTCGTATGGCAGTAGCAACAGAGAAAGAAGCAGAAAAACAAGATGGTGGCAATCGTACAATGGGACGTAAAGCCACCATTCCTTATGGCCTCTACGTCTGTCACGGCTTCATCTCCGCCAACTTGGCACAACAGACAGGATTTTCTGAAGAAGACCTTGAACTATTTTGGAACGCATTAAAGAATATGTTCGATGTGGATCGTTCGGCGGCACGTGGATTGATGAGTGCTCAAAAACTGATAGTCTTCAAGCATGACTCCATATTGGGTAATGCTCCCGCCAACAAGTTGTTTGAATTGGTAAAAGTGGAGAAAGTCTGCGATGGAGCACCACGCTCATTCATCGATTATTCAGTTACTATAGATAAGGAGAATGCTCCATCAAATGTAACTATTGAGGAACTGATATAATTCCATCGTATGTACAATGAAGACGATATGCTCATGTTGTCGGGGATTCAGCACTTTAGGTTCTGTCCCCGGCAATGGGCTTTGATACACATTGAGCAGCAATGGGGCGATAATCGTCTCACCATCGAAGGACAGATTCTGCACAAGCATGTAGATGATCCGTTTTATAGACAGAAGTGTGGTGACCAGATAACATTGCGTGCGGTGAATATCGCTTCGCGTGAACTTGGACTCTATGGAATCTCTGATGCCATAGAGTTGTTTCCTTCCTCATCTCTTGAAAATACTATCTTGCATCCCAACTATCCGGGGCGATGGCAACCGGTTGCTGTGGAGTATAAGCATGGCAAACCGAAAAGAAACGAGGTGGATGAAGTGCAGTTGGCAGCACAAATTATGTGCATAGAAGAAATGTATGCTATCCATATACCATACGGCGCTTTCTTTTATGGGGAGCTTCGCCATCGGGTTAATGTGGATATAACGGAGGAACTGCGAGATATAGTCAGACAATGTGCCCGGGATATGCACGATATATTTAGTAAAGCGGTTATCCCGAAGGCTGAATATGGGAAACATTGTGACAAGTGCTCGCTGAAAGATATTTGCATGCCGGAAATGGTAAATAATTGTACTTCGGTAGATAATTACCTTACTAAAAATCTGTATCTATGAGAAAACTATTGAATACTTTGTATGTGACGACACCGGAAGCGTATCTTAGTAAGGATGGGCTGAATGTCGTTATATCTGTTCAGCAGGAGGAGGTGTTTCGTATTCCTGTCATAAATATAGAAGGCATCGTTACGTTCGGATATATGGGCGCAAGTCCCGGTGTGATGAAATTGTGTAGTGACAATGGTATATCACTCACATTTCTTTCTCCACAAGGCAGATTCATCAGCAGGGTTCAAGGTGTTACGAAAGGAAATGTTCTGTTACGCAAAAAGCAGTACCAATTGTCGGACGATGCATCTTGGTCGTTGCATGTGGTTCGGTTGATGATTGGTGGTAAGATTCAAAACTATCGCAATATATTGAGGAGATATATTCGTGATTATGGTGAGAATGAAGACATTAATAGGGCGGTGCAAGTATTGGAACGTGCCAAACGTGATGTTTTGAAGGCTCAAGATAAGACGGAATTAATTGGTTATGAGGGGATGGCTTCGAATGCCTATTTTGAGGTATTGCCAATCTTGATACTTAATCAGAAGACTGATTTCCCATTTCATGGTCGCAATCGTCGTCCTCCCAAGGATGCGGTGAATGCCATGTTGTCTTTTGCATATACCTTGATTGCCAATGATGTTGCGGCCGCTCTCGAAACTGTTGGCCTTGATCCATACGTCGGGTTTCTCCATACACTCCGTCCAGGGCGCACGTCGTTGGCTTTAGATATGATGGAAGAGTTACGTGCTTACCTTGGCGACCGTTTTATTTTGTCGTTGATTAATAAAAGACAGATTTCAGTAAAAGACTTCTTGTTCCAAGGTGATAATGGGGTTGTTATGACAGATAAAGGGAAAAAGACTTTTATTACTGCATGGCAGGCAAGGAAAAGGGAAGTGATAATTCATCCTTATCTTAATGAAAAAGTTGAAATAGGGCTTCTGCCTTATGTGCAGGCTATGTTAATGGCAAGATATATCAGGCAGGATATTGACGATTATCCGGTATTTCTTATAAAATGATTTTTAATTATGTACATTCTTGTGACTTACGATGTGGATACTACAAGCAAAGAGGGGGCTCACCGTTTACGATGTGTGGCCAAGGCATGTTTGGATTATGGACAGAGGGTGCAGAACTCAGTCTTTGAGTGTGTAGTGACGGAAGCGCAATATTCTCTTTTAAAAGGGAGAGTTAGGGATATTATTGATATGTCTCTTGATAGTGTTCGTTTTTATATTCTTAGTAAAAATGAGAATAAGAGGGTAGAAGTAATAGGTGTTGAAACGGCTTATAAAGTTGAGGAGGCTCTTATAATATAATGCGAATGTGGTGTGTTACAAAAAAAGTAGTATCTTCGCATGTGTTAATAATCAGTAGATTAAATTATTTGTAGAGTATTTCTTCGTTATGAAGTTGAATAATAATGATGATTCGCATAACAGTGGATTAAACTTGCTGATTTATAATATGTTATTAGATATAGAGTCACACCCTACGTGGGTGTGTGGATTGAAACTCCCGATTTGCTTAAGGCTGTTGACCATTGTCAGGTCACACCCTACGTGGGTGTGTGGATTGAAACAATCAAAATTGAAATTATCTTCACCGTCTGGAGTCACACCCTACGTGGGTGTGTGGATTGAAACTCTGACATGCAGAATTTAAAATGGTCTTATGTATGTCACACCCTACGTGGGTGTGTGGATTGAAACCTATGGTCTTCGTAATGCTATTGATTATGGTACTGTCACACCCTACGTGGGTGTGTGGATTGAAACCTTCATGTCTCTAAGTTCCTCCGGTGTTGGCATGTCACACCCTACGTGGGTGTGTGGATTGAAACTCTCTGGGACTATAAGAACGTAAATCATCGTAAGTCACACCCTACGTGGGTGTGTGGATTGAAACATCATTAAAACAGGCATAGAATATGAGAAGAAAGTCACACCCTACGTGGGTGTGTGGATTGAAACATGGGCGTCCTTCCAGCATCTCAGTATGGCTCGGTCACACCCTACGTGGGTGTGTGGATTGAAACTCAATATCCATTTCCGCAAAATTCTTATCATAAGTCACACCCTACGTGGGTGTGTGGATTGAAACGTTATTGGCAATGGAAGTCTAATATCGATACTGTGTCACACCCTACGTGGGTGTGTGGATTGAAACAGCCAAGCCAAAGTCTGCTCTTTTTTATCTCTGGGTCACACCCTACGTGGGTGTGTGGATTGAAACAATGATGAGGTGAACACGTGTATAGACAACCAGTCACACCCTACGTGGGTGTGTGGATTGAAACACCCACATGTGATTGTTTTCAAAACCATAGTCAAGTCACACCCTACGTGGGTGTGTGGATTGAAACCTCCAGTACCATGTTATGTACCCAAGGTATAGGATGTCACACCCTACGTGGGTGTGTGGATTGAAACATCAATGGCCCAGTATTCGGCAATATCGAAGATGGTCACACCCTGCGTGGGAATATATGGATTGGAGCATTGTTCACTCGTCGGTCAAGTTTATGGAAGAACTGTAAGCATTCGGCCTCTTATGTATTTCTCTCCAGGCTTTTGATTTTGTTATGACTGGAAAAAACACGTACAAGCCCGAATGCTTATCTTTTGTCTGTCTTCTTTTGTTGTTTCACCTAGGTGACAATGCATTGGCACCTAAGTGGAGAGGCGTAGTCACCCAAGTGATACGATTGCTTCACCTTGGTGAAACTATAAATTCAACTAAGTGTTTGCACGATAAGGCCTTGTAAATGAAGTAAATGGATGAACCATCATGTAGGACACATCAAGAAGGAAAATCTATGAGTCTTCAGAAACAATGGTAAAAATCCACATACATACCAGTTAAGGGGAATTACGGATCCTTTTACACCACAAACCGTTGAAAATAAATGGTTTGTGGTGATAGAAACAAAAAAAGAACAGATGTCTTTTTAATACGCTATCTTATCCAATATCCCGTTCAAGTGTGCAATAGCCACTCCATAATTAGTCATGGGAATCTGTTGCTTACGGGCATTATCAATCCGGTTTAGTACATATTTGCGATTGAACATGCAGGCTCCGCAATGAATGATTAAGTGATAGGGTGTCAAATCCTCCGGAAAGTCTGTACCTGCAACGATATCTATTTGTAGCTCTTCGCCTATCTTTTTACGCAACATACGTGGAAGCTTTACTCTGCCTATGTCCTCGGTGGCAGGGGCATGAGTGCAGGCTTCCGCTATCAGTACCCGTGACTGTGGGGTGAGGCAGTCTATGGCTGAGGCTCCTTCTATATAATAATGTATATCTCCCTTATATCCTGCCATCAGGACAGAGAAAGAGGTGAGAAGGCTATCTGCCGGCTTTTGTTCATAAACGGTATGAAAAACCTGGGAGTCGGTTATAATCAGTTTCGGAGGGCGGGACAGAGCCTGCAAGGTGGAAGCTATTTGGTCTGTTGTACAACTCATCACCAGACATTTCTTGTCCAATAATTCGCGCATCGTCTGTACCTGTGGAAGGATGAGACGGCCTTTGGGAGCCTGTATATCTTGCGGCATGACTAAGAGCACTAAATCTCCTTCTTTAACCAGATTTCCGGTAATGGTTTGTTGCCCGAAATCTGCCGGTAACTTTTCCAGAATCGCCTGATGTATCTTCTTTATACCTGTTCTTTCCTTTGCGCTGATAACGAGAGGCTTTTGACCGCAATCTTTTTCTATACGGAGTAGGGTGGATGCTATGTCTTTTCGTATGTCAGCCTTGTTCAGTAGCAAGATGACAGGGATGTTTTTTTCCTCCAATTGCTTCATCCACTTCTTTTCCTCTTCATGGGCTTCGTCTTCACAAAGAAGTAAGGCTATGTCTGTTCGTTCGATGGCTTTCAGCGTGCGGATGATGCGCATTTCTCCTAATTCTCCTTCATCGTCAAATCCCGGCGTGTCGATAAAGAGACAAGGGCCGATTCCTTGAATCTCCATGGCTTTGCTCACGGTGTCTGTCGTGGTACCGGGGATATCCGATACAAGGGCAGTATCCTGTCCGGTCAAGGCATTGATTAAAGAGGACTTGCCACTGTTGCGCCGCCCGAAGAGGGCGACGTGCAGGCGGTTGGCAGATGGGGTGTTGTTTAAACTCATATGTGGTTACTTTATCAGTCTGGAAACATCGCCCGGCGCGTGGGCCGGATTAGAATCTGAAATCTCGTTTCCCTTCTTCTATCTTTTTCAGGTTACAGGTTGCTATTTCTTTTATTTTCGGGTTGGGAATGTGTTCCAATTCTTTTTTTATCAATTGGATTCCCTTGGCTCGTGTATCCGCTGTCGCATAATCTTCCAGATACTCTTTCAGTGTCATCAATGCATTGGGTGCACAACAATTAGCAATTTGTCCCGATTTGACTAATGACATAAAGCGGTCACCTGTACGTCCTTCTCGGTAACAAGCTGTACAGAAACTGGGAATGTGCCCTAAATCGAGCAACCAGTTCACTACTTCATCCAAGGTACGGGTATCGCTGATATCGAATTGTGCCGAGTTTTCTTCCGGTGTTTCCGGAATGGCATAACCGCCTACGCTGGTCCGGGAACCGCCACTGATTTGTGAAATTCCCAGATTCAAGACCTTACGTCGGGTTGCAGCCGATTCCCTTGTAGAGATAATCATGCCTGTATAAGGAACAGCAATACGGATTACTGCCACAATCTTACAGAATATCTCGTCCGAGATGGCGTCCGGAAAGTCTTGCGTGGCGATATCATCTGCCGGACAAATACGAGGAACGCTGATGGTATGCGGACCTACTCCGAAAGTGGCTTCCAGATGTTCGGCATGCATCAATAATCCTACAAAGTCATAGCGGTAGGTATTCAGCCCGAATAAAACACCTAGTCCTACATCGTCAATGCCCGCTTCCATGGCACGGTCCATCGCTTCGGTATGATAAGCATATTTGCTTTTCGGACCGGTGGGATGCAGGGCTTCGTAATTTTCTTTATGATAAGTTTCCTGAAACAAAATATAAGTGCCGATACCTGCGTCTTTCAGTTTGCGATAGTTTTCTACGGTGGTGGCGGCTATGTTGACATTGACCCGTCGGATGGCTCCGTTTTTATGCTTGATGCTATAAATGGTCCGGATGGATTCCAATATATATTCTATAGGGTTCCGTAGCGGGTCTTCTCCTGCTTCCAGTGCCAGACGTTTGTGTCCCATATCCTGCAAGGCAATTACTTCCTTACGAATTTCTTCTTGTGTCAGTTTCTTGCGTGCTATGGTCTTGTTCTTCAAATGATAAGGACAGTAAACACATCCGTTCACACAATAATTGGAAAGGTACAGGGGGGCGAACATCACAATACGGTTACCGTAAAACTTATGTTTGATTTCCTGTGCCAGATGGAAGATACGTTCTATCAAATCCGGTTGGTCACATTCCAATAGTAACGCTGCCTCACGATGGGATAGTCCTTTGCATCGGGCGGCTTTGTCAATCAGTTGCTCTATCAGAGCACGATTACTTTTGTTGCTGCGGGCATACTCCAGTGTTTCCAGTATTTCCTGGTGGTCAATGAATTCTTCCGCTATTTTAGAATCTGCTTTATACATATTTATTAGTGGTTAGTGATTATAATCACCTCTATCTGTTGATATCCGGTAACCGATTGTTTCCAGTCGTTGTGCCAAGTTTCGTAGACCTTCGGCGGCTTCGGCGCCGAAAGCTGCTTTGTTGTCATACAAAGCATATTTTTCTCTTTGCTCCCGAGGGGAGAGATTGGGCATCACTACATTAGCTCCTGCCAATATTCCTTTTTCCCGTCCGTCCGGTGACAAGGTGGCAAGGGCGGTGGTCGATGGAATCAGGGCGGACGGGTGCATCAACCGGAAAAGGGATAATAGCTTGAGAGTCATTTCCACACTTCCGGCCGGTTCCATTCCGAATGGTGTTTCATGGTGGGGGATAAAAGGACCTATACCAATCATCTGGGGATGGAACTGTTCTATGAACAACAGGTCTTCTACCAGATGGGGCAGAGTTTGTCCCGGACTACCTACCATGATTCCTGTTCCGGTTTGATATCCTATTTCTTTCAGCCATTGTAAACATTGGAGGCGATGCTTTAGTGACATTTCTTCAGGATGGAGTTTCCGGTAATGCTGTTCGTTATGTGTTTCGTGCCGAAGCAGGTATCGGTTCGCTCCTGCCCGGAAAAAACGCTCGTATGCTTCCCGTGATTTCTCTCCTAACGAAAGGGTGATGGCACAATCGGAGAACTCATTGCGGATGGCGGCTACGGTTGCTTCTATCCACTTGTCTGTCAAGGCAGGGTCTTCGCCGCCTTGCATTACGAAGGTACGGAACCCGAGTGCGTATCCTTCACGGCAACATTCCAAAATAGTTTCGCGCTTTAATGCGTAGCGGGCCACAGCAGGATTTCCTTTTCTTATTCCGCAATAATAGCAATTGTTACGACATCGGTTGCCCACCTCGATAAGCCCACGGATAAAGATGGCATTCCCGAAATGCGCTAAAGTAACCTCTTGGGCCTGTTGTTGGAGATACATTAAAGTATCAGCGTCCTGACAGGTGAGGAGAATAGCATATTCTTCGCCGGTCAAGCTATGTTTATGGCGCAATTTATCAATCAGTTGCTTCATTCGTACTTTTTTATTAATGGAAAACCTGAAAAGCTCACCAGCTACTGTAGGGGCGGCCTCCATGCGTTTGCCTAGTGGCACACAATGAATTTTATACATTCGAAGGTGTGTCAAAATGATAGATTGTTTTCATTTTGACACACTTCCCTATGGTGAAGGATTGCGAATAACGTCTTTCCGCTAAGGTAGTTTTCTACTTTTAATACGTCTTCTCCTGTTTAGCCAGTTCTTGTACCAACTGACGTTTCCCGTTACTGCCGCTATGAGTACTGGGTCCTGTGATACATCCCCCCTCGCAGGCCATCACTTCGATGAACTGTCCGGGAGCTTTTCCCGATTTTGCGTATGCACGTAATGTTCCGATATTCTTCTTGTTTAAATCGGATACCTGTATGGCATTGATTTTGTCCGCTTCCATTTTCAGGAATGCCTTTACGGCTCCCATCACGCCGCCGGCTTGTGCAAACCCATGCGCTTCGCGAACAGATGAGAATTCCATGGCGTATGGCTGTACAATCTCCAAGTTGACTTCGAAAGCATCGAAAATAGAAGAAATTTCCTCAAACGTCATCACAAAATCCACAGCTTCATCACGTTGAGCTTCTTTACGTTTGGCTACACATGGGCCTACGAATACGATCTTTGCATCAGGATACTTCTCTTTGGCTATACGTGCTGCATAATACATAGGTGAACCTGTGCCGGAAACGTATTTTTTCATATCGGGAATATACTTGTTCACCAGCTCGATGTACGATGGACAGCATGAAGTGGTCATGAATTTCTGTCCTTCCTCCAACTTCTCTATCAGTTCGTGTGCTTCGTGTTCTACGGTAGACATGGCGCCTTGTGCCACTTCAATTATATCGGTGAAACCGATTTGTCTGAATGCACCATATACCTGTTCGATAGTTGTGCTGAATTGCCCTAAAATAGATGGCGCGACAATGGCTACCACTTGTTCTCCTTTACGGATGCGTTGCAACACATCGAATGTCTGTGATATTTCAAAAATGGCCCCGAAAGGACAAGCATTCATACATTTACCGCAATAAATACATTTGTTCTCGTCGATATGCTCTATACCGTGTTCATCTTTGCTGATCGCTTTGACAGGACAAGATTCTTCGCAAGGAACAGGAATATAAACGATTGCGTGATAAGGACAGCTTTTGTGGCAGATGCCGCAACTGATGCAGGTATCATGGTCGATCCATGCCT
>OGRR01001276.1_pt1 | contig 16485 bp, 5 predicted proteins | sample 1553511 | NCBI WGS metagenome assembly OGRR01 (sample SAMEA2580040, study PRJEB22360) | human gut metagenome | biome: human gut; feature: human-associated habitat; material: faeces | place: Denmark | collected 2008/2010 | reverse complement strand
CATGTATGTCAGAAATCACGCCGACCAGCATAGATGCTCCTTCTTACGGGTGGGGAAATGGTGCCTGCCTCTAAAATAGTGCCTGCCCCAATTTTCCGCTTACTAGAAGCGCAGGGCTTCAGGGTTCAGGCAGTCCTTCGGGCGCACGCCGGTAACCACATCGATAGCCGCTTGCATAGCACGCGTGCGCAGCTCGAGGCCCGATTCTTCCGACCAATAGGCAACATGGGGGCTCAGTACCGTATGCGGAGCCTTCAGAAGAGGATGATTCGGATCAACCGGCTCCCCTTCGAACACATCGATGCCAGCGCCCCAAAGATTATCCGCCTGAAGCGCTTCAGCGAGGGCAACCGTGTCGATAACGGCGCCGCGCGAAGGGTTCACCACTACCGCATCGTGTTTCATCATCGCCAAATGCTGCGCATCAAGAAGATGGCGCGTATCGGGCGTCAGGGCCGTGTGGAAGCTCACCACATCAGCGCACTTCAGCACTTCTTCATATTCGAGGATGTCATAGCCTTCGGGAGTGCGGCGCCCCGGCGTCAGCGAACGGGAAGAGCACACTACCTTAAAGCCAAGGCCAGCCGCTTTGCGTGCCGTAGCACGACCGATTTCGCCCATGCCAACCACACCGAACACGCGACCGTACACCTGGCCATAAGGGCGATGGCGCGTGTAATCCCAAATGCCCGCACGCATATCGGCATCCGTTTCGTTCATGCGACGCAGCACGCACAGCGCAAGGGTGATGGCATGGTCGGAAACCACTTCCGTGCCATAGCCGGGCACCACGCATACCGCCGTCTTGTTCTTCGTTGCCGCTGGCACGTTAATGCTGTCGAAGCCAATGCCCGTGCGGCTTACCACCTGCAGGTTCGGCAGCGCTTCAAACACCTCGGACGGGAAATTGCCGTAGGAAGTTACCACACCATCGGCATCGGCGGCGTTGCGGATGATGGCTTCTGGCTCACGCTGATTGAACAGGGCGATTTCCACGCCAGCTTTCTTCGCCATTTCCACTTCGAAATCGTTGTTCTCGAAATCGGTATCGACGATAACGATCTTCGGCATTGCAGCCCCTTTCCTACCACCACTGGGTAACGGTTCCCGATTGGTCCAGGGAAACCGGTTCGCTTTTCGTCTGCGGCTCCATCTTGGTAATGATGCCGAAGAAATCTTTGATACGCGCCAGGAACTCGCGTTGCTCGTACGAGTCCATGTTTGCATAATCGCTGGCATCGCACGGCACGCCACGGGCGTCGATGCCGAAGCCGCGGGCGTCATACACCGCGCGATACAGATGGTACTCCTGCGTAACGATGACGCAGCGCTGCACGCTGAAAACATTCTTCAAGCGGTACATGCTGTCATACGTGGAAAGGCCCGCGTGGTCGCAGAAAATGTCGGAAGCAGGAACGCCGTTGGCCTTGGCGTACTTCGTCATGGCCATAACTTCGTTGTAGGAAGAATCGGAATTGTCGCCGCTCATGATGATCTTCGGCGCCACGCCGGCACGGTACAGGGAATTAGCCGTGTCGAGGCGGTCTTTCAATATGGCAGACGGGCTGCCGTCCCAGTTAATGCCTGCGCCGAGCACCACAATAGCATCAGCATTGAACGTGCCGGCTTCCGCCTGAGCTTGGCTTACCTGCTCAAACGAACCACGCGTGCTGCCGCACACCCACGCGTTGATGGCGGCGGGCACTCCCACCACAATAAGCGCAACAACTAAAACGAAGCCTATAAAGGCTTCGATTACACGGCGCAGGCATCCTTTGTTTCGTTTGGCATTCATCGGTTCCGATGATAGCAAACAGGCGAATGCTACCCACCAACCTTCACGCGCTTAACGCGGTTTGTTCGAATGGTTGCGCAACGAACAAGGGCCCCGATTGCTCGGAGCCCTTGCGGTTAGGATGCTAGTGTTTTCTGCGGCGCAGAGTGAATGCTGCTATCGCGGCGGCCGCCACCGCCACTACCGCTATCGCACCACCGACAACCATCAGGTTATCGCCCGTTTTGACGCCGGCAGCTTTAACGTCATTGGAGGCAGCCTGGCTGTCGCTTGCGACGCCGCCAGCAGGCTGCTGCTGTTCAGGCGTGTTGTTGCCGGGGCCTTCCGGCTGACTGGGCGCGTACTTGTTGTCGAAGAGCGCCATGGTTTGCCCGTCTTCGGCATACACGCTATCGCCGTAGTCGACGGATTCAACCTTCAACGTCCTGGCATCTTCATCGCGCACTACCTTTACCGTTACCGGCACATCGGCTGCGTTCGTCCAGCCTTCACCCAAGTTGGCGGTCTCGTGGATTACGTAGCCATATGTGCCCGACAGCGAGTATTCGATGCTACCGAAGCTGCAGGTGTCGCCGCCAAAGGTATCAGCCGTGGCCTCTTCCGGCATGGGAGCACCATCCTGCGGCTGAAGCTCGAACGTGAAGTGCGTATCGGCAGGAGCTTTTTCACCGTTCACGGTCTTCTTCACCTGAATGTTGGCGGTTACAGGAGCGTAGGCGTTGTCGAACAGAGCGGCGTCCTGCTGGCTGTTGACGTTCGAATACTCAACGTTGACATTCAGCGTGCCGTCACCGTTATCGGTTGCCGTCACTGTTGCCACAACGTCGCCCGCCGCGAACCAGGCACCATCGTTGTAGCCCGCTTCCTTAATCACATAGTAACGGGTGCCTTCGCCCGAAAGGTCGATGGCGTCGAAGCTGACCTTTTCGCCAACGCCCGTTTCAACCGAGCCGATTTTCTCTCTTTGGGCGTTGCCCTGGTCGTCGGCGTTGTACAGGTCGAAGTGGAACTTCTGGCCCACGCCTTCATCGGTGCCGCCGTTGACGGTCTTGAGCACCGAAAGCGTTACCTTGCCGGATGTTGCGTAGGTGTTGGTGAACTCTGCTGCAGAAGTGCCACGACTGTAGGTAACTTCAGTTGCCAAGGAACGGTCGGCATTTTCCGAAACCTTCACCGTGACCTTTACGTCCTTATCAGCCGTCCAGCCCTTGTCGTTGTGGCCCACCTCATAAATCCAGTACGTGAAGGTCTTGCCGGCGTCAGCCGTGGTGTACGAAATGGGATTGAAGTTCTTCGTCTCATTCGCCTTCGCCGAAACAGTGCCGATAACCTCGCCGGTCATGTTGCCCTGTTCGTCGGCTTTATGCAGCTCGAAATCGAACGATTCGTCCTTCACCTTATCGGTGCTGCCCTGGACGGTTTTATGGATACCCAACGTTACCTGCGTGTTTGCCGTGTAGGTGTTGTTAAACAACGCGGCTTCACCGTTTGCGGCGGAAACGGAATACGTAACCGTTGATGCGCCCAACGTGCCGTCGCCATTGTCCTGCCCAACCGTCACCGTAGCCGTTACAGGTTCTGCCATTTTCCACTCGGAGTCGCCTTGGGAAACCTCAGAAATGGTGTACGTGTAGGTTTTCCCAGCATCCGCAAGCATGAACGGAATGGAACCGAACTGCGCCAACGCATTGCCAACGGTTTCGCATGTTGCGCCCTCAGCCGGCATAGGCGCACCGTTCTGACCAGCCAGAGCAAACTGGAACTTCTCTTCAGCCAACGGATCCTTGCCGTTCACCTGCTTCTTCACTGAAAGCGTTGCCTGGCCAGTTGCTTCGTAGGTGTTGTCGAATGCGGCGGCATCGGTCTTCTGATTGTTGTATTCGATGGATTTCACCACCAGGTCGCGCCCGTTTTCGGCATAGCCCACTTCAACAGTGGCATCGACATCGTCGGCATTCTTCCAGCCAGAACCGGGATTGTTCGATTCATGGATCACGTAGTTGTAAGTACCAGTTTTGTCGTAGACGATCTTGCTGAACGAGGCAGACGAGGTGCCCGTCACCGTTGCCTTGTCGAAGCCTTCGGGCATGGGGGCATTGTTCTTAGGCTGAAGCTGGAACTCGAACTGCTTCTGCAGGTTTTCGTCCTTTGCACCGTTAACGGTCTTGCTTACCTTCAAAACGGCCTCTGCCTTTTCGTCGGCATGGGTGTTGTTGAACACAGCTGCGGAAAGTTCTTCGGTTCCTCAGAAGTACTCAACCGACTCAATTTTCAAATCGCGCTTGCCCACAGTACCGACCTTCACAACAACCTTAATAGGCTCGTCGTTGGTCCAGTTTTCACCAGGAGAAGAGCTTTCCTTTACCCAATAGGTGTATTCGCCGGGCTCGGTCAAATCTGGCGTCGTGAACGTCGCTTTCGCTTCTGCATCGCTGCCACTGATAGTCTTTTCTTCGCCGATCTGCTTACCATCGTTGTCGGTCAGCTGGAACGTGAAGCTCTCACCGGCCAGCAACGCACCACCGTTAACGGTCTTGGAAATCTCAATAGGCGCAGAAACCGATTCCGACTGGTATCCGTTGTCGAATACCGCTGCGCTTTCAGAGCTTCTAGCCTCGGCAGAATCCTGCTTGTAGGTTACCGTTGCCGTGAGCTTGTTGCTGTCGGAGCGATTTCTTACCTGCACCGTGGCAATGACATCGGGGGCTTTGGTCCAAGAGCCAGAGCCATCCGTAAGGTCGGAGACCTCGTGAATACGGTACGTGTAAGTTTTGCCCTCGTCATTGTCGGAAAGCGTTGCCTCGGCGAATTTTGCTTCGCCGTTTTCATCGGTGGTTGCGTTATTGAACGCAGGCGCGCCTTCATCGCTGGAGGTCGCAGAGAACTCGAATGTCTCACCCTGCAGGGGAATGCTGCCATTCACAGTTTTGGTCAAGCCAAGCTGGAACTTGCCCGAAGCCTGCTGATACTGGTTGTTGAACAATGCAGCAGAATTCTGGGCATCAACCGATGCCGAAGTCTGCTCGGCATCGTCTTTAACGTACTCAACCGTCGAAGGCTTCAGCGTGCCGTCGCCGTTGTCGGCGCCAACCGTTACCTTGGCAATAACATCACCGGCCATGGTCCAGCCAACCGTTGCGGACGTGGTTTCGTAGATGCGGTATTCATACGTTTTGCCGGCGTCGCTCAACGAATAGGAGATCTCACCGAAGCTAGCCGCATTCGAACCAATCGTTTTACAAGTCGTCACCGAAGGCAACGGAGCGTCGTGGGTTTCCGAACCTAGCGCGAACTCGAATTCCGCGTCCGAATCAGGCTCAGCCCCATTGACCTTCTTAGCAACGGAGAGTACTGCCGAGCCCGTGGCGGTATAGGTGTTGTTGAAAGTGGCCACGCTGCCCGAGGGGGAGCCCTCGTACGTCACCGTCGGATGGAACTTATTGTCATCTCCACGCTGCCCAATCTGGATCTTTGCCACCACGTCGGCTGCCTTGGTCCAGCCTTTGCCGTTCTCGAGATCCTCGGAAATGGTGTAGGTAAATTCTTTGCCTTCGTAGGAGTCGTCAAGACCGTCGAACTTAAACGATGCTTTGCCTTCGGCGTCAGTAGCCTGCTCGTCGAAGCTAGGTGCACCTTCATCTTTAGAAGTTGCCTTGAACTTAAAGCCCGAAACATTCTCCGGCTTGCCGTTGACAGTCTTCGCAAGGTCAAGGCTGAAGGAGCCCGAAGCCTGCTGGTACTTGTTCACGAACTGCGCAGGGCCGGAATAAGATGCTGAACCATCCTCGTTGGCAGAATAGGACACTGTTGCCCAATAATCTCCCTCGTTATTCAGCGAGTCAGATACCACAACCTTTGCGTACACGTCAGCGGCCTTAGTCCAGCCCGCTCCAAGCGAGCTCGTTTCCGAGATCTTGTAGGTATAAGTCTTGCCCTTGTTATCCGCAGTCAGCTTTGCGGCTCCAAACGATGCATTGCCGTTTTCATCGCTCGATACGGTCGAACGCTCAAGGCGGGGAGCGCTATCGGCATTTTCGCCTACAGCTTCAACGGCAAAATCGAACGAGCGATCGAGGCTTTTGCCTTCAACGCTCTTTTCCAAAGCAAGAGAGAAGCTGCCACCCACCTCACGGTACGTATTGTTGAACAAAGCAGCGCCGTCTTTTGATGCAGCGTTGTTGCCACCGTAAGAAACCGAAACCGGAATAGAGGCAAGGTTATCCGAAGAAGGCTCGCCAACCGATACCGTTACTTTGACGGGATCAGCCTTCGTCCAGCCATCACCAAGATTGGAGGTCTCCGTAATCACATAGTGGTACGTCTTACCGATATCGTCCTTGGTGAACTCGATTGCTCCAAAGGATGCAGAGGCAGATCCGTTGGTGGTTGCAGTGCACTGCTCGGGAAGCGGAGCTTCTGCGCTGTTCGCATCTGCTCCGTCTCGACTCAAAACAAAGTCAAAGGTTTGACCCTCTGCAGGCGCCTCGCCGTTAACCTGCTTCACCACGGAAAGTGTTGCGGAGCCCTTGGCGGTATAGGTGTTGGTAAAAGTAGGCACTGTATCGGAATCGCCATACTCCACGGAAGCGTGCAGCTGACCTTGGCCATCGTCCGTCACAACAACCTTGGCAGCATGCTTAGAGGAATCGTACGTGATGCCGTCTTTGACGCAATTTACCGCATCGGAGGGAATCACCTCCGAAATAGAATATTGATAGGTGCCCGGCTTATCGCATTTGACGGCATCGAACGCCACGTTGCCATCAGCATCGTTGGCCTTGGTCTGCAAGACCTTGCCATCAGCATCTTTCAGCTGGAACTGGAATTGACCTTTATTTAGGACGGCACCATCGAGGAGCTTCTTCGCAACAAGCTGAGCAGAAGTCCCTTCTGCCTTGTATGTATCCACAAAGCTTGCGCACCCATCGGCCTTACCGTTGTAAGTGATGCTCTTTACCTCGAAGCGTGCGCCATCATTCGACTTTCCAACAACAACCTGGGCTTTCACGTCAGACGCAGGAACCCAACCGTTGCCATCATGACCAACCTCATGGATCACATAATTGTAGGTGCCTTCAGCATCGAAAGACAGGTCCTCGAAATTGGCTTCGCCATTTCTTTCGACAGAAATAGAATCGCCAATCTTCTCATCGGTTTTGTCACCGCTTTCATCAGCTTTATAAAGCTCAAACGTAAATTTCTCATCAGGGCTTATGTTGGAGCCCTCTACCGCTTCAACAGTTTTATGAACCTTCAGCTGAGCCGTAGCAGAATCAGGAGCCTTAAATGTGTTGTTGAACAGCGCAGCAGAGCCACCATCGTTTGCAGAGCTATACGCGACCGATACAGGAATAATAGAAGGAGCATACTCGGTGGGTGACCCGACTGTTACCGTTGCAGTAACATCCTTTGCCATAGTCCAAACTTTGCCATCATTGGGAGCCACGGAGGTTTCCTTGATCGTGTAGACGTAGGTCTTACCAATATCCTCTTTGCTGAAATTAATCTTGCCAAACGAAGCAACGGAGGCGCCGGTTGTGGTAGTTGAAGTGTTTTCGGGCGTTTTTGCCTTGGAAGCTTCATCGTTGCCAACGATAGAAAAATCAAAGCTCTGGTCGGCAGCGGGATCCCCGTCGTTTACTTTTTTCTGAACAGAGAGTGTTGCAGAACCCGTCAGCTGCGTTTCGTCCTTCTTCTTGTCATACACGCTGAAGGAAGTGCCAGCGCTGGGGTTAATGCCGAGTGCCTGGGCCTTTTTCAATGCTGCAGCATAGTCTTTTTTATCTTGAGCGCTTGTTCCGCTGAACATCACGTACGTAGGATTCGGATTGGTGATTTCATAGCCACTCGGTGCTTTAGTCTCAACGTAGTAGTACAAAACATTTGCATCAAGAGGCTGGTCCTTCGACCCAAAAGAAGCCACGCCGAACAGGTTGGTTTCCACGTCCACGTTGCCGTTAACAGGCTCTGTCACCAAATTACTTGCCGTTGATTTATCCAGGTCAACCTTGTATAAGCTGAATTGTGCACCTTCAAGCGGCATCTTGCCGGTATCATCAGTTTTTCTAACCGTAATGCCATAGCTTTGCGCTTCAGTACCGGCGTTCGACTCTTGCACGCGCCATTTGCCACTCGTCGGCACGACGGCATTCGTAAAGCCGTTCAAGCTAACAGTATTGTTGATTACTACTTCATCGTCCAAAGCCCCCTGGGGAGCTACGTCGTAAGTAATAACCAAAGACGTCGAATCGGGCACCGTCAAGGTAAGCTTAGTTGCCGCTGCACCGTTATCCCCCTGGGTGTTCTCGAGCGAGTACGAGATGCTGCTGGTTATATCGTTGCCATTTTGAGTTACCCGCAAAGACCCATTGGTAAACGAGCACCCGGAATCCATCACGTCCGTCAACGTCAATGAATCAGAATTCGGGTTAAGGTCGAGGGCGTTAGGATTCACCTTGATGGTGTACGTCACATGGGAATCGTCTGCCGCGCGGGTCGAAGTCTTTTCCAGAACATTGTTCGTTACTGTTGTTTTGCTGGTCGCAGAAGGAAACACCGTTTCACCCGACTTCGCTTCTGCCGTATTTGAGAAATCTTTTGAAGCTCCAGCCTCTACCGAAGAAGGCTTAACTGCGGTCCTGTACCAAAGTTCGGCGTACGCTTTCGTCGAACCTTCAGCTGTTGTTACCGCATCGGTCGGGATGGTGAACACCGTCTTGCCATCCTGCGAGCTTACGCTCCCACTGTTTTTGAAATCCTGCTGCCACTTGCTTAACGAATTGTTATCGGCAATCAGGTTATACCCAGCACTGCCGTCTACGTACACCATTCCCTTGTCCATAGCGTCTTCCACCACGATGGGCTGGCCCTTCAGGTCGGCAGCAGCTACGGCCTTACCCGACTTAGACGTTTTGTTCACGGTGACGTTCCAGCTGGTTATCCAAGCGCCTTTGGCTTCGCCTTCACCCCAGGAATAGTTCGCATCCCACCAGGTTCCACCTACCCATTTCGACACTTCAGGAATTACTGCTTTGTCAATGGTGTAGGAATCGCTTGCGCTGCCTTTATCGACATTGTTCACTTTCAAACTCGAGGTATTCGTGTACACGTCGTTGGTAATATCACAGTGAGTGCGATACGAAACGATCACATCGTGGCCGTTCGCGCCAAGCAGCGATTTCACCAGATCGGTATTCTTGAACGTAATCTCGATCTCGCTGTACTGACCATCCTTCGTAAGGGCATAGTTTGTGTCTTTAGAAAGAACCTGATTGGTTCCATCAACGGAAACCACAACGTTGTCGAACGTCATGTGGCCGGTCCATGCCTGTTTTGAAATTTTGTCATAGAACACAATGGTGGTCGGGTCAGTGCTCTGCGACAGCTTCGTAAAGCCTATCGTCGAACTCCACGTAGCATAACCGTCCTGTTCAACGGTGCTGGAATCCGTAAGCTTCTTTGTAATATACGTTTCGTTATCGTCAGGCTGATAGCCTGCCTCAGCTTGCCCCTTCGGATAGACGCTGTTAGCCGGTGGCGTCACTTCAGCTTTGTTGGATACCGCATCCTTCGAAGAGGTGTCATCCATGGTTGTATGGTAGGTAACGGTAAGCTTTTGCTTTCCCGCATTTGAAGGCAAAGTAACCTGCAGGTTTTTGGCAGAAGGGTCAACGGGCCCACTGGCAATGGTCGCACCGGAGGCATCCTTCACTTCATACTGGGTACCTTGCTTGAAAGAATGCCCTGCACCGAGCGTGTCGGAGAAAGCATAGTTCGACATATCCGCTTTAAGATCGCCCGTGTTCAGCTCTACCGTCCAGGTGATATCGTCGCTGGTTCCCGAAGACGATTTGGAAACCATGTTGTACTTCACCTTTTGAGGATCTCTGGAAACCTCGTTGCTCTTATTCTGCCCGTCTTTTCCCCACGTCCAGGTTGCCTTGTTGCCAACGTTTTCCAGCTGCGTATTGTCTTTAAGCGCACTCAAAGCAGAAGAGCTAACCGTTGTTTTGTACTGAACGTAATACGTGCCCTTGGGCAAATCGCCCAAGGATATAGTTGCTTTTTTACCGTCGATGGATGCAGAGCATGTTCCTGCAACCTGGTTGCCATTGGCATCTACCAGTTTGAACGAGTCTGGCACGTATTCCAGATTGGACCCAATTTCGTCGTTGATCGTCAGATTGGTGGCAAACGTAGAGGGAGAAATCCTGATAGTCCAGGTATAAGAGTTGTCGGAAGCATCGAATTTCGGTGTTTCCCATTCCTTACTTGGGCTCGCACCAAACTTATTGCCATCAACATTGCCATCTTTGGTCTTGATGGTCACGCCATTCACAACACCTGGGAAAACACCTGGGAAGGAAACCGTGGTTTGAGATCCATCACCCTTGTTGCTATCTGCAAGCGTGAAATCGAAGCTGAAATGCGCAGTCATATTTGAAGAATGGGCCCTCAGCCAATCTTCGTTGTACTTCAAGTAGGCAACGCCGTCTTTGATGCTCCAAGTACCTGCAACGTTATTACCGCTGTCATACAGGGTGGACGGTCCTTGGTTTGGGGCATCGATCTGATCAGCCGGCAATTTGTAGGCGATATTGGGGCTTGCCAGCGTAGGAGCTTCCGATGAAGAGAAGTCGATGTTTACTTTGCCGTAAAGCACGGTATCCGCCGATACCGCTTCATCACCAAGGGGATCGTTGCATCCCTTGTCTTTGTAAATGGTTACCGAAAGCCCTTGAGTAACGATGCGAGATTCAGCATCAGGGTTGTATTCGTTTGCCTGTACCGCAACACCATTGCTGTTCTGGGTTGCGGGCTGTGGGGTGTTTTGCGATGCGGACGTATTCGCCGTTGCAGCGCTATTCGCGCTTACTGCTCCCGAAGCACCCCCCCCCGTGACGGAATTTACGCTCTGATCCGTTGGGGTTGTGGCAGAGCCCGTGACGGAATTTGCCGCACCAGAGGCACTTGCGTTCGTACCTGAGCCATTTGTTGCAGCGGCACCTGATGCCGCACTGGCGGCATCGCTCGCTGCATCGCTTGCATCGTCAGCAGATTCCGTTGCAACCTGCTGTGCCTGCTCCGCGCTTTGCTGGGCAGGATCGTTCACCACAGAAGCAGAAGCCTTCGACAAAGGCGAAAGGCCCAGCACCAAAATGATAGCGAGCATCGTGTTCACTATCTTGGTACTAAGCTTGCTCCTTATCTGGTCGCTGTTCCCGTTCACGTTCGCACCTCTTCTTCGTTGCCTGTACGTATGCAATTCCCCTAGAAAACAAAAATGCCCTGATCATTTGATACAGAGCGGCAAAGCCGTGAGCCAGTGGCCACGGCAAACTATCTTCTATGGAAATTGATGCAATCAAAGAAGCACGCGAGCTTTGCGCTTCGGCGAAGCGGTGCTACGAACGCGATGCGATCAAAAGCCATCATTTAGTGAACGTACGCGAATACAAAGCGATGCCTCCTTTCTTGCAAAGCCAAGCGGACTTGTCCTTCAACCCCTTGGCTGGAATTTATGGGACCGATTATATGAGGACTGTTACCAAACTGCAATAAAATCAAGTACCTGTTTTTCGGGTGGAAATAGCCTTCCGCCTTTGGTGTCGATGGGGTCGCTGTTGCGCATAGAGTCTATTAAATTAGGTTATGCATCTCTATAGGTCCTGTTCAATGTAGTAATTTACTCGGCAAGAGTCACATAGAAATACAATGGAATCATTGAGGTTCTCAATAAAAAGTCTCTCCCCCTTCAACAGAAGAAAATGAATCAGCAGCCAAACCCGAGGCGATGCAACACCCTGTCGATATAAGCAGGCAGAAGAGCAAAAGCCCTGCGCGAGGAAATACAGCTGCATCCTTTCGTGCCCTACCTCACCAAGAAGCCCGTCCCAATAGCAGCGCCATTGGCACACAACCAAACGCAAAAAGCCCCAGCATGACCATGCAAGCTGGGGCTTTCCATTAACTCGTTAAACGGAGCCTATTTGGCTACCACGTTCACCAAACGGCCGGGGATAACGATGACCTTCTTGATATCCTTGCCATCGGTTGCGGAAGCAACAGCCTCAAGCGCTGCTTCGCGCACAACGTCCTCTGCAGCGTCGGCAGCAACGGTGATCTTGGCCTTTACCTTGCCGTTTACCTGTACCGCAAGCTCAACCTCGGCAGCCTTAGCGGCATTCGGGTCGAAATCAGGCCATGCCTCCTTGTGCACGGAAGTCTTGTTGTCCAGAACGTCCTGCCACAGCTCTTCAGCCCAATGCGGAGCCATCGGAGCCAGCAGCTTCACGATAACCTCGGCAATTTCCTTGTCGAACGCAGCAAGCTCAGCGTTGGCGGCACGGTCTTCCGCAGAATTCCTGCGCAGATAATCGCCCGTAGCATTCACCAACTCCATGATGGCAGCGATGGCCGTGTTGAAGTTGTTGCGCGCAAAGTCGTCGATAACCTTGCCAACCACACGATGGCGCTCACGTAGCAGCTCGTCGTGAGCCTTCTTCGCCTCTTCGGCCTTGGCACCAGCCTGGAAGTAGGTTTCCTCGCCTGCCTTGCCGGCAAGGTCGTTCACCATACGCCAGGTGCGGTTCAGGAACTTGTACATGCCGGCCAGGCCGTCTTCGTTCCACTGCAGTTCCTTATCGGGCGGAGCCATGAACAGGATGTAGGCACGCACCGCATCGGCACCGTAGCCGGCAATCATGTCCTCGGGGCTGATTACGTTGCCCTTCGACTTGGACATTACCTCGCCGTTTTCATCGAGCACCATGCCCTGGCACAGCAGGTTGGTGAAGGGTTCGTCGAAGTCGAGCATGCCCATGTCGCGCAGCACCTTCGTGAAGAAGCGGCTGTACAACAAGTGCAGAATAGCGTGCTCGATGCCGCCGATGTACTGATCGACCGGCATCCAGCGGTTCACGCGCTCGGGGCTGAACGGCGCTTCGGTGTTGTGCGGGTCGGTATAACGCATGTAGTACCAGCTAGAGCACGTGAAGGTGTCCATCGTGTCCGTTTCGCGACGAGCGGGCTTGCCGCACTTCGGGCACGTGCACTGGGCAAAGCCTTCGTGCGTTGCCAGCGTTTCGCCTGCAGCCAGGTCGATGTCCTTCGGCAGGGTTACGGGCAGCTGGTCTTCCGGAACAGGAACAATGCCGCAGTCGTCGCAGTACACGATGGGAATGGGGTTGCCCCAATAGCGCTGACGGGAAATGAGCCAGTCACGCAGGCGGAACTGCACCGACTTCTTGCCCTTGCCCTCGGCTTCGAGGTCACCGATGATGGCGTCCACAGCAGGCGAATGCTTACCACCCACCATACCGGTGTATTTGCCGGACTGAACCAGCACACCTTCCGCCTCGTAGGACTTTTCCCAGTCGACAGACGTTACCTTGCGCTCCTGCACACCGTTGAGCTCAGGATACAGCGGGTCATCTTCGCCCAAAATGATGGGGATAATGGGCAGGTCGTACTTGCGGGCGAACTCGAAGTCGCGCTGGTCGCCGCAGGGAACAGCCATTACCGCACCGGTGCCGTAATCGGCCACGATGTAGTCGGCCACCCATACCGGCACCTTTTCGCCGTTAACGGGGTTGATAACGTAGCGGCCCGTGAAAGCGCCGTGCTTTTCGCGGTCGCCCTGGGCACGCTCTACCGCGCTCACCTTGGAAGCGCGCTCCACCAGTGCCATAACCTCGGCTTCGTATTCGGTGCCACATACCAGGTCGTGAACCAGGGGGCTTTCGGGGGCCAGCAGGAAGAAGCTGCAGCCGAACAGGGTATCGGGGCGCGTGGTGAACACGGTGATGGTCTGACCATCGTCCTTGCCTTCGGCGGGAACGAGCTCGAAGTCTACTTCGGCACCCTCAGAACGGCCAATCCAGTTAGCCTGCATCTGCTTAACCGGCTCGGGCCAACCCTTCAGCTGGTCAAGATCATCCAGCAGCTCTTGAGCGTAGTCGGTGATCTTGTAGTACCACTGCGTAAGGTCGCGCTTTTCAACCGCGCCATGGCAACGCCAGCATTCTCCTTCGGTTACCTGCTCGTTTGCCAAAACCGTTTTGCAGTTGGGGCACCAGTTAACCGGACTATTGCGGCGCTCTACCAAACCGCGCTTGTACATCTGCAGGAAGATCCACTGACCCCAGCGGTAGTATTCCGGGTCGCAAGCCACAACGGTGCGATCCCAGTCGTAGGAAAAGCCCATGCGCTTGAAGCTGGCCTTCTGCGTTTCGATGTTCGCGTAGGTCCACTTGGCAGGATGGGAATTGTGCTTGATGGCGGCATTTTCGGCAGGCAGGCCGAATGCGTCCCAACCCATCGGATGCAGCACGTCATAGCCGCGCATGGTGTAATAGCGAGCCGTTACATCGCCGATGGTGTAGTTGCGAACGTGGCCCATGTGAATGTCGCCCGAAGGGTACGGGAACATCTCGAGCACATAGCGCTTCGGCTTGCTGGTATCCTCGACTGCCTTGTGTGCGCCCGTTTCAGCCCACACCTTTTGCCAACGAGGTTCAATCTCGTGAGGATTGTATTCTTTCATGAGGCAAAATCCTTTTTCCGATACTTCATGCGCGCGGCACCAGGCAATTCACGAAGTTGGAACGCGAAAGCAGCTTCGTGCGAAGCTGGCCTACGATGCCGAATATACATACGGTTTGTCATTATATCGCGTTGCCGTTGCGCCTGCGTTTCCCCGCACAATTTCCCCTAAGCGGCACCACACAGAGCAAATTAGGTACCGCAGCCCGTTCGGCAGCCGAACAGAACAGGAGCAACAAAAAAGCGGAAGCCTTGATAGACTTCCGCTTTCAAAATGCTGAAACGAAATGAGGCACGTGCTACAGAATACGGTAGCTTACCGTGCGAACGCCCCATGCCTGGCAGGTACTGAACCCGAACGCCTTGAAAACACCCGGCTGCAGGTCAAGCGCACGCGAGCCGCCGCCCATGTTGCCCAAGTCGTTGATGGTGGCAATTACCGTTTTGCCGCCGTACTTGATTTCAACGGCGCGTCCCAAATAGGAACGGCAGTTAGGCCAGGAAAGCGGCACCGCAACACCCATAGAGGTGTCGTTGCAGATAGCGCCCGTTGCCGTGGTACCCGGATTCGGGGTGCCCTTGTCGCTGCTTCCGCCGTAGGCAGAGGCGGCACCCGTCTTCCAACCCGCGCTAGAGCTGCTAGAGCCGGAATTGCCCGAGTTCGAGCCGGAATTCGAAGAGCTGGAGTTGTTGTTCTTGTTGCCCGAGTTGCTGGAACTGTTGCCGGAGCTCGAGGTATTGGTGTTCGCCGTCTGGTTGCGGTCGGTGTCGGTGTTCCACTTAGAGCTGGTTTGCGTGTTGTTCGAAGAAGCAGCGGCAGCGGCCTGCTTGGCCTCTTCCTTTTTCTTCATTTCCTCGGCCTGGGCCTGCAAGGCGGCAAGCTGAGCCTGTGCCTGCTCTTCCTTGATGGAGGAAACCTTGGCAGAAGCGTCGGACACGACCTTTTCAGCCTGGCTCTTCTTCTGATCAGCCTGATCGATCAGCTGCTGCTGCTGGTCGCGCTGGCCATCAAGCTCGCTCAGCGCCTGGGAAAACGTGTCGCGCAGCTGTTCCTGCTCGGCCACCTTTTCAGCCTGATCCTGCTGGATGGAAGAATAGTACGTCAGGTTCTTGGTGAAGTCGGAGATGTTTTCGCTCGTAAGAACGATGTTCACCAGTGAAAGCGCCCCATCGCTCTTGTACTGCGAAAGAATGGCATCAGAGAGCGTATCGCGTCCGGCCAGCATCTTCGCCTGAGCATCCTGCACTTTCTGGGTGGTATCGCTGATCTGCGAATCGAGGTTGCCCAACTGAGACTGAAGCGAATCGTACTCTTTGTTAAGGGAATCGAGCTCCGCCGAGGCCTGGGAAAGCGTTGCCTGGGCATCGGAAAGCTCGTCTGCGTGCGCTTCACGCACAGCGCCGGTTGCCGGCAGGGCCATGGAAAGGGCCAGTGCCACGCTAACGGGAACTGCGGTAAGCGCTTTATGTACTCGTGTAGACATGCTTAAGAGTGTAGCGTACCCGCCTGAATTGGCATAATCGCACCTATTGCAACGGTTTGCCGCTTTACCCGCACAAATCCTATCACGCCAGTTCAGGCATAAAAAATCTCCCCATTCCAGCACCGCCGAAACAGGGAGATTTTATGAAGAGCCGTTAGTGGCAAGCCAAACGAAACAAGTTCGTTTGGGCGCTTTTCCTAGCGCGTGTTGCTTACGAAGGGCGTCTTGTCCTTCAGCAGAACGTCGTGCGCGCCGCCTTCAACGATGGAAGTGGAGCTGATAACGGTGAGCTTCGCCTTTTCCTGAAGTTCGGGGATGGTAAGCGCGCCGCAGTTGCACATGGTGGAGCGAACCTTGGAAAGCGTAAGGTCGACGTTGTCCTTCAGCGGGCCAGCGTAGGGAACGTAGGAGTCTACGCCCTCTTCGAAGGTCATGCCCTTCTTGTTGCCGCCCAAGTCGTAGCGCTGCCAGTTGCGGGCGCGGCTGGAACCTTCGCCCCAGTATTCCTTCATGTGCTGGCCGTTTACCACAACCTTGTTGTTGGGAGCCTCGTCGAAGCGGGCGAAGTAGCGGCCCAGCATGATGAAATCGGCGCCCATAGCAAGTGCCAGGGTGATGTGGTGGTCGTACACCGTGCCACCGTCGGAGCAAACGGGAACATAG
>OGRR01001246.1_pt1 | contig 16920 bp, 11 predicted proteins | sample 1553511 | NCBI WGS metagenome assembly OGRR01 (sample SAMEA2580040, study PRJEB22360) | human gut metagenome | biome: human gut; feature: human-associated habitat; material: faeces | place: Denmark | collected 2008/2010 | reverse complement strand
CGGCTCGTCCGGTTCCGGCAAAACCACGCTGATGAACATGATCGGCTGCATGGATACGCCGTCGAAGGGTTCCGTCATGCTTGAAGGCCGGCGATTGGAGGATTTGAACGCCCGCCAGCTTGCCGATGTGCGTAAGAACATGATAGGACTCGTGTTCCAGAAGTTTTACCTCGTGCCGCATCTGACGGCGGTGGAGAACGTGATGGTGGCGCAATACTACCATTCTGTAGTCGATGAGAAGCAGGCGATGGAAGCGCTGGAACGAGTGGGATTGAAGGAGCGTGCGCATCACCTGCCCGGCCAGCTGTCCGGCGGTGAGCAGCAGCGCGTGTGCATCGCCCGAGCGCTCATCAACTGCCCGAAGCTGATTCTCGCCGACGAGCCGACCGGCAATCTCGATGAGAGGAATGAGAAGATCGTGCTCGACCTGTTCCGTCAGCTGCACGAGCAGGGCACTACGATCATCGTCGTGACGCACGATGCGCTCGTCGCCTCCTGCGCACAACGCGAAATCATGCTCAACCATGGTGTGCTCGTCGGTGAACAGTGGAATGACGAGGAGGCGAAACGTGCGTACGAGGCGGCCGGTGGCAAGCCTGCGCACACCGGTTCCGCCGAGGAAGGCGCACAGAACGGCGGTGTCGCGATTTTGTTCGCCGACCCTACGAAGGCCGCAAAAACCGGAGATACGGACGCGGACGCCGACGGCACGGAAGGGGAGCGCGCATGAGCGCCGCACAATCGAACGCAATCAAAGTCATCGCACTGTCCGCGGCGAGTATCGCGCTGTTGTCGGCATGCGGCGAACCGAAGGCAACGCCGATGGACGACGAATACGCCGGCAATTCCGGTGAAAGCGTGCAATCGCAGGAAGAGAAGTCGAAAACTGACGGCAAGGCGTCCGGCGACACGGCAGACGACGGCGACGCCACCAAAAACCGTGCCGACGCGAATTCCGCAACATCCGACAAGCAGGACACCGGCAACTACGCGGATGGCGACTATTCGATCAACGGCCAGTACGGGCCGGTCGGCGAGGATACCATCGACGTGCATCTGACCGTTAAGGACCAGAACGTGACGGCCGTGGAAATCGTTGGGCATCCGTTCACGTCCATCTCCAAAAAGCATCAGAACGACTTCGCCAAAGCCGTACCGGATGCGGTGGTCGGCAAGCCGTTGAAGGATCTCAAAGTAGACAAGCTCGCCGGTGCCAGCTGGACCTCCGAAGCCTTCAACAAGGCGTTGGAAGTGGCGCGTCAGGAAGCGTCAATCCAATAGCCCATTCCTTCTGAAACCGACACGGCATGCCCGTCTTGCGTCGGTGCGGACGGTTTTCCTGTGGTTACCGTGCGGATTCGGCGCATACGTTCGGCCAGAGCAACGTGGCCATGTTCTCGGCCCAGGAATCAGACTTGCGTTCCTTGCCGGATTGCCGTTCCCCTCCGGCTTCCTGTCCCGCCAACGCTTTGCAAGCCAGCATGGAACCCAGCACCGTGCTGAACAGGAACGTGTAGTCCAAACGGTTTTGAAACACTCCGTCGGCGATGCCACGTTCCATGAACCCCACGAACCGTTCTTCGGCCGGCGCTAGAACTTGTGCTGCGATCGCCTTCAGCGTGGCGTTGTCGGAAGACAGCACCACGCCCACGGCTTTCAATCCGAGTTCGCTGTCGAAGCAGTCCTGGATGCGTCGCAGCATGGTGGCCAGTCCGCTCCGCGACGGCTTCAAATCGTTGAAATTCGGTAGTCCGGCAACTTCCGGTTGGATGCGTTGCAATAAATCGTCGGCGTTTCGGTAGCGTCGGTAGATTGTGGTCTTTGCTACCCCTGAACGTCGTGCGACCTCTTCGATGGTCACCGCTCCGATACCATCGGAAATCACTATCCCCAATGTGGCTTTCATGATTTTGCGGTCGGTTTGCTCCCGTAATCGCTCACGTCGGCCACGTACTGTGCCGACGTCTTCCTGCGTGGTTTTTTGCACCGTCTTTCGCGTGCCCTCTTGCGTGGTTCCGCCCATCATGCCGCGATCACTTTCGTGCTTTCCAGCTTGCTTACGTACCAATGGTTGAACTTGACCAGTGGAATGCGCAGTAACAGGCCTATCAGCAGCAGCGGCGGAATGAACAGCAGTAGCGCGCCAATCGCAAACCAGTAATCGTTACTGTAGATTCCGCCGATCGCCGCACGCATTGCTGTGATTGAATGCGTCGCAGGCAGGAACGGGCTGATGCCGCTGATGATTTTCGGCAGCACGGCCAGCGGATATGCGCCGTTCGCTCCGGAGATCTGCATGACGAGAAACAGCACGCCGATGGCTTTGCCGACGTTGCCGAAGCTGGCCACGAGCGTGTAGGTGAAGAACGAGAACACTAGGCTGCTCACCCAGCCGGACAGCATGAACAGCAGCGGATGCACCGCCTGGACATGGAGGAACAGCAGACTGCCTCCCAAGGAGAACGTGCTCTGCAATAGTCCGATCACGCCGAACACACCGTAATGTCCGAGAAACAGCTGATGCGGTTTCGGGTCGCCGAGTTCCTTGCGCACCTTACGCGAGACGGTGGTCTTGAGCGTCACTGCCATGAGCAGCGAACCGACCCACAGTGGCAGGATCGTGTAGAACGGTGCCATCTGCGAACCGAAATTCTTGACTGGGAACACCGCGTTGCGTTTCACTTTTACAGGGGCTGCAAGCGCGGCGGCCAACGAGTCGGTATTATCGCTGAGCACATCTTTGACGGCGCTCATATCGCCGCTGTTCAGCGCATCGGTCAATGTTCCTGTGAATGCGCCCAGTTTTTTGCCCGCGCCGGCCAGACTATCGGCGGTGGAATCCAACACGCTGCTGATGGCGGTCAGATTCTTATCCGCGGTCTTGGTGGTGCCGTTCAGATTGCCCAGCGCGCCTTTCAGATCGGCCGCTGTGGCATTGAGCGCGGTGGTGGTGCTGGTAATGGACGTGGCGATATCGTCAAGTTGCGGTTTCAGTTGGCTCTCATAGTCGGTTTTGATGCCACTGACGGACGTTGCCGCCTGCTGCGCCAGTTTCTTGATCTCCGCACGTTCGGCCGTGGTATCGCTTACTTTGGCGTCGATGTTGTCGGCGCTGCCATTCAGCGCCGATGCTAGGTCGTTGAGCTGTGTGATGGTGGTGCCGACGTTGGTTTTGAGATGGTCGATGGCGTTCCTCACCGCTTCCGGCAGCTTTTCGTTTGCGCTGAGCGCGTCGAGCGAATCATAGATCTGCTGGTAGCTTTGCGCCTGCTTGCTGATGTTCGTGGCCTGGTTGCGTAATGCGTTGGCGGTGTTGCCGGCCTGCGTGCCCGCATTGCCGAATAGGCTGTCCACATCTGCTTCCATGGCTGTGAAGCTGTTGGCGGAATCAGTCAGAGCCGTGCCCAGCGCGGTGGTGCCGGTCTTCAACGCGCCCGTCAGATCCTCCACGCCGCTGCCGGCTTGCTTGAGTGTTGTTCCTACGCTTTTCGCATTGCCGCTGACATTGGCGATCAGACCGTCGGAGGACTCAAGCAGATGCCGTGCGCTTTGGGTCAGCGTGCTGAACGTGCGGAGCGTTCCGGAAGCGTCGGTGAGCGTTTCCGCGAAGTCGCTGATATTGCCGTTGAACTGCGTGAGTTGTTCCTGCGCGGCTGGCTTGTCGAGTTGGTTGGCGAGCTGCGATGCCACACTCAGCGCGGTGCTGGTCAGTGTTTCGGAGAACGTCTCGTTGACCTGCGCGCTGACCGTATCGGCGCCTTGGCCTGTGATCTTCGGAGCCAAGGCGTTCTTCTTTTCATTGTTGTAGTAGGCGATTTCGGCGTGGTCGCCATCGGATGCGAAGAACGTCATCATACGGGTGCTGAAGTTCTTTGGAATCACCACAGCTGCGTAATATTTGCCGGATTTGGTGCCGTTGATGGCTTCTTTTTTGGTGGTGAAGGTCCAGTCGAGCTGATCGTTGGAACGCAGCGTGTTAACCACTTGGTCGCCGATGTTGATCTTCACTGGAATGAGGTCGGACCGGTATCCGTCGTCCTCATTGGCTACGGCGAATTTCAGATTGCCGGTATTGGCGAACGGGTCCCAGCTGGCGGCCACGTTGAACCATGTGAAGATGCCGGGGATCACAACGAGTCCGATGACGATGATGATGGAGACGACGTTGCTGGTGATTCGCCGGATGTCGCCGACGAACAGTTTCCAGATGGTTTTCATGCGTTGCTCCTTTCCTCGTTGTTTTCGTTGTTTTCGGTTGTCTCGGTTGTCTCGGCGGTCTCGGCGGTCTCGGCGGTGTCCGTGGCGGCATCGTTCGCGGCGGCGCTTGGACCGGTCGTCTGCATTTTCTGCATTTTCTGCACCAGTATGGCGATTCCGTCATCTTCATTGTGGTTGACGCCCGTCACGTTTTCCGTCGTTTCTTTGATGACGCTGGTATTGCGATTATCGGATGTCGTGCGTTTGCCGCTGGTGCGTCTCCGCGTTTTGCGCAGCAGTCTGTTCCGCCGTTCCTGTTGCGCCCGCTTTTTGCGACGGATGCGTGCCGCTTGGCGCTCCACCAGCATGGATTGGATCGATTCATCGCTCAAATGGCCGAGCTCCACTTGACGGTTCAGATTATCGCGCATGTATTCGATGACCATGAGGAAGCCCATGATGAGCAGAATCCAGACGACCCACGTGGCCAGTACCACCACTTTCTCTCCGTTGGTGAACGAGAACACCGCCGCCAGAGTTACCGGAACTACGAATCCGATCACCAGAGCTCCGCGCTTGAGTTTCGGGTACAGTTCCGCGAACCGACTTGCGCGTTCCTCGATCACCTCGCGGTAGCCGCCTTTGTCGGCCAGCACCTGAATGGCTTGGGACATGTTGTATCCGCGTTCCGGAAGCTCCACTTCCTCGCCGATAATCATGTCGCTTTCCTTGATTTCGCGGGCGAAGAGTCGGTTGAGGTTGACCAACAGAGGACGGACCACCAGACCGATGACGAACGCCATGGCGGCAAACAGCAGCAGCGTGCCGATCGCCTTGATCCAATGGCCGTCGTAGAAGCCGGCGATGGTCTCGCGGAATGCGTCTATCGAATAGCTGAATGGCACGAACGGATAGACCATGCGGAAGAACTTCGGCATCATCTCGATTGGATACAGGCCGGAAGCGCCTGGAATCTGCACGATCACCAACGCCACGCACAGGCCCTTGCCGATGTGCATGAACGTGGTGGACAGCGCGTACGTGATGCTCAGATATACCAGCGATGTGATCATGCCGGTCAGTATGAACAGTGGCGCGCAAGCCGTCTGCACGCCGAGTATCAGATCGCCAACGGTGCAGATCGCGCCTTGAATGACGCCCATCGTGCCGAGCAACAGGTATCGGGCCAGATACTTTTCGGTTGCGGTCGGATCGAGACCCTCAAGCCCCTCGTCGTCCACCTCCACTTTGTAGATCACCACAAAGGCGAACGCGCCCACCCACAGTGCCAGATTGGTCATCAGCGGAGCCATGCCGGAGCCGTAGGAGTTGACGGGATACACGTTCTTCGTGTCGATTACGGTCGGGGACTCCATGAACGAGGCGATCTTATCCGCGTCAAGCGAACCGCTGCCGGTCAACGATGCGAGCAGATCCGCAGTGCCCAGCGCCTTCAGGTCGGTGCTGACGGTGGTGAGCTTCGTCTCCATCTTCGCCAGCTGCTGGTCGGTTTGCTCAAGGCCGATGCGGGTGTCTGACGCCACTTGGTCGAGTTGGTCGAGCACGATGTTGGTTTGCCTGACCACGCTGTCCTGGCTGGTCACGGTGCCGGCAAGTGTTCCGGCCGTCCCAGCCAGCGAGCCCAGCGCGGAATTCAGTCGCGGCAGTGCGCCTGAATTGATGGCGTTGCGCGCCGTGCCTGCGCTTTTGAGCGAGTTCTGCGTGCCTATGTTGAAATCGGTGGACAGTTTGGATACGCTGCCGGCTGTGGCCTGTGTGTTCTCGCTCAGGGTTTTGAGGTCGGCGAGTGTTCCGGCTGCCGTGTTGTTGGTATTCTCCAGTTTGCTGATGATTTGCTGGTATTGCGCGTTGTCGCTGGCGGATTTGAGCTTCTCGAGCAGTTTCGCATTGCTGTCGGTGATGTTTTGCATGCCGGTCACCGCCTGCTGTGCCGATCCACTTGCCGCGGATACCGCCGACGAGATCTGGTTGATGCTGGCTGTGGATTGCGCCGTCGCTTGGGAAACAAGTCCGGATCCGGTTTCCAGCGCGCTGTTGGCGTTGGACGAAAGCGTGTTGAGCTGGGTTTGCGCTGTGCCGATGGCGGTGGATGCGCCTGCTAGTCCTCTGCCTGCGCTCGCCGCGGCCAGCTGCACGTCGTTCAGGGCATTGCGTGCTGCTTTTGTCTGCTGTGGCACATTGGCTAACTGGGTGTCGAGATCCGCGATTGCGGAGCGGATCGTGCCTACGTTCCGCTTGGTGTTGTCGAGTTCGCCGATGGTTTCGTTGGCGATGGCGTTGGTGTTGCCGCTGATGGTGCCGTTGGCCGAGTTGACGGCTTTGACGAGCACGTCGCTGACGGTGGAGACGAAGGTGTTGTTGACGGTGCGGTCGACCACGGTCGCGCCTTGGTCGGTGATTTTCGGCGAAATCGGATTCGCCTTCTCGTTCACGTAATATTCGAGCGTGGGGCGATGCTTGCTGTTGGTGACGACGTTGGCCAGATCTTCGCTGAAGTCGGAAGGGATGACGATTGCGGCGTAGCAGTCGCCCGACTCCACCGCTTCCATCGCGTTGGCTTTGCCCATGAACTCCCAGCCGAGCTGGTCGTTGCTCTTCAGCGTGCCTTCGATTTGATCGCCGAGATTGACTTTGCCAAGCAGCGCGTTGTCTGTGCCTTCGTCCATGTTGGCCACGGCCACTTTGATGCTGTCCGTGTTGCCATAGGGATTCCAGAACCCGTAGATGTTGAACCATGCGTATAGCGGGGGAATGAGAATCAGGCCGATCATAATCACCCACGCGGCGGGTACGGTGACCAATCGTTTGAAGTCACGGCGCAGGATCTGCAGTACGTTGTGCATTGTCTCTCCGGTTTGGTGAATCATTCCTCTCATAGCGATACGTATTTCGTAGCGCTACGCGGTACGTATCGTATAACGCGCTCCGGGACAATCGCCATCGCGTTTCATGGATGACGGAAATCGGGTCGAGTACTGCGGCAAAGCCTCGGCAAAACCATCGCCGGCTGACGTAGCCCCTTCCGCTCACGTCCGTGACAAATCGCCATTTTTGTATGTCCGTGAGCGAAAGGTGGTAATAAATCGCTATTTTCCGTCCGTATTTATACCCCCATTCGCTCACGATGCGCTATGCATCGCCATTTCTTGCGGACGTGAGCGAAAGGTGGTGTGCGAATGGCGATTGCAGCCAGCTGACGTCCCCCTCTTTTGCTCGCGTCCGCCAATAATCGCACCTGAACCGCTTTTCTTGCGGCGGATATTGCCTACGTTTGGTAGCGTGGGCTGAAGGAAGGAGCGGCATATGAGCGAAACCGCACAATCTGAATCACGATCCGAGGATTCCGCCGCGGGCAAGACGGATGGAGAAATCAAGGCGATTGCCGCCGAAACCGAAATCGCGGCTATCGAAGAAGGCGGAAAGCAGGGCACTGGCGAAGTCGGCAATCCCGCTGACCGTCGTCTGCCGTTAATCGTTCGCATTTACGGCATCGTCATGCTTATTGAAGGCGTGGTGACGCTGCCGATCATCGTGCTGTCGTGCCTGTACGTCGTGCAGGCCGTGCTTTCCGGCGATATGACGTTCGACGCGCTGAGCCTCACCACGATTCTGTCGGCGATTCACGCGGTCGTGCTGATGGTCACCACCGCGTGCCTGACGGTGTTCGGCGTGCTGCTTTTCAGGAACAAACGCCGGCACATCGCGCAATGGACGTACCTGCTGATTCCGCTTACGCTCGCCGAAGGCCTGCTGTCGCTGGCGTTGAAGGGGCTTGGCCTGAACCTTGTCAGCCCGGCTGTCCAGCTTGTCGTGCTGATCGCCCTGCACATCACCGCCGACCCATCGCTGCGGGAGGAGCGCCGGCTGCAGTTCGCGTTGCGGCGCATGGACGCCCGCAGCGCGTATGAGAACGCCGCCTCCCAAGGCATGGCCGGCCGCGACCTGACCGGCAAAGGCTATATTTCGCTGGATTTCTTCAATCTGTTCTGGCTGTTCACCATTGGTTGTGTGTTCGGTTTGGTGATCGAAACCATCTACCATTTCATCCTGTTCGGCGAATACCAGGACCGTGCGGGCTTCCTATGGGGGCCGTTCTCGCCCATCTATGGTTTCGGCGTGGTGATCGTCACCGTGTTGCTCAACCATTTGTGGCAGTCGAATTGGTTGCTGATTTTCTGCTCAAGCGCGGTGATCGGTGGCGCGTTCGAATATTTCACCAGCTGGTTCATGCAGGCCGCGTTCGGTATTCGCGCATGGGATTACACGGGGCAATGGCTTTCGATTGACGGGCGTACATCCGGCAAATACATGTTCTTCTGGGGCATCCTCGGCTTGGTTTGGGTCAAGTTGATTCTGCCGCGATTGTTGCGATTGATCCAGCGTATTCCGTGGAAGATTCGCTATTCGTTGACGCTGGTCTGTTTCATACTCATTTTCGTCGATGGCGTGATGACGCTGATGGCGCTTGACGCTTGGTATTCCCGCATGGCTGGGGTTGCGCAGAATTCGCCCGTTTCGCAGTTCTTCGCCACGTATTTCAATGACGATTTCATGGCCCACCGATTCCAGACCATGAAGATCGACCCGTCCACTGCCGGTCGTATGTAGGCTGGTTTTTGCGTTTTGCGGGTTTTGCTAAGCGGCTGGTCGGGCGATGTTCCGGCTGGCCGCTTTGCTTTGGGTGGCTGATTTTGAACGATTTCGGACGATTGCAGTGGGGTTTTGTTGCGGGTTTTGCCGCGGGGGATTTGATTCTTCCGGATTATTGCCGTTTGGGATTCGTGCCTTCCGGCTGTCTGGATGCTTGACTGCTGTTGCCGCGCCTACGCCGCGATGCTTTGCGCCAGCTGGCGGATGAGGTCGGGGCGATGTCCGCTCCATGAGGAATTCGGTGAGATGACGACCGGAATTTGCTTGAAGCCGGCGTCCTTGATCTGTTCGAATGTGGACGGATTCTGCGTCAAATCGACCGCCACGTACCGCACTCCCAGTTTGGAAAGCTCTTGTTCGGTGGCCTCGCATTGAGGATTGTTCGGATTGGTGAAGACGGTCACGGTCATTACTTTTCCTCCCTATGCAATCGGCTTCCTTTGGTGCGGAAGATCTTGTCGGCCACGTTTTTTGATTTTGCCCGGCTGAGCAGGCCGTTCATCAGTATACACTACACGTAGTGGCGTTTCGTGCGTTCGCCCACTGTATATAGTGGGGAATTTCCCGTAATACCGAATCTATGCGAACAAATGTTCGATATATTCGAGTCTATCATTATCGTCGATTGCGCCACGCCGGTTGCATGCGTATGGTCCGTCCGCGAATCGCCCGCGGGCTGTTCGCTATTCATTTCGGAACACATATTGCGATTTCGCTCGTTTTCTTACGATTGTGAGCGAAAGGTGGTGCCGCATAGTGCGGTAGGGGGTATAAATCGCCTTATTTTCCATACTTTTCGGCGCACGTCGCGAAATAATCGACCGAAATTGCGATTCGTGAGCGAAAGGTGGTGCGCGATATGGTGCGTTCCGTATTGAAGTGCTGAGACCTCATCCCGAAACAAATGAAAAAGTCCTGAGAACCATCGGCTTCCAGGACTTCGAACCTGTGCCCCCCGTGGGATTCGAACCCACAACCCACGACTTAAAAGGACGCTGCTCTAACCGTTGAGCTAGAGGGGCAACAGCAACATAGTATACAGCATATTCGGACCAATCGCCACCACGGGCGTCGGGCGGGCGTCGAAATGGCCTTCGGAGTGTTGGTGTGCCTACAATCGAAACCATGTCATGTACCACAATTCTTGTAGGCAAAAAAGCAAGTTACGACGGTTCGACCATCATCGCCCGAGATGACGACTCTGGTTCGGGACGTTACGATCCCAAGAAATTCGTAGTCGTCGCACCGCAGGAGCAGCCGCGCCACTACCGCAGTGTGCTGAGCCACGTCGAAATCGATCTTCCCGACAACCCGTGCCGGTACAGCATCGTACCGAACGTGCTTCCAAATCGTGGAATCCTTGCGGAAGCGGGCGTGAGCGAACGCAACGTGGCCATGAGCGCCACCGAAACCATCGCCGTCAACGAACGCGTGCTCGGCGCCGACCCGCTGGTCGTATTGCAGCCAGCCGACGAAATCGCAGGAAAGCCGGAAATCCCTGGCGGCATTGGCGAAGAGGACATCATCACCCTCGTGCTGCCGTACGTCAACACCGCGCGCGAAGGTGTGAAGCGCCTCGCTGAACTGCTCGAAACATACGGGACGTACGAATCGAACGGCATCATCATTTCTGATGTGGACGAAATCTGGTACGTCGAAACCATCGGTGGACACCATTGGATCGCCCGCCGCGTGCCGGACGACAAATGCGCGATTATTCCCAACCAGCTTGGCATCGACTATTTCGATTTCGACGACGCCTTCAGCGACGCGCGCGAATTCATGTGCAGCGACGACCTGACGGAATTCATCGAACGCCACCATCTTGGCCGCGCGGCCGGCACGCAGGGCGGCATGAACAACGGCCACTGCAACCCGCGCGTCGTGTTCGGCACCGCCACCGCGAAGGACCACATCTACAATACGCCACGCGCCTGGTACATGTACCGCTATCTCGACTTGGACGACGCGGAAAATCACACGCCCGAATCGGATGATATTCCATGGTGCCTTGAACCGGAGCACGCCGTGACCGTCGAGGACGTCGACTTCCTGCTCGGTTCGCACTTCGAAGGCACCCCGTATGACCCGTACGGCACGCAGGGAACTGAGGAAAGCCGCCATCGCTACCGTCCGATCGGCATCAACCGCACCGGACACATGGTGGCCATGCAGATTCGCCCGTACGCGCCCGTCGAAAGCCGTTCGATCATGTGGATTTCGTACGGTTCCGGCGCGTTCACCACGTCCGCCCCGTTCTATGCGAACGTCGACGACACCCCCGCCTACCTGCGCGACACCACGCCGGAAGTCTCCACGGACTGCCTGTATTGGACGAACCGCCTGATTGCAACGCTCGCCGACGCGCACTTCTACGAGACCAGCAACGCGGTCGAGGGCTTCTCGGAAGATGTCCGTTCCTTCGGCCACCGTCTGGTGGAACGTACGGATGATGCGCTTGCGACTGCCGGCGCAACGGACGCCCCGTCCGTCACCGCCCGTCTTGCGGCGGCCAATGACGAGATGGCGGACTACCTGCGGAAGCGCAATACGAAGCTGCTCGGCGACGTGCTATACACGTCCAGCAACCTTATGCACAACAGCTTCGCCATGTCCGACCGCTGGAACTGAGCGTGATTCCGCGCGCTGAAGCGTTCGATAAGCGTTCAACGCGCGTTCGGTAAACGTTGAGGGGCTATCGACTCGTGCCGATGGCCCCTCAACGTTATACGGGAACCAAAACCTGCGAGAACTTCGAAACTCGCGCACGAAGATCAGTTGAACCCGACCACGTGCTCGGCCAGGAAATACCCCTTGCGGATCACGAATCGGCCGGCCGAACCGCGCAGGTTCAGCGCGCGCGACATCGCCTTCTTACGCACGTCCTTGTAAATCGTCGGCGAATACGCCTCGATATCCGCCCACATGGCCTTCTTCTTCTCGTAATTCTCCGGATCGCGCGACAAAATCATGAAAACGCTCGCGACGGAACTCTGAATCGCCAGAAAATGAATCATGTAGCGGTATAGGCCGTCTGGCACCGTACCTCGTTCGGGGGTGGCGCGCACCATGCACTGGTTGACGAGCCGCAGCTGGTCCACACGTCGGATCATCACGTCCGTCTGCACGCTCTGCCCGTCGCGGCCGATGAAATAGTGGTAGAACGGCGTATCCACGTATTGCAGCGACTTGACCCACGGGAACGGCTGGTACGCGTAGATGAAGTCCACGTAGAACGTGTGCTCCGGCAGCTGCATCTTCGATTCGCGCACCACGGCCGTACGGTAGATCAGCGCGTGCATGAGAATGTATTCGGTCAGGCCGAAATGTCCCAGATCGTCCCAAGTGAGCCGCCTGCCGGGCTCCATGGCGTGACGGAAGTTCACGACGTGCTTGTTGCGCTTGCCCACCTTGTCGTACACGTAGTTGGTGACGAGCATGTCGAGCGGCTCGTCCTTATCGACCTCGCCGCGCAGCACGGCCATGACCTGTTCGAGCGATTCCGGGCCGACCCAATCGTCCGCGTCCACGACCTTCACGTACATGCCGCTCGCCGCCGCGATGCCGGTGTTGACCGCGCCGCCGTGGCCCTTGTTCTCCTGATGGATCGCGCGCACGATTCTCGGATTGCGCGCCTCGAACGTCTTCGCCATCTCCAGCGTGCCGTCGGACGAGCCGTCATCCACGATCAGCACTTCGATGTCGTCGTTGCGCTTCGACGCAATCAACGATTCGACGCACCGTTCCAGGTATTCCGTCATGTTGTACGCGGGCACCACGAAGGTGAGCGTTTTCTTCTCCTGCATATTCTTCCTCGGATCGGGCTCGTGTCGGGCCGTGCGGCTGGCCGACCGCTCCGGCCAAAAGCATAACGAAACTAACGTAGCACCATGTGCGATTCCGGGGCGCGGTTTTGCGCACAAACGGCACCCTGAAATACGCAATCTGCACCTGAAATTTCCCCTAGGGTCATTTCGGGTGACGGTATGTCAGTTTTCGTCAATTGTTGATTGTTTTTGCGATTCGTGCGGGCTTTGCGGTTTTTGCGATTCGTTCGTCTCGTCTGATTCGTTTGATTCGTCTGCCGCTTGCGATTTGCCTACTGCTTGCGATCCGTCTGCCGCTTGCGATCCGTCTGCCGCTTGCGATCCGTCCGTCACGGTCGTCCCGTCCGTCGCGTCATCTCCCGCAGCAACCGCCTTCTCCTGCGATTTCGCGGCCTTCTTGCCCTGCTTCTCCTGCTTGGCGATCGCCTTCGCTTCCCGCGCGGCCTGCTTTTCCGCCTCGCGGGCGGCCTTTTCGCTTTCGTAGCGCAGTTCCGGCTTGGCTTCCATGCGGCTCAGCCCATACCATGCCAGGTTCACGATGTGCGCGGCGAGCTGCTCCTTGCTGAGCTTGCGCTGGTCGGCCCAATATTGGCAGGTGTACACGGTCATGCCGATGAGCATCTGCGCGTAATACGGCACGCTTTTGGCCGGCAGATGCTGGCGTTTGAACGCGTCGGTGAGAATGTCCTCGACGCGTACGGCGATGTCTCCAAGCAGCGAATTGAACGAGTTGGATGGGTCGGTTTTCGGCGAATCGCGCGTGAGCACGCGGAAGCCTTCGGCGTTCTCCTCCACGTAGGTGAGCAGCGCAAGCGCGGTGCGTTCCACGATTTGGCGCGGATGCGCCTGCGGGTCGGACAGCGCGTTGATGAGAACGTCGGTGAGCGCGCGCATTTCGCGGTCCACCACCACGGCGTACAGGCCTTCCTTTCCTCCGAAATGTTCGTAGACGATGGGTTTCGACACTTTTGCGGTCGAGGCGATCTCTTCCACGCTCACTGCTTCGAATCCCTTGGCCGCGAACAGCGATCGACCGATTTCGATAAGCTGCTCGCGCCGCTGGTACGACGTCATTCTGGATGTATTGGCCATATTGCCCAGTTTTTCACGCCCCGTGGATAGCCCCATTGCCTGCCCTGGCAGAGATGAGTGGCGTGTCCGTTGCGCTTTTTAGGCTGGAACCATGGATACGAATGTGATTATTGCGATTGTCGCGGTCGTCGTTATCGCGGCATTACTTGCGATTGGCGGATGGTGGTTCGGTAAGAGCCGCAAGTCCGCCGTGGACAAGTCCACTGAAGCGGCGAAGGCGAAGGCCGATGCTCGTTTGGCTACGGAGAAGTCCGCCGCGCAATCTGCCGCCGCAAGTGCCGAAAACGCTGAGAAAACCAAGGAAACCGCGGAATCCGCAGCGACGGAAGCCGTGGAATCCGCGACTTCGTCTGCCACACCTGAATCGCCAGTGGCAACTGAACCAACTCCGGTCGGGTCAGCCGTAACTGAATCCGCGACCCCAGCCGTCGAAACCCCTGAAGCCGCCGGCACCCGCATGCAGCGCCTCAAGGCGCGCCTGTCCAAGTCCGGCAATCCGTTCGGCAAGGCCCTGTTCAACATCCTCGCCAAGGACCAGCTCTCCGAAGCCGACTGGGAGGACGTCGAAGACACCCTCCTGCTCGCCGACGTGGGCGCGGAAGCCAGCGAACAGCTCGTCGAGGAACTGCGCAACGACGCCCGCATCGCCGGCCAGTCCGATCCGGCCGAAGTGCGTGCGGCGCTGAAGGACAAGCTGCTGAAGCTCGTCGGCACCGACGTCGACCGCCGTCTCAACGCCGACAAGGAAGGCGCGAACAAGCCGAGCGTCATCATCATGGTCGGCGTGAACGGCACCGGCAAAACCACCACCGCGGGCAAACTCTCCCGTCTGCTTGTCTCCGAAGGCAAGCAGGTCATGCTGGGCGCGGCCGACACGTTCCGCGCCGCTGCCGCCGACCAGCTGGAGACCTGGGGCGCGAAGGTGGGCGTACCGGTCGTGCGCTCCGACAAGGACGGCGCCGACCCGGCGTCCGTCGCGTTCGAAGCCAGCGCCAAAGCCAAGGAAGAGAACGCCGACGTGCTCATCATCGACACCGCCGGCCGTCTGCAGAACAAGTCCAACCTCATGGACGAGCTCGGCAAGATCCGCCGCGTCACCGAAAAGAACCTGCCGGTCGATGAAGTGCTGCTCGTGCTTGACGCCACTACCGGCCAGAACGGCATGACGCAGGCGAAGGTGTTCGCCGAAGCGATCGGCATCACCGGCGTGGTCCTGTCCAAGCTCGACGGCTCCGCCAAGGGCGGCATCGTGATCTCCGTGCAGAAGGAGCTTGGCGTGCCCGTCAAGCTGGTCGGCCTGGGCGAAGGCCCGGACGATCTCGCTCCGTTCGATCCGGAAGGCTTCGTCGACGGCATCCTCGCCTGACGTTCCCATATTTTCCGGATTTGCGATTTCCGTAGCGAAAACCTCCCGTCACGTTCCGTACGTGGCGGGAGGTTTTCGTATTGCGATTACTGCTCAGCGCCAGCCGTACCGGCAGCCCCCGCCCCCCCCCCCCCTGCCGGTAGCGGCAGAGCCGATCGTCCGCTCCTACCTGCAGTGCGGTCAGGCCATCCCGGAGGACTGGACCAACCGTTTCGTAGTTGCTTATCAGGAAGAGCTGCAGTACTGGGTAGATTACCTGCAGGGCAAGACCGACGTTCCGGGCCCGGGTGCCGAGGACGGCTACGAGGCCTGCAAGATCTCCGACGCACTGATCAAGGCACAGACCACTGGTCAGTGGGAAAAGGTAGAGGCATAATCCCCCCGCAAATGGTATACAGCAGGGGCGGGAATAGGTGTGAAACCGCCCCTGTTGATATAAAGAAGGTCATATTACCCGGTAATATGCTTCCAACAGACAACTTGTCTAACAGGAGGAAAGAAAGATGAAGAGAAGCAACCTTTTTAAGCGTTCCGCAGCGATGCTGCTGGCAGGACTGATGGCAGTTTCCATGAGTGCATGCGGCGGCAGCAGCGCATCCGGCAATGACTCCGGCGATTCCCAGGCAAGCAGCAGCGGCGACACCCATAAGCTGAGTGTAGTGCTCAAGACCACCTCTTCCGAATACTGGAGTTATGTTATCGCAGGCGTCGAGCAGGCGGAAAAGGATCTCGGCAACGTAGAAGTTGATGTACGCGGTGCAAACAGCGATACCGACTTCGACGGTCAGCTGAACATGGTAGAGACCATTGTAAACGCAGATATGTGCGAAGCGATTGCAATCGCACCGCTGCAGGCAGACCAGATCGCAAATGCACTGACCGGTGCAAAGATTCCGGTTCTGGCGATTGACACCAATTTTGATCAGGCGGAAACCTTTATCGGCACGGCGCACGAGGACGCTGCATATCAGGGCGGCAAGTATGTAGCCGAGAAGATCGGTAAGGGCGGAAAGGTTGTTATTCTGGCGAATATCCAGGGCGAGTCCACCTCTGAGGCTCGTGTAGCTGGTTACAAGAAGGCACTTGAAGAAGGCGGCTGCGAGATTATCTCCACGCAGTACACCGACGGCGTAGGCGACAAGGCTGTTACCGTAACCGATGGTGTTCTCCAGTCCTTCACGGACATCGATGCGATCGTATGCTGCGCAGACGATGTTGCGCTCGGCGCATCCCGTGCCATCAAGCAGGCAGGCCGTGACGGCGACGGCATCATCGTATGCGGCTTCGACGGCATCTCCTCCGGCGTACAGGCAGTTGTTGACGGCGAAATCTCCTGCACCGTTGCACAGGACCCGTACAACATGGGCTACCAGTGTGTTAAGAGCCTGCTCGACGTTGTAGAAGGCGAAAAGCTGGATGACTTCATCGATACCGGCTGTAAGGTCATTACTCCGGACAATGCTCAGGAGTATCTGGACAAGCTGAAGAGCCTGGTATAAGCATTATTTTCTGATCCCTCGCTCTCACTCTCGCGCTTGGGAAAACGCTCCAATGTTCTTCCCATTCTTCATGTCATTTAAGACATACTCTCTAATATTTTTATTCTCTCTCTTTTAACTAACCCATAAGTTTTCTTCTCATATTGCTGGAAAAGCCGCTTGTGCGGCTTTTCCTATACCCCGATTCGGTTTGGCGAAAGGATATTTGACCAATGTATCAGATTTTGAAAAAGCAAACGCTGAACGCAAACACCAAGCTGATGGTGAT
>OGRR01001242.1_pt1 | contig 16995 bp, 10 predicted proteins | sample 1553511 | NCBI WGS metagenome assembly OGRR01 (sample SAMEA2580040, study PRJEB22360) | human gut metagenome | biome: human gut; feature: human-associated habitat; material: faeces | place: Denmark | collected 2008/2010 | reverse complement strand
AATGTATGATAAGAAAGAACATAAAAGGAACCTGCGGAGTTTGGTCCGGCGACGAAACCATTACACCGAAGGGCTTTCGTAACCTGACGCGTGAACTGTAAGAAAATGGTAAGAACAAAAACTGCGGCATAGTGCTTGCGAAGAAGCAGTAAGTGTGGTAAAATTGTTGTGATTCAATTTATGATAAGATTTCAAAGGGGTACAAGCATGAATACACATACAGTTGAAGAATTGTACCGCCTGGCACAGCAGGGAAATACTGAGGCGCTCACGAGGCTTGGTATCTGCTACAAAAATGGAACCGGTACGGCTGTGGATCACAGTGCAGCAGCACAGTGTTTTTACTCAGCAGCGAATGCAGGAAATGCAGAAGCACAGTATCAGCTTGGTATCTGCTATGAGGAAGGCATTGGACTAGAGCAGGATCTGTCTGCTGCCGGATATTGGTTTCAGGAAGCGGCAAGGCGGTTTTACGAAGCTGCCCAGGTTGGAAATCCGCAGGCTCAATATGGACTGGCAAATTGCTATGCAGAGGGCCGAGGAGTGGAAAAGGATGAAGCTGCTGCTGTTTACTGGTATCAGGCATCAGCACAGCAGGACTATGCGGATGCACAGTATAATTTAGGCTATTGCTTTTTATTTGGCATCGGTGTAGAGGCAAATGAAATCATAGCACTCAAATGGTACAGCAGTGCCGCATCTCACGGTGATCCGCAGATGCAGCATAATCTGGGACTAATTTATAAAAATGGCTATGGCGGAGTAAGCAAAAACTACGGAAAAGCTGCAGAATGGTTTTTTAAAGCAGCCAGACAGGGTTATTCTGAGTCGAAGGTTGAGCTTGCACAGATTTATTTTCGAAATCCGTTAGCGGTAAAGGATATTTCCATTGCAGAGCGTCTGATGACAGAGGCGGCAGAGGAAGGAAATACACGTGCCCAGGAATATCTGGTGCATTATTATTTTGATCAGGATGCAGCAAAGTATGATTTGAAAAAGGCATGCAGATGGGCATCTGAGTGTGCAGACAGCAGTGATCCAACAGTTGCTGTCGTTCTTGGTATTAGCTTTGCTAATGGCGAGGTGGCCGAGATCGATGAGAAGCAGGCATTTGAGTGGCTGTCAAAAGCAAAGGATCAGGAGAAAAAGTTAAATGGAGAGGCATGTTATTACCTTGGAAAGTTTTATGAGGAAGGTAATGTGACAGAAAAGTCACTTGATGATGCCGAATATTTTTATAAGCTGGCTGTAAGAAAGCACTTTGCAAACGGATCTGAATCGCTCGAAAGAGTCAGAAGAGAAAAAGAAGAAATCCGTAAGGCAGAGGAAGCAAAAGCCCTTCAAGAGCAAAAAGAGGCAGAGGAGCTTAAAAAGCAGGAAGAAGTAAAGCAACTTTTGAATTTAAAGCCAGAGCAGGCAGAGGGCGATGTAAAATCAGAGGAAGAAGCTAAAGAACCAGAAGGAGCAAAGCCTGAGGAAGCTGCTTTAGAACCAGAAGAAGCAAAATCCGAGGAAGTTGTTTCAGAAACCGAAGAAGTTTCAGAACCAAAAGAAACAAAACCTGAGGAAGAAGCTACAGAACCAGAAGGAGCAAAGCCTGAGGAAGAAGCTTTAGAACCAGAAGAAGTAAAATCCGAGGAAGCTGTTTCAGAAACCGAAAAAGTTTCAGAACCAGAAGAGGCAGAATCCGAGGAAGAAGCTTCAGAACCAGAAGAAGCAAAATCTGAGAAGGAATCTTTAGAAGCTACAAATACAACTGAGACTGCAGAAAACGAAGTGGTATCATCTGAGGAAGTTGAAGAAGAAATTACTTCACAAGAAGTGGAAGTAACGCAGGCACAGCAGGAATCATCTCCACAGATGCAGGCGGATATTGCTTTTGCCCGTTTGTTACAGCAGGCAAAAGAAACTCAAAGTCGTATTCAGAAACTTCCAAAGCAGGAAACTGTAAAGGAAGAAGATCAAAAGACACAGGAAAGTGAATCTTTGCCAAAGGAAGAGGCAAAAGAGACTGAAACTGTTTCTCCAGAGCCAGTTGAAGAAGATTTTGTTTCTGAGATTGAGGAAGCAGAAAGCTCCATTCAAAAAGAAATTGCTGAGGCACAAAAGTTTGAAAAGGAACTTGATGTGCTGCAAAAGAAGATGGCACAGAATGTGCAGGATCTTCAGGAAGAAAAGAATGAAGCAGAAAAAACAAAAGTTTTTGACAAAGCGGATCTTGATCAAATTCAGCAGGTAGAAGCAAATCCTTCTAGCGAAGATACTGAATCGGCAGAGAAATCAGAGAAGGAAGAAGCTGCTATTGAAACTGATGTCGAAACTGATGCTGAAATTAATAATGATATTAAAACTGATATTGCATATGATACAGAGGAATCTGAGAATGTAGACAGTGAGGAAGCTGAAACATTTTTCGAAGAAGAGGAAGAAGACGAAGATGATGAGGAGTGGGAAACCTCCGCGGATAATTTTGTTGCTTCTCTTTTAAAGACGGGTGCAAAGCTTACTAATACATCAGAACCAGTGATTCGCGAAGAGGAAGAGACACCTTCTGAGACAGTTGAATCGGAATCAGAAAATCAAAACATTGAAGATGAATCTGTAGAAACTGATTCTTCAAAAGCATTTTCAGAAGAAACAGAGTCTTCTGAAAATGAGTCTGCAGAAGCAGAGCCTTCAAAAGATGACTCTGCAGAAATAGATGAAGAAGAATCACTTGAAGAAAGTGAAGATGAGTCTTTAACAGATGAAGTCGCAGACTACATAGAAAATTCTGATAATTCTGATGATTCTTATGACGAAGATTCTGATGATGCAGTTGATTCTTATGACGATAATTCAGACGATGCAGCTGATTTAGAAGAAGATTCTAAAGAGGAAGCTGCTAGCGATCTTGTAGAAGAATCATTGAGTGATGAGTATTCACAAGATGAATATTCAGAAGAAGATTACGCGGAAGATGATTATCAAAAAGATGATGACAGCTTTGAAGATGAAAATGATTCTAAAACAGAGAATCAAAACGAATCCTCAGTAAAGAGCATGCCAAGGGCAACTCTTGTGGATGACTCTGTCTATGAATATGAAAAGGCCATTATCGATGATTTGAAGCAGGAAGATGTCAGCCGATATGTCGATGTGGATGAGGAAACATATGAAGAAGTAAAGAAGAAAAAGCACCACGTCGTACCGATTGTGCTTCTAGTTCTTGTTTCTTCGATTGCGCTTGCCGCAGCGATCCTTGCAGCGACAGGTCATCTTGGAGAGTTTGTAAATGCACTAAACGAGCAGTTTTCAGCTGGAAATCAGCCAGACGTAGACGAGTCTGCAAAGCTTCCAGAAAAATCTTCTGACAAAGCATTAGAAGAGAATACTGAAAAAGAGCATTCATCAGAGGTTAAGTCATCTGAAACACAAACGTCATCTGATACAGCTCCATCATCAAGTGCAGATGATAATTTAGAAAATAATAACGAAAACAATCAAACTTCCCAGAATACAGCAGCTGATACAGCTGCTGTATCTGATAGTGCGGAAATTACTTCAAGTGCAGGCAGTACAGAGCCATCTTCCTTAAAAGAAGAGAGCAGCACACCAGAAAAATCTGTGGATGAAGCAGAAACTGAATCAGAATCAGAGATAGAGTCTCAAACAGAATCTGAGTCTGAGACAGAAACAGAGTCAGATTCTGAAACAGAAACAGAAATTGAGAAAGAGTCTCAAACACAGACAGAATCTGAAACAGAGACAAAGACAGCTTCCACTGAACAAGAGAAAACAAGTCTTGAGCAGACAGAAACAAGCACACAAGATGCTGAAAATAAAACTGAATCAGAGTCAGAATCAGAGACAGAAACTGAGAAAGAGTCTCAAACAGAATCTGAATCTGAGGCAGAAACAGAGAAAGAATCTCAAACAGAATCTGAAGTAGAATCTGAGACAGAAACTGAGATGGAGACAGAAGCAGAATCCGAGTCTGAGGAGGATAATACAAATCCATATCATGAAGCGGCAAAAGCAAAGTATCCAACTTTTTCAAATGAAAGCTATACTCCAATTCCAGAGGTTTCTTCGGGATGTATTTACGCAAAATATACCAATTTTGATGAGGCATTTCAGACACTCTATACTAATCAGAGTGATTTGACAGGAGCAGCACAGGTTGCACTGAATACACCGGGATTTAATATTATTGGTTATCGTGTTTATATGCTTGCTTATCAGGATGGTATTCTGAATGCGTATAGTACACAGCTTGATGGCACAGATCTGCAGCTGAGTGCAGCAAACGTTGGCACAGAAGCATATATCATGAATGGAAGCATTTTCTCAGAAAATCGTGAATATTCAATGACAGGAGATCCTGTAGGAACAGCATATCCGTATATCAAACGTTTCCTTACATTTGGTGAGGATAAGGTTTACTATTTGGATACAGATGGAGACATAACAAGAAGCGATTATCAGCATACAGCTATTCAGCGTCTTGAACTAGGCATTGATGATGGCAATGATGTGGCTTGGGCACAGGTTATGGGACCGTATCTTGTTTATTATGATACAAAGACAGAGCTTATGTACAGCTGCAACTTAGATGTAGGCACGATTGTTTTGCTTGACTTTGATGGAGTCTCAGACCCATCTGGTCTTTGTGGAAATGGAAATTGGGTCTATGGTCTGTATGATGGAAAGCTTGCAAAGGTTCGTCCAAATGGAAGTGAACTTCAAACTATTTATGAGCCGGATGATTCACTAGAGCTTGTCTCAGTGGAGCATGCCATGGAAAATTATATTATTTTGACTGCAAAGAACACTGCAAATATAAAAACGAGTGCAGAAAATAATTCAGCAGATTCTAATGCAGGAATCAAAACGTATTGTTATAACCTGCAAACTGGAGAGATGACTCAGCTTTCAGCCGAATAAAAAGTTTGAGGGCAAGGGTTTTAATGCCCTTGCCCTTTTACTATATAAGCATCAAAAAAGGAGGAATATTTGATGATTTACGACGTATTAGAATATGGTGCGAAGGCAGATGGAGTAACAAATGACGCTGCCGCTATTCAGAAAGCAATTGACGAATGCAGTGCTGCCGGTGGCGGCCAGGTTGTGCTTAGAAGCGGAAGAACATATTATTCAAGCTCCATTATTATAAAGCCATATGTAGATCTTCATTTAGAGAGAGGAAGCGTATTAAAGGCGCATAGCGATCTGACAACTTATTTTCATCCAAATGAGGGTCAGAAGGATAATGGTGTAAAGATTGAGGGAACACCAGTAACATTAAAGCCATCATATGCTTTTATTTATGCGAAGGATGCCGACCATATGGCAATCACAGGAGATGGCGTTATTGACGGAAATGCATTTGCATTTGTAAAGCAGGTAAGCCAGTACTACGTTACAGGCGATTTTTATCCGCGCCCGACTGTCATCTATGTAGAACATTGTAATCATATCAATTTTACAAATATTATTATCAGAAATGTTTCTTTCTGGACTTTGCACACAGCAGGCTGTGATGATGTATTGATTGACCGCATTCGCATTTTAAATGATTTGAATGTTGCAAACTCTGATGGTATTGATCCAGACCATAGCACAAATGTACGCATTATAGGCTGCCATATTGAGTGTGGTGATGATTGTATTTGTCTGAAGAGTTCTGCAGGAAACATGGAATATGGTCCGACAAAAAATGTGCTGATCAGTGATTGTACATTAATTTCCACTTCCGCAGCATTGAAGATCGGAACAGAAGGAACTGGCAATTTTGAAAATCTGACAGTAAATAATTGTATTATCAGCGGCAGTAATCGTGGAATTTCTATTCAGATTCGCGATGGCGGTCATGTAAAAAATGCAATGTTTTCAAATATCATCATCGAGACACGCCGTTTCGCAGATTGCTGGTGGGGCTGCGGTGAGCCAATCAGCATAACAACACATAATCGTGTGCCAGAGAAGCAGTCTGGCCATATTTCAGGAATTACATTCCGCAATATCACCTGCGACTCAGAGAATGGTGTATTTTTATCAGGAAGTGATGGAAACCATATTGAGGATGTGCTGTTTGAGGATGTCAAGGTAAAGATTCATTCAAAGAGCAAATGGCCAAAGGGGCTGTATGATTTAAGACCAGGCTTTGGACAGAAGATTGAAGAGATTCCAAGCGCTGGCTTCTATATGAGAAGAGCAGATGGCGTGACTATACGAAATAGCCGTGTTGTTTTCGAGGGCGAAGAGCGCGCCTGCTTTGGAGAGGCAATCCATGCGCAGGATTGTGCAGATCTTGTAATTGAAGGCTTTAAAGGAGAAGCAGCAAGACCAGAGTTAGAAGCAATTGTAATTGAATAAATGCATTGTAACGTAGCAATTCGCAAGTATCAATTAGAGTAGAAAAAGAGGAAGCAGAAAAACAATGAAATTTGATAAGCTGATTGAGCTCTTAAAGGAAATGGAGACAACAATAGAAGCAGAAGAAAATCAGACACTTCTTGAAAAATTAAATCGAGAGGAACTGATCAATACGATGCAGTTTCTTCAAAGATGTGCAGCGCAGGCAGGGTATTATTATAATCTGCAGGCACCAGGCAGTGAATTTGGTACTATGAAGCTGCAGACAGCAGAAAATGATGAGCCTATTGTGGCACAGGTAAAAATTTGGGATAATAAAGAGCATAAGATTCGCACTCGTTTTTCCCTTCGCCGTTTAGTGACCGAGGAGGACGGCTCATTGTCTGTGAAGTTGCCGTGCGGAAGCTATGAGGCAGAGGTGACATGCGGACCAGAGTACAGTACTGTTCTTGTGCCATTTGAAATCACAAAGGATAAAGTGACAACAATTAAGGCAAGACTGGCGCGTATAGCACATTTAACTGATCATGGATGGACAGCAGGTGATCTTCATCATCATAGTATATACAGCAGTCCGGCGTATGGCGGAACAGATCCTGTAATAGAGACTCCAGATCAGGTGTGCCGTTCCATGAAGTCTCTTGGAATGCAGTTTGGTGCGCTAAGTGATCATCATAATGTACTTAACCATGAAGAATGGCAAAGACAAAATAATAACTTTACACCTATTATCTCAAAGGAAATTTCAACCTCTAATGGTCATGTGCTGCAGCTTGGCGTAGATGATGACGTGATCTATGAGATTCCAAAGGGAAAGGAACGCACAACAGAGAAACTTCGCAATGAATTTATACGCATTTGCAGTGAGATTCGAAAAAAAGGTGGTCTGCCGCAGGTAAATCATCCGTTTGATGTGAGTTTTTCCACTCGCTACAACAGCGAGTTTTGGGATATGGTTGAAATTTTTGAATCAATGGAGATTTGGAATGGTGCGACTCCATTTGCAGCTGGCACAATCAATGCTAAGGCATTCAAAAAGTGGCTGTCTCTTTTAGATGAGGGAAAGCGCCTGACTGCTACAACGGGAAGTGATACACACAACATTTATGGTGACGATTATTTTGGCATGACAGAGTGGTTAGATTGGCTGATGGATATTGTGATGAAACACCCGGAGATTTATCCAGTGCATATGAATGAGAATGTTGCCTATCTGACTTGGCTGTACAATAAGGTATGGCCGCGTCTTTTATCGTGGGTGGAGCAGTCTAACACACCGTCTACAATCCATAATTATGTGTATACAAATGGAAAAAATCAGCCTCAGGAAATTCTTCAGGCTATCCGTGAGGGACATAGTTTTATAAGTAATGGTCCGCTTGTGACGGCAGAAGTAAATGGAGTTTCTTATGGTGAGAAGGCAGTACTTAAAGATAGGACAGGTACACTGTCAGTTCATGTATTTTCAAAGAAACCGATCAATCATCTGTGGATGTACACAGGTGCTGATAAGAAGGTTGAACTTTGTGCAAAGGCTGATGCAGCAGAGGGCGGCTTTATGTATGATATAGCGGCAGATGAGCTTGATTTTGGCGATGCTGCATGGGTTTTGTTTGTGGCAGATGGAGGAGAGAATAACCTTGCAATTTCAAACCCAATTCTGTTTGCTTGATGATAAATAAAAAATCTGAAAATCAGGGTTAAAATCTGACCCTGATTTTCACTAGGAGGAAACATGAGATCACTTGACTATATGAATCGTGTGGAGGCGTATGTGAATCGCTTAAACAGCGAGCGACGTACCGTGCTTGAAACGATCCAACAGGTACGTTTTTTGGATCTGATGGCAGATGAGATCAACTGCGTAGATATGACTGCAGACTGCGAAGAGGATGAGAATAAAAAATATGGTGTAGCGCCAAATCTGGATGCAGTACACACAAGGGGCTATGCTAAGAGAAGTCTTGTACTGGAGGATTGCAGCAGCTGGCCAGTTTTTTCGTGCACAGATACGTGGGGCGGTCCGGATTACCATGGGATTTTTGCTTTTTCTGTGACAATTACAGAAGAGATGAAGGGACGCATTATTGGCTTTTCGCTTGACACTGGCGCAGATGATATATGGAATACTGATAATCCACAGATTATGGTTTATGTAAATGGAGTGCTTACGTGTGCCATGGATCTTAATCATCATGAAGTAATATTAAGTGATTGTGCAGAGCCAGGAAAGATATATGATATTCGATTATATGCATATGTCAACAGTCCAGGAAAGAGCAATTTTTTATATCTTAAGGTATTTGCGAAGGAACAGGAGGCAGAGGCACTTTATTATGATATGAAGCTTCCGCTTGAGGCAGCAAAGCAAATGCGCCCAGAAGAAGAAAAAAGAAGAAAGCTTCTGGAGCTTTTAAATCAGGCAGGTGATTTATTAGATCTTCGTGTTAAGAAAAGTGATAAGTATCGTGCATCTCTTATAGCAGCAAGCGAATGGCTTAAGGAAAATTTATATGAAAAGGAATGGGAGCTTGACGGTCCAACTGTTTATGCACTTGGTCATACGCATATTGATGTGGCATGGAAATGGCCACTTCGACAAACAAGAGAAAAGGCTGTAAGAAGCTTCTCGACAGTGCTTTATTTGATGAAGCGTTATCCAAAGTATCGTTTCTTTTTGAGTCAGCCGCAGCTTTATGAGTATGTAAAAGAAGATGCACCTGAGATTTTTGAGCAGGTAAAGGAACGTGTAAAGGAAGGACGCTGGGAGGCAGACGGTGCTATGTGGCTGGAGTCTGACAGCAATTTAACTAGCGGTGAGTCACTTATTCGTCAGATTTTATATGGAAAGAAATTTTTCAATGAAGAGTTTGGCATTAAAGAGCAGGAGATATTGTGGTTGCCTGATGCATTTGGCTTTTTAGGTGCATTGCCGCAGATCATGAAGAGAAGCGGTATTCGCTACTTCCTAACAACAAAGATGGGCTGGAATGATGCCGATCAGCAGCCAGATGATACATTTCTTTGGGAAGGAATTGATGGAAGCCGCGTAACAGGCCTTTATATCACAACAAAGAATTACGAAGCATACCCGGAGCGTTTTGAAAAGCCAGTTCGCGAGGTTACATACAATGGCAGACAGAATGCCAGCCAGACAATGGGAACATGGCAGAATTACAGAAATAAAGAGTTAAATGATGCAGTTCTCACAGTTTATGGCTACGGTGATGGCGGCGGCGGTCCGACAGAAGGTATGCTTGAGGAAAGTAAGCGTTTGTCTTACGGCATCCCAGGAGTTCCTAAGGTAAAGCTGTCTGGACTAAAAGAGTACTTACAGGTACTTGATAAAAATTTACAGAATAAAAAGTTAAACACATGGTACGGTGATCTGTATCTTGAGTATCATCGCGGTACATTTAGTTCAATTGCAGAAAATAAAAAGAATAACCGTATATGTGAGTATAAAAATCAGCAGGCAGAGTGGCTGGCATCACTTTTGTGGTGGATGAATAAGAAAAATGAGAATGCAAACAAGAATGCATATCCAAAAGAGACGCTTGATAAGGCATGGAAGCTTCTGCTGTTAAATCAGTTTCATGATATTTTGCCGGGATCTGCAATTGCTGAAGTCTATGAGCAGTCAGATATTGACTATGCAAAGATTAAGGCAATGGATGAAGAGATAATTAGTGAAGTATTAGAAAGCCTGAGCAGTAATAAGAGCGAGCAAAAAAACGGAATCTGTGCATGGAATCCGCTTGGCTTTGCAGCAGAGCAGGTGATTGAGCTTGATAAAAAGAAGCTGCATGAATGCGGTATCGACAAGGGCTGTTCTCTTACTAATGTGACAGCCGCGCAGCGCTTTAAAGATGGCACAATGCTTGTCACAGCTTCACTTCCTGCAAAGGGCAGCTTATATATGGCAGCATCTGCAGAGAAAGAAAGCTTAGACAAAGAGGCAAAGAAAGAACATTTTGCTTTACGTGATGAAAATACACTTGAGACACCTTGGTATATTGTTTCATGGAATGAGCTTGGCGAACTGACCTCTCTTTATGATAAGGAGGCAAAGCGTGAAGTTTTAGAAGCAGGTACTGTAGGAAACGAGATAGTTGTTTATGAAGATATTCCTAAGGATTACGATGCTTGGAATGTGGAGTCATATTATTCAAGAAAGCATTGGAAGATGTCTGTGAAAAAGCCATGTATGATGACTGAGGCAGGAGAAATCTGTGCTGTGCTTCACACAGAGCTTTCTTATGAGTCTTCAGTTATTGAGCAGGACATTGCATTCTTTGCACACACAAGACGAATTGATTTTAAGACTAAGATTGACTGGAAAGAACAGCAGCAGCTTGTAAAGGCAGAGTTTCATTTGGATGTCATGACAAGAACAGCAGCATGCGAGATTCCATATGGTGTGATGGAGCGTCCAACACATAGAAATACAAGCTGGCAGCGTGCCCAGTTTGAGATGTGTGCACATCGCTTTGTGGATCTGTCTGAGCCGGGCTTTGGTGTGGCACTGTTAAATGATGGACGATATGGTCATTCTATTGAGGACAGCTTTGTTAGTCTGACGCTTCTTACATCAGGTGTCTTCCCATTCCCAGATGCTGATAAGGGACTTCATGAACTTACATATGCCCTGATGCCGCATATGGGTGACTGGAGAGAGGCAAATGTGGTACACGAGGCAGGAAAGCTTAATGAAAAGCCGATTCTTTCTGTTTATAAGCCATCGCTTTTGACAGAAGAAAAATCTTCAGTCAGATATACAATGTGTGAGGTGTCATCACCAAATGTTATTGTGACATCAGTAAAACGTGCAGAAGATGAAAGCGGACTGATTGTTCGTATGTATGAGTCAAGCGGTATCCGCACAAATGTGGAATGGAATTTAGAGGGTCTTTGCCCGAAATACATCTATGAATGTGATATGATGGAACAAAAAGAAAGAGAAGTTGTGTTTGACGGACAGAGAGCAAAATTTGAGATCAGACCGTTTGAGATTAAGACATTTTTACTAGTATAAATATAAAAGTGCAGTAAGAAAAAAAGGTTTCTTCTGAAAAAGTGTGGAAAAGACACAATGAAAGAGCAAAAAATGCAATGTTTTTCCGAAGAAACCGACCAAATACGCATAGCTTTTGGGTGTGCAATTTTGCTATAATCAACACATCAGATATGAAAAGTTTCTAAAGAAACAATAAAAAAAGGAGGGCTGCGGACATGGCAAACAAAAAAACGCCGGGTGTGGCAAAGAAAAACATACCTGAGAAATACCTGGCAGCTGTATGTGATGATGTTGATACCGATTATCTGGCTGATTTGTTTCAAATATAAGCCGATGCTGTACATCGTTGTTGCATTTAAAAAGTATAACATTTTCAAAGGAATTTGGGAGTCTCCGTGGGTTGGTTTTAAATATTTCAAGGAGGCATTCGGATCAAGTGAGTTCTGGTTTGCAGTAAAGAATACATTGATCTTAAATATCGGTGATTTGATTATCGGATTTCCATTCCCGATTTTTTTGGCACTGTTTTTAAATGAGTTAAGAAGTACGGGCGTCCGCAAGATGACTCAGATCGTTTTGTATCTGCCAAACTTCCTTTCTTGGGTTATTATCGCAGGTATCAGTACTCAGCTGTTCTCAGGAAATGGTCTGTTAAATGGTGTACTTGGTGTATTTGGTTTACCAACAGTACCGTTCTTAACAAATACAATCTGGTGGAGAATTATTTACTGGGTAATGGGTATCTGGCAGTCAGCTGGTTATTCACTGATCATTTATTTGGCAGCACTTATGGGAACTGACCCGTCACAGAGTGAGGCAGCTTACCTTGATGGTGCAACAAGATTACAGCGTATCTGGTATGTAACAATTCCTCAGATTATGCCGACCATATCCACACTGCTTATTATGCAGCTTGGTAAAGTTATCAATATCGCATTCGACCGTCCATATATGATGAGCAACATGCTTGTAAAGGATGCATCAAATGTACTTAGTGTATATGTATACGAAGTTGGTATCGGTAAGGGACGTTTTGACTACGCAACAGCAGTTGGTCTGTTCCAGTCTGTAATCGGTATCGCTATGGTAATTATTTTTGATAAGATCGCTAAGAAAATGGGACAGGGAGGTGTCATGTAATGGACGGATTAAAAACAAAAGAAGATCGCCGCTTTCAGACGTTCTGGGTAATCTTTTTTATCTTAATCAGTGTGATTGCAATTATCCCGGTACTTCGTGTAATTTCCATTTCGTTCTCTGGTAGAGATGCAATCAACAAGGGACAGGTATTTATCTTCCCGATTGGATTTAATGTAGATGCTTATGCAAAGGCATTAAAGAGTGGTACATTCGTAAGCTCTTTTGGATATTCCATTATTCTTATGGCAGTTGTAACTGCAGTTGATATGATTATGACTATCCTTCTGGCATACCCGCTTTCAAGAAAGGGTCTAAAGGGTTCAAAGATTGTCAATCTGTTCTGCGTTATCACCATGTATTTAAACCTTGGTACAATCCCGAACTACTTAAATATTAAGTCTTTCGGCATGATTGATACTGTATGGGCATTGATCATTCCTGGTGCACTTAGTGTTTACAACATGATCATCATGCGTACTGCATTCGCAAGTATTGATGATTCCTTGTATGAGGCAGCGCGTATTGATGGATGCGGTGAGTTCAAGATTATGTACCGTATCGCAATTCCGCTTTGTGTACCGACTATCGCAACACTTTGTTTGTTCTACGCAGTAGGTCGTTGGAATGGTATTGATGATCAGCTGTACTATGTACAAAAGACAGGTCTTCACACTGTTCAGATGGCATTAAAGCAGATGATAGAGGCTGTAAATGTTCAGTCTGAGGAGAGTGGAACAACACAGCTTGTAGCAGAGAATATTAAGGCAGCAAGTATTACGCTGTCCATGACTCCAATGTTAGTTGTATATCCATTCATCCAGAGATTCTTCACTCAGGGTATTATGCTGGGTGCAGTAAAGGGTTGATTTTACACAATATTTTTTCAAAGTGAATGTCTGCGCTGTCTGGCTTTAGCCAGACGGGCAGTGACATCATAAAAATCTTTTAGGAGGAGTTTACAATGAGAAAGATGAGAAAATCAGCTGCAGTAGCTCTTACAGCAGCAATGGCAGTAACAAGCATGGGCGTGATTCCGGCAATGGCAGATGAAACCACTACAATTCGTGTTATGGTTTGGGACCGTGGAGATGCTCCGCAGGGTATGACTGTTGAGGAGAACAAGATGAGCGAGTGGATCAACGAGCAGGTAAAGGATCTGGGTATTCAGGTTGAGTTCGTAGCTGTTCCAAGATCTACCAGTGAGGATGTTCTGACAACTATGATGACTGGTGGAAATGCACCTGATATCATTTTCTCCTATGACCAGAACGTATTCTTAAATTACGCAAATCTGGGTGGTTTGGCTGATCTGACAGAGGCTTATGAGACAATCGGAACTAACATCAAGGAGTATGCTGGTGAGGTTCAGAACATGGGTGAGTATGATGGTGTTCAGTATGCGCTTCTTTCAAAGAGAGGAACTGAGAATCCGCGTCATACCGCTTACATCCGCAAGGATATCCTTGATGAGATGGGACTTGAGGTTCCGACTACAAAGCAGGAGCTGATTGATGATCTGTACGCAATTCATGAGAAGTATCCGGATATGATTCCGTGGAGCATGGGCGGACGTCAGGATACTGAGAAGATGTACCTGAACTTCGTTGGTTCCTATGTAACCTTCGAGGATGAGAAGGATGAGTTTACCTATAGCGAGAACTATATCGTAGCTCATGACGGCGCATTAGACGGTATTAGAGAGATGAACCAGCTGTACAATGATGGCATTATCGTTCAGGATTTTGCTACTGATACAGATGAGTCCGTACATAAGTCAAACATCGCAGCTGGTAAGGTTGCATTCTTCTTGGATGATAACTCTGTTCAGTGGGAGAATATTCACACTTTAAATAATGACCTTGACAAGTCCACATTCGTTCCAGTTGAGTGCTTCACTCAGGAGAATGGAGATATCCGTAACGTATACGAGCAGATGTATGGTATGTGGATAATGGTTCCGGCAGCAAGCGAGGATAAGGTTGATGCGTGCATGACTTATCTGAACTGGTTAGCAGATCCGACTAATGCAGAGAACGTAGCTTACACACCAGAGCATGAGGTTAGTGAGAATGGTGTTCCGGTTGCATTTACTGCTGATGAGTTAAGTACTATGGGCTACAAGGGAACACTTGATGATTACAACATCGTAAACAAGCATTTCGCATTCATGGATGATGAGGCTGGTATTGTTGAGAGTGCTATGGGTAAGGATCCGATCGACTCCAAGGAGTGGTATGAGAACTTCTATGAGACTGTTGCAATCGGCAAGTATCGTTATCCAGTATTCTCTATCAATGCTGAGGCAGAGAATGAGTATGGTACTCAGATCCGTTCTGATCTGATCGAGTATGTATACAGACTGATCAGCTGCAAGCCAGATGAGTTTGATTCCTTAGAGGCTCAGTTAAAGAGTGATATGGACAATGCAGGTCTGACTGACATTATCGAAGGAAGAGCTGCTCTGTATGATGAAGAAATGGCTGCTGCAGAATAAATTGTAACAATATAAGCGAATACGCAATACAGAAAGCGGGGGCTTACACGGCTCCCGCTTTTTACTTCATAAAGGAGGAAACAAGATGATAGCAGTAATCAGCGACGTGCATTTTCCATCCAATGCAGAACGGCAAAAGATTATGGAGACAGGACTAAAAAAGCTTACTGGTATTCGTGCACTTTTTATCTGCGGCGATTTCACAGATAATCGCAAAGACACAAAGCCAGAAGAGGAGATGAAACTGCCAGAATATATAAAGAAGCTGCCATATCCTGTTTTCTTTATTGATGGTAATCATGAAGATTATGATGTATTAAAAAGACTTCCTAAGATTAGTGATAGTGAAAATGAATTACTTTTTCAAAAGAGCGGATGCAGCCTAACAGCAGAAAATACAATGAAGGCATCAGATGGCATTTACTACCTGAAAAGAGGAAGTGTATGTAAAATCGACGGATTTTCTATGCTTTTAATTGGCGGAAGTACAACCGGCCCTGGGTATAAGAAAAATCATCCTGATATCTGGCAGAAAGATGAGGATCTGTCAAAAGAGGATGAAAAGCAAATTTTAAAATCATTGCAGGAAAATGATCATACATTTGATCTGATTTTCACACATACAGTTCCAGAGTGCATGGTAAAGGCATGGTTTCCAGATAAGGATCTGTCAGTGACAAATAAAATTTTAGAACACGTATGGCAGTCGGTTTCTTATCAGTACTGGCTGTTTGGCCATTTTCATGAGGATGTAGATTACCCGGAACGTATGCACTGTCTTTACAATGATGTGATGCTTCTTGAGGCATTAAAAGACGGTGGTATTCGTGCAGAAAGGAGAAAACTATGAGAAATTATGAGATAAAGACAGACCTTCATACACATACGCTTGCAAGCACTCATGCCTATAGCACGCTAGAGGAAAACTGTCGCGGTGCATTTGCAAACGGTCTTGAAGGAATCAATATGAGTGATCATGGACCGTTAATGCCTGATGCACCGTATGAAGGTCATTTTTCTAATATGAGGATTTTGCCAGAGTATATCCATGGTGTAAAGGTTTGGAAGGGTGCTGAGGCCAATATTGTAGATTATGATGGAAATATTGATCTGACAGAGCACACACTCGGACGTCTTGAGTGCATTGTAGCATCATTTCATGAGCAGACTTTTAAGGCAGGAACAGTTGAACAGCACACAAATGCTTATATGCAGGCACTTAAAAATCCAAAAATCCATGTTTTAGGCCACAGTGGAACAGCACAGTATCCGTATGACCATGATACTGTCATTAAAGAGGCAGCACGTCTTGGAAAGGCAATCGAGTTAAATGAAGCTACATTTCATGTGCGTCCTTCTTCTATTGCAAATTGTTGTAAGATCATTGCAAAGTGCAAAAAGTATGGTGCTTTTATAAGTGTCGATTCAGATGCTCATTTCAGCGCCTTTGTTGGAGTGTATGACTGTGCAAGAAAGCTTCTTGATGAGCTTGATTTTCCACAAGAGCTGATTATAAATCGTAACGCTGAAACTGTGAACAAGTGGTTAAAAGAGCTAGCCGCAGCAAGCGAAAACAAATATTAAAATTCTACATTTGATTGCTGACTTGTGATAGTCGTTGAGCTGGCGCGCATTGCAGATGGAGACTGATCATAAGTCTGGCGGAAAATTCTGTTAAATTGAGAGAAGCTTTGAAAGCCGCATGACTGTGCAATTTCAGAGATCGGGTGACTAGTTGAGAGCAAAAGATCCCTTGCACGTGTAATACGTACTTTTTGAATATAGCTTATCAGCGTGAATCCAGTCACTTTTTTAAACTGATGAGACAGGTAGCATGAGCTTAAAAAGAATTTGTCAGCCAAGGAATCAAGCGACAATTCCTCATCATAGTGGCTGTGTATATAATAGGTAATGCTGTAGATTTTTTGCGTTGCTGAGTTGCCTGACGACTTATTTGTATATAGATTTTTGTCCTGGTTTTGCTTAA
>OGRR01001235.1_pt1 | contig 17063 bp, 10 predicted proteins | sample 1553511 | NCBI WGS metagenome assembly OGRR01 (sample SAMEA2580040, study PRJEB22360) | human gut metagenome | biome: human gut; feature: human-associated habitat; material: faeces | place: Denmark | collected 2008/2010 | reverse complement strand
TATTAATAATAATAATATTAATCAATTTGTTGAAGAAATGTTATTATTTTATAAGTGTGGGAAAGAAATTATTAGTACTAACGAAGATTCAGAAAAGAGCGAAAACTCTAGTAAAAATGAAATTATCTATAGCTTTGAACATGATGATTTTTACATTTATAGTGCATTTATGCATGATTATCACATTGATTTACAAGATATTGAAGGATTACACTGGTGGAAATTTAAAGCATTATTTAATTCTTTATCAAGTGATTGTAAATTCATAAAAATATTAGAATATAGAAGTATTGATTTATCTGAGATACAAGATAAACAACAAAAGAATTTCTATAGAAAAATGAAAAAACTTTATGCTTTACCTCAGTCATTAGAGGAAAAGGAAAAACAAGCATTAATAACAGAAATGCTATTGAAAGGTGAAGATCCTAGAGAATTATTAAGACAATAGTTAGGTTTTTGTACTATAATATTATTATAGGGGGGGAGTATAGTATGAGAAGAAACTCGGGGTCCAATATGAAAAACATTTTTATTGTAATAATAGCTTTTTTAAGTATTGCTATAATAATTGCTGCAATTAGTGCAATAACTAATAAAAAAAGTAGTGTTGCTATAGAAAATTCTAATATTGAAGAAAATCAAGTATTAAGTGATAGTGAAACATTAAAACTTTTTTCAAAATATCATAAACTTTATGATGATAGTATAGAGTTAATAAACAGTGGTATAAGCGGGAAGATATCAAAAAAAATATTTAATAATACAAAAGGATTAAGTAATGAAATAAGAAATCTTAATCTAAAAGAAAGTTATAAAGATGAACAAAATAATTTTGCTATAACTTTTGATTATTTAAATAAATCTATGAAAGCATATAACGATTATGTTTATTTTCAAAGTAAAAGAGTAGATAAATTTGATACAAGTTATCGCCATTGTTTAGATGAATATAATACTTATCTTAGAAAATCTGAATCTCATTATGATTTAATAGATTAATTGATTTATAGAACACTTCGGTGTTCTTTTTTTATGCCTAAAAGGAGGTGAGAGTATGGCAGCGGATGGAAAAGTTGTTATAGAAGTTGAATTAAAATCTGATCAAGTCGAAGGTCAGTTGAATGAACTTAAAAATGCTTTTGCTGATTTAGGTGGAGTTGGAAAAGTGTTCGGAGAGATGAGTTCTCTTGTTGGAACTTTTTCAAATACTTTTAAAGCATTAAGTGGAATTGTTGGCCCAGTTGCAGCAGGAGTTGTTGCAGCAGTAACTACAATGGTAACTGCTTTTTCAAAGTTATATGATGCTAGTAAACAAAATTTCTTTGAAAACTTGCAGAATATATCTGAAAAATTACAACCAATTGTTGATATTGTTCAAAATGCAACAAGTACTATCTTAGATTGTTTTAGTCAAGTTACAGATTTTAATTTTGATTTCAGTTCCTTAATGGCAGATGCTATTGAATTTGAAAGTTCAATGGCTCGTGTGTCAGCAATTATGGGTGTTACTGGAAAAGATATTGAAGTCTTAACAGAAACAACAAGACAATACGGAGCTACCACTAGGTACACCAGTGTACAGGTGAGTGAAGCTTTTAGCTATATGGGTATGGCAGGATTTTCATTACAAGAGTCTCTTGCGTCAATACAAGATGTTTTAAATTTAACTACCATCGGTGCCACTGAACTCGGCACTGCCAGTGATATCGTGACTAAAAAATTGGTCGGTTTAGTAGAAATACTATTCAAAAAACATTCGGTGAATTGCTGGAAGGCTAAGTTAATATTGATACTACAAATTAATAATTAATATGCTAATCAGCAACCAAGCCATGGAAAGCCATAAAAGTACATGGAAGGTTCAGAGACTAGGAGAATGAATAGGCGAATAATAATTTCTCCCACGAGCGCCGAACACCTTAACAAGTAAAGTTGAAGGTGATGATATAGTCCCATCCTCTTATGAAAATAAGAGTTCTAGGATAAAGAGCCTAGATATAAGATAATGGATGGTTTAACTGCAATGAACATGTCTGCATCTCAAGCATCAAATTTCGTAGATTATATGGCAGCAACTATTACTCGTAGTAATACAACTGTTGAATTAATGGGTAGACGTTTTGCCCATGTAAAAACTCTTTAATTCGGTGAAGGCTAAGTTGAGTATTGATTATTAATATTCAATATGTTAATACCGAGCCAAGACTTTACAGAAATGTAAGTAAGGTGTAACGACTAGATAAAGTAACCTAAACAGTTTTGCATGGTGAAATATCCACGAACAGGAGTGATTTATTCAAGATTGAATAATGAAAGATATAGTCTAAACTATATGGAAACATATAGAGCATAGGATAAAGAGCCTATGGTTAATCACAAAAATTGGAAACAATGAAGTACGCCGGTTCAGTAGCTGGGACATTGGGCGTTTCTATGGATGATTTATCAGTTGCTATCGGTCTAATGGCGAATTCATCAATAAAAGGAAGTCGTGCAGGGACTGCAATGAGAACATTGTTGGCAAATTTAAGTGCACCTACTGAAACCGTAGCAAAAGCTATGGATAAATACGGAATAGGACTTGTTACTGCGAAAGATGGTTCAGTTGATTTAGATAAAACATTAAGAAATTTAAGAAGTAGTTTAAAATCATTACCTTTAGTTGAACAAGCAGCTGCATGTAAAGATTTAGCTGGTAAAACAGGTATGACAGGTTTACTATCAATTGTCAATGCTACGGATGATGCATATGATAGTTTAACTGATAGCGTACAAAACTCTACTCAGACAGTTTCTTATTGGAATCAAAATTTAGGAGAAGCAGGAGTTACTGGAAAAGAATGTAGTAAAAGAATAAACAACTTAAAAGAAGTTTTAAGTCAAACAGAATACTTAGGTGCTGCATTCAATATGACAACTCAAGATATGGCTTTAGCTTTACAAGTATTAGGGTCTGATGCAAAAGTAACATCAAAAAATGTTGAAGACTTGTTTGGTGTATTAGATGCAATGAGAAATCCCACAACTGCTCAGAAAAAGCAATTTAAAGAACTGGGACTAACTTATAAAGAAATTAATGATGACGCTTTTGACTATAGTGCTACTTGTGACATGATCAATGAGAATACAAAAGGAATAGTAGACAATGCTAAAGGTTTAAAAGATGTTGTTTCTAAACAAGAAATAATAGATAAGTTAAATCCAGATATGTCACTTAAGGAAGCTAATCAAGTGTTAAAAGAGTATGGCCTGTCTGCTAAAAGTGCTTCTACTGGCCAAATAGATTTAATTGCAAATTTAACTCAATTAAGAGAAAAATTTGGAGATATGGATAAATCAACTAGAGAACAAATTTTAACAAATTTAGGTTTATCTGATTCCTTAGATGAGATAAATGAAATATGTGGTTTATCTGATGAACAATTCAAATTATATTGTGATAATTTAAATTTAGTAACTGGATTATCTGAAAAAATGGCACAAGCTATGGATGAAACAACTAAAAATAAATTATTAATTTTATCATCTGCTTTACAAGATGTTGCTATACAAGGATTTGAATTTTTAAAACCTGCTATTCAATCTACTTCTGAAAAATTAGCTGAGTTTTTCAGTGTTTGGAGAAGCGGAAATAAAGAAGGTACTACAGAGGATGGCCAAGTTTTATATACATTCGATAATTTTAAAAAAGCATTAGACAATATGCTTGGATATATAAGAAATGCAGATATATCAGGAGCAATTCAACAAGCTTTTAGTGGAATTAATACTTTTATAACTCAAGGCGGATTAAGTAGAGTATTAGCTATAGGTAAAGAAATTATACATCAAATTTGTCAAGGAATTATAAAAAGCAAAGGAGATATAAGAGAAGGTATTTCAAGTGCTATTAAACAAATTTCAGAATTTGTAAAAGATGTTGCTCCAGAGATAGAAGAAGCTGGTAAAGTTATTTTAGATGCTTTAAGAGATGGAATAAAAAACAATTCAGACAATATACATGATGCTTTAGAAGCAGTTGCATCAGTAATGAATACATGGATAGAAGGAAGCGAACAAATAAAATCCTTAACTGGTAGTTTTGCAGATATTTTTATTGATAGTTTTATTGAAAATTTAACTGATAGATTTACTGGTAGAGCATCTGAACTTTGGCAAGCAGTAACAAGTTGGCTTACTAATTCTAAACCTGATTTTAGCAAAGGTGGAACTGGATTAATAAAAAGTATAGTGGGATGGTTTACTGGTGAATCTTATGCAGATGAAAAGACTGGTGATGAAAAACCTCTTAACACTAATAAAGATTCCAATAGTAATAAAATAAATACTAAACTTTCTAGTATGGATGCTAACGAAATAAAAGCATTACAAACACAATTAACAGCTTTACAGACAACAGCACAAAGTGTTTCAAATTCGATTTCTCAAGCATTTACATCATTACAAAATAATTTAAGAACGAGTTTAGTTGGATGTGCAAATATAGCAAGAAATCAATTTGTAAGTATATCAAACATAGCTAGAAATCAATGCTTAAATGTGTCTAATATAGTAAGAAACCAATTTCTATCTATTAGTAATATAATACGTAATCAAATTACAAATGCTAGAAATGTTGTTACATCACAAATGATAAGTATGAAGAATGTTATATCGACTCAAGTTTCAGAGGCTAGGAATAAACTTACATCTCAAATGATATCAATTAGAAATGTATCTAAAACACAAATAACACTTGCTAGAAATGCTGTTACATCTCAGATGATATCAATGAAAAGAGTTATAACTACTCAATCAAGAGAAGCAAGAAATAACTTTACAAGACAAATGATAAGTATGAAAAATGTTGCTAGAACTCAATCAAGAGAAATCGGTCAACAAATGGCTAACGGGGTTACTCAAGGTATTCAAAGTGGTACATCAAGAGCAGTTAGTGCGGCAAGAAGTCTTGTTAATCAAGTTAATGCAGAAATGAAAAAGACTGCTAAAATAAATTCACCTTCAAAAGTTACTACTGATTATGGAGAATATATGGACGAAGGTTTAATTGTTGGTATGAAAAATAAAGCTGAACAAGTGTATGCTGCAGCTAGAAATGTAACTACAGAAATGCAGAATGCAATGAAAATGGCTGTTCAATCTGAAACAACTAAATTTTCATTAGAAGCTAGTAGTAATAGTAATCTTAAAATTGTAAATAGTGTAAGTAATAACACTGTAAAAGAAATTGCTAATTCACTAGGAGAAACATTGAAAGAAACTATAGGAGATATAAAAGATAGACCTATTCATGTTGATGCTAGTATGGATAAAACAAAAGTTGTTGATATAATAGCTCAACCTGTTCAACAAAAAAATAAAAAGATTGAAAAAAGAAAAAATAGATTGGAGGGGATAACAAGTGTTTAAATTTGATGGCATCGATTTAGAAATGTTTGTAGATGTAATTTCTATAGATACAACACTTATGTCAGAAAGAAAAAATGATTTTATAGACCCTCCATCACGATCTGGTAGATATTATCAAGATTTCAAATATGACTATAAAGAAATAACTGTTACTTTTGATATAAAAGCTGATACAGAAGAAGATTGTAAAAGTATTATCGATACAATATCATCTGTATTTAATGTTTCAGAAGAAAAAGAACTAATTATAGATGATAATGGAAGAGTTTATTTAGCTATCCCTGATGGTAAATTTTCGAAAGAGAAAATCACAAAAGGTATGCGAAGAATAAAAATGTCTTTTATATGTCCTACACCTTTTTCACATAATCCTGAAGCCAAAATTTTTAATGGTGAAAAAACTTTATCAGTTTCTAACGAGGGAAACACAAGTACTCCAGCAATTATAAATGTGGATTTTGAAGGAAATGCTACATACTGTCAAATTGATGGTCAAAATGGAAAATCAATACTAATTGGTCAATATCCTTCACTTACTAAGCCGAAACAAGAAGAAAGTACAACTATTGTTTATGAGCCTTGTGAAACTACTGAAAATTTTGTTTCAGTAACAGGTGAAGTTGATGCAAAGAGAACTATAACTGGTACTATTCAACCGAATGACGGTGGCACTAGCTGGTGCATACAAGCATCTGATTATGGTAGCGGAGATAACTGGCATGGGCCTGCACTTAGATATAATTTACCTTCTAATGTTACTGATTTTGAATGTAGTATGTATTTTTATCATGATAGTAAAGGTAAGTTGAAATATAATGAAATTGGCTCTACAGATAAAACAAAAACAACTAAATATAAAGTAACTGCTACAACAGTAAAATTAAAAGAAAAGAGACTATCTAAAAGTAAAACTTTATTAAGTATTAAAAAAGGTGTATATTTAACACCTTTAAAAGTAAACGAACAGGAAGTTACTAATGGTTGGATAAAAACTACATATAACAACAAAACTGGCTGGGTTAAAATATCAACTGGTTTAAGTAAAATAACAACTACAACTGCAACATATTATACAAAACAAGCAGCATCTCTAAGAGTATCTGGAAGTAAAAAATCTAAACTTCTAGCAACAATACCTAAAGGTACTGCTATTATTGTATATCCTAAAATTACAGCTAGTAAAGGAAAATGGACTAAAGCAACATATCAAGGAAAAAATGGCTATATTTATACAAATTATATTATTGAAGGAGATAAGGTACAAATTGATACAGACCAAGAAATTGATGCTGCAGAAGATAAAATTGGTCTACTCGAATGCTACGGATTAGATCAAGCTGGTAACAAATTATTTAAGGTTATGTTATGCGATGAAAACGAATGGTATGAAGCTACATATCCATTTGTTCAAGTTGGAAATACAGAGTTTTTAAAAGATAAAGATTTTAGTGTACCTGAAGCTAAAACGACAACGGTTACAAATGTTTCAGATGACAGTTTAACTGTGAGTACAAAAACATTAAGAAGTGGTAAATATGGTAACTGGAATGAATTTAAAGGTCACTTTACTATAAGAAGAGAAAAAAATGAATGGTATGCAGAGGTAATAAAATATAATTCTGAAGGCGAAATTGAAAAAACTTTACCAAGTGAAGTTATAAAAAGTGATAAATTTCCTGTTGGTGATTTAAATCATATAGTTGTTTACTTTGGAAAATATGCTGATAAAGATGTTGTTGATACAATGACATTTAATAGATTAGTAATAACTAAATTAAATGAAGTTAATCAAGATGAAGAGCAAGATATAATAATTTTCAAAGAAGGTGACGAATTGAAAGTTGATTTTGCCAATAATGAAGTTTATATAAATAATGTAAAAAATATGGAACATGTTGATATAGGAAGTAAGTTCTTCGAAATACCTCCTGGTGATTTTGATTTAAGAATATCTAGTGATGCCAATATTACAAGTTCGATTATTTATAATGAAAGGTGGTTGGATTAGTTGCAAGAATTAGTAACTGAGATATACATTTTAAACAGAAGAAAAAAAATAATAGATGTATTATCAAATAACGGGACTAATCCAAGCAGTCCTTTTTTTGATGATGCTTTTAAACTTTATTTAAATACTGGAGCTGAAAGTTTTGAATTTTCTACAATAGCAAATGAAAGAACAACAGGTGTACAAAAGGGAAATTTTATTGTTTTTTCATATAGAAATAAATATAAATTATTTCAAATAATGAATACATCTAGTCAACATACGAATGGTGCAGTTATAAAAAAATGCTATTGCGAAACAGCAGGATTAGAACTTTTAAATAAAATTGTAAGAGAAAGTACATTACAGGGCGATGTTACTACATTCTTTCATTTACTTTTACAGGATTCTACATTTGAATTAGGTTATGTAGACCCTTCTATTACGACTTTTAAAAGTGTTAAGGTTGAAAAACCGACTCCAATTTATACAGTAATCCAAGATAATTTAGAAACTTATGACATTGAAATTGAATTTACTGTAGATATAAAAAATAACAAAGTTTATAAACAGTATATAAACGTATATAAGCAACGAGGACAAATCACAAATGCAAGATTTGAATATTCAAGAAATTTAGATGATGTTAAGAAAAATGAAGATTTAACAGAGTTTTGTAGTGCATTAGTTGGATATGGTCAAAATGGAATTAATTTTAAAAATGTAGAATGGTTAAAAGCTAATGGAAACCCTACTGATAAACCTTTAAATCAAGATTTTATAGCAGATGAAGATGCGCACATATATTTTCATAATGATGATGGAAGTTATATAACAGGAGTGTATGAATGTGATGCTAGTAATGCATCTGACTTACTTAATGAAACATGGAAAGAACTTCAACGAAGAAAAGAACCTCAACTTGATTATGAGACAAGTATATTATTACTTTCTGATGATGTTGATATAGGTGATACTGTATATGTAATAGACGATGATTATATACCTTCTTTACGTTTACAAGCTAGGGTAACAGAGTTAGAACTATCTTTTACAGATTGGGAAAATAAAAGTAAATGTACATTAGCAAATTATAAAGAAGTAAAAAGTAAAATAAAAAGTCTAAATAAAGATGATCTACTAAAAGATGTTCTGGAATTTTTAGGTAATATAGGAGTAGGTTCTTTAACAGATGAAGACATTTCTAAAATAAGAGAATATCTTGAAAAAATGGGTCTAGAAAAAGAAGAGATAGATAAAATATTCGATGAAATTAGTAGTATTATAAATCCAAAACCAGACCCTCCCGATGAAGGTGAAGATGGTGACCCTATTTATTTAACTTCTTATAAAAATGGTGTATGGCTTGGGGATGACAGATTTTATCAAGTAAAAACTTCTAAAACTGTATCTACTACCGATGAAACTAATGACAAATATGCAGAAGCATTAGCATTATATGAGAAATATGACATAGGTAAATATCAAAACAAGGCTAATCTTAACGATTTATCATCTACAGGAAATAAATATAAACTATATCTTATAGTTGAACATTATGCTAGAAAATTTGGTTTAGATCCAAATCTAGTGTATGCGGTTATAATGGGAGAATCTAGAGGTGACCCTTATAGTGTTACTGGTTCGACAGGTGGATATGGACTAATGCAATGTGAAAGAAGTACATACTTCAAAGAGTGGGGAAATAAGGCACAAACTATAAAATATTTAGACGGCAGCACTTATAAATTTCTTCCTTCTTATGCAACAATGACACCTTACAAAGCCGGAAACACAACAGTCAATGGAATAACAGTTGATAAAAATATCTTAAATCAAATAAGATTTGGTTGCTGGGAACTACGTCAAGCTATTGATTATGCACACGGAAATATATTTGGTGGATTAGTAGCTAACAATATGGGACAAGGTTCACTTAACTGGATAGTAAGTAAATATGTGTGCGACAAGTACGGATATACTTTTAAAGATTCTTATTATTTAAGTGACCAATCAAACGAAACAAGATTAAAAGTTTATGAGGAACTTGATAGTAGAAAATTTGATTTTGCAGCTTACAGACAAGTTCTTAAAGACACTAAAGGATTAGGAACTCCAAATAACGTAGAATTGTATTTGTGTTGGTATAAAGTAGTAAACGGCCAATTACCTTACTATGTGGATGCACAGGGTAATAAATTAGGTTATGGAGTTGGTACATCTACTCCAAAAGGAACAGGCCAAGCAAGTGCATCTGATATAAGACAAATTATAGTTGATACTGCAAAAGCTATAGCTCAACAGCATAGAGATAAGTTAGCAACATATGACCAACAATATAGAACATGGAATTTTAAAAAGCCTCGAAAACATCCTGGTAAGTTTTATGGATTACAAAATCCAATATGCTATGACTGTTCAAGTCTTGTTACTTCTTGCTATGGTGAAGCTGGATTAAAAAGTATATTTCATGATGATTCATATTGTGCTTATGGCTCACTTGTTGACTATGCAACGAAAAAAAGTGGTTATACAATGTTTAAGATAACAAAGACAACTATTGAGAACATGAAGGCTGGAGATATTATAATGATGTGTAATAAAGAGTGTCCTGATACTCTTACAAGAAGTAAAGCAATGTCAAAGAACTTTACTCACCATACATTAATTTATTGCGGTAAGGTCGATGGTACTCATATGGTAGCACATGCTAGAAAGTGGGATTATTGGCCAAATGCAATTCGTTATATGGCTGTTTACTCAGATATATATAAATATGGATTTTGTTTAAGACCTTACGATTTAGTTGAAGCTGATAACAATAATATAGAGGAAAGTCCTATTGTAGACAAAACAGATATGAATGAAGTGTACATAAAAGCGGTTAGAAAGGCAAATGCATATGATTTTTATGACGATAATAATAATTTGTTAACTACAGTAGAAGGCTTATACGAAGATGATGAAAAAGTTTATCCAAGTTCAACTCCTTATGCACTTGTACATTTTGGATTAAATGATCTAACAGAAAAAGGTATAAACGGAGTAAAAATATTAGTTAATATATTAAAAAATAAATATAGAAATACACCGATTTTCATACTAAAAGAATTACATACTGGTATAGCATACGAAAATTATGCTACTGTAAATACTTCTATAGATACTTATAACACTCAAATAAAAGAGTTTTGTGATAATGAAGAAAATGTATTTTTATTAGATGTTTCTGATAAATTAGAAACTTATATAAAAGTATTGAACTCCAATTACACTAATGATGGTTATACCTTCAAGGATGATTCCAGTATTGGTGTTTTTTATAATGCAATAAAAGAAAAATTACTGGCTACTCCTATCGGATATAAAAAGAAAGATGATAGTAGTGAGGGAGATACTAGTGGTGGTGACGATGATGATAAGCCTTCAGAAAACGAAGGTAAAACAATAAATGTAGTGTTAAAAGCTACACAAATGACTGATTACGAACTTATAAATGGACTTACATTTAAATTGCCTTCTAAAGTTGCAGAAAATTTTTATGCAAGAATAAAATTTACAACAACAGATGATTTTAAATATTCACAAAGTAAAATTTGTTATATCGAAGGTGATGATTGCAAATCTGGACAATTATTACCCAAATCAAATACTACTTATAAATTAATAATAATGAAAAATGTAAACAGTGACATTGATTATAAATATTATGCTTCAGCTTATAAAGAAGTAGCAGGAACAACAACGACAAAGGAAAAAGATTTTATTGGAGGCAAAAAAGTAGTTGAAATAGCAAAAACATTTTTAAATCATTCAGAACTAGAATATTCTGGTTGGAAATCAACAACAGCTACATCCACTCCTGCATCATTTAAAAATCCATCTGCAAATTTAAGCAGATGGTATGATTCAGAAAGAAAAAAATATCAAATAGACTGTAGTACTTTATCAATGTATACATTTATGGGACTGAAATACGATAAAACTCCTTACAAAAATAATAAAATGACAAAAGTAAAAAGAAATACTGCATATAGTTGGGCAATAACTTTACCGAGACTATCTGCAGATCAAGCAAGATATTGTGTTGAACATGGATGGGTTTTACATGATGCAGACACAACAAACTTCTTAAATTTAAAAGAAGGAGATTTGATATTCTACGATAGAGATAAACTTACAACTACAAGATATATGCAAATTTCACACGTAGCTATATGTGTAGGAGAAGTAAACGGAGTAATGAGTTGTATTGAAAGTACAAAATGTGATAATGGGGTAAGAATAATAGCTCTAACAAAGAATACTCCAGATAAAGTTTTATTTGTAGCTAGACCTAAAAAATCATAGGAGGGATTATTATGAGCAATATAGAGACTATAACTAGAGAACATGATAATTTCTCCTCTAGTTATGATGAATTGGTAAATTTGCTTGAAAAAGTAATAACAAATAGAGAAATAACACAAGATGATAAGTATGATCTAGAAAAAGCTCATGCTACTTATTCAGAAAATTATAATCAAATAAAAAAAATATTGGAAAATGAAAAGGAAAGTAATTTAAATGATCAACTAGAAGAAGTCGGATATAAAAAATTAGATGCTGATTTAAATAGTGTTATGAATATACTCACTAATAATGGCGAAAAAAATACTTTTTATTTAGGCGAAGATGGAAGAATATTAATTGATATGCAAAGCATACCAATGTTAACCTTATTAGTTCAGAAACTTAGCTTAATAGCAAAAGGACTTGATTCTGATGATGAAGAAAGTAGCATCACTATAGCACCTGAGTTCATACAACTTCTTTCAACTTCAGATATCTTATTAAAAGCTAAAAATATAAAGTTCGAAGGTTATGTATCAGCGAATGGCGGATTTTCTCTAGATGAAAACGGAACTATGACCGCTAACAATGGTAATTTCAATGGGGCAGTTAATGCGCAAGGTAATATGACCGCCGATACTCTTATTGTTAGAAAAATAATCAGTAAAGATATTATTAATTCGCTTGTAAGTGATATAAATGTGACTATAGCAACAGATGGTGATGATGCATCTGCTGTTATTAGTAGTGCAAAATTTTATACTGTACAAGGCTTTTTAGATGCTTTACCAAAAAATCTTAATGGTAATAGCATCTATATTACTTTAGACAAAGAATGTAATGAAAACTTGAATTTGAAGGGATTTTCTAATGGTGATATATATTTATACATGAACATGAAAAATTACAATGGTCATATAGCTGGATATAATTGCACTGCTAAATTATTCATATATGGAGCTACTACTGTTACTGGTATTCCAGATGGAGTAGATAGTCAAAGACCTGCTGTAATGCCAGCATCTATGGTAGGTAGCAACACGTATTATTACGGAATGTATTTCTCGAATTGCAATTTTGTTACACTTAGAAGCATAAATGTATATGGTCAAACAACATCAAACTCTTATTATGCTATAGGAGCAGAACATGGAACAACATTGTTAATGCAAAACTGCAAAATTATAGGTTCTCAAAATGGAGTACAAGCTAGAGGCAGTAAAATTATCATGTATAAGAATTATGGGAAAACAAATAATTATGCTGCTAGAGCCATATATGGTGCTACAATATGCATTCAAGATGGTTCTATTCCTAGCGGTCAACTAGTTCACGATAATTCATCACAAATAATACAAGATAGCAACAAAGTTACTGTAGATAGCACTACGACTGAAACTGGAACTAATACTAATACAGGAACTACAACAAGTAAATCAGTTACATTCACTTCTGACTATGGAGATACATATCGTTATACATGGAGCGATTGGGCACAAGATAACCTAGTCATACAAGGGAAATGGACCTCTAATAGTGTTGGCTGTTGGTTCTTTGGTAGTGATTTCAGTAAATTGCAAGGCAAGACTATAACAAAGGTCGTTCTAAAAATAGAACGTACAAGTGGAGGTAGTTCAAGTAACAATGAAGCTAAAATAGTTATGCATAATCATTTAAGTAGGCCTTCTGGTGAGCCTACTTATTTAAGTTGGAGCAAAACTGCTAATCTTACAATGAATGCAACAACAACAGTTACAATAACAGACAGTGCAGTACTAACTGCTATACAAAATGGAACAATGAAAGGATTTGGGCTTAAACATACTTTCGATAAAGATCATTATATGAAATGCACGGGAGTTATGAAGGCTACAGTAACTTATACAGATTAGGAGGTATTATATGAATGAAATTTTAAGAGATTTTACGTTAAATTACAATTTAGAAAATTCTAAAGTAACAAACGAAAATGGGTATATTTGTTTTTATAATTCAGATGAAAATATATCAACTTTATTTATTAAATTGCAAGCTACAAATTCAGAAGGCTTACTTTCTTTTTTAAGGGTTTCAGAAGCTACTAATCATAATCTTACCTTAACAGTCAAAAAACCTAAAACACACGAAAAAGTAGATAAAGTAGGAGTCTTGCAAACTGGAGAAGATGATGATGTAGCTATATTTAGATTTGATTTGCCTTATAAATTTACAAATCAATCAGGTGATTGTATAGGTGAATTATTAGATGCATTTACAGAAAATGGAGTGAGTAAAAAAGCCACAAGTGATATTTTTCAATATAGGGTAAAGGCAAGTTGTATGAAAGATTTAACAGAAGAACCAACTCAGCAAAGTTCAGTTAAATTAAATACAGCTACAGAAACTATGACTTTCAGTAGTATAAAATTAAATACAACTACTGAAACTGCAACCATATAAACAGGAGGTGGATTTAAATGACTGAATATATATCAAAAGTTCAAGATGAAGATACAGGCAAAATAGCATATTTTAAAGATAGTAAAGCTCGTGAAGATATAGAAACACTTAATTCGCAATTTAAAGATATTGCGAACTTAGAAGGTATAGGTTTTACATCTACAAATTTAAAAGGCATATTACAGGAAATATATAATGTACTGTCTAATAATAATTTAATAGATAGATTTAATATTGTAACAGGAAATAACATACCAGAAGTTTATTTAACTGGTGATATAAGCACAATGAGTAAGGCAAATGCAATAGACTTAGCCATTACTGTAAGGATAAATGGTTTTGAATGGACTGGTACATCTAACACAAAATGGCAAGGAAATTCAAGTTTAGCATATGATAAAAAGAATTTCACTATAAAACTATATGAAGATTCAACGAAATTAAATAAACAAAAAATTAATTTTAACGGATGGGGAAAACAAAATAAGTTTGTATTAAAAGCTAACTATATAGACCATTCTCATGCTAGAAATATTGTATCAGCTAAAATTTGGAGTGAAATAGTAAAAAGTAGAAGTGATTATAATAGTTTACCTCAAGAATTAAGAGAATCACCTAATAATTGTGCTATTGATGGTTTCCCTGTAAAAGTTACTGTAAATGGAGTCTATCAAGGTATATATACTTGGAATATACCTAAAGACGCTTGGATGTTTAATATGGACGATACTAATCCTAATCACGCTGTTTTATGTGCTGAAATAAATAACAATGGAAACAATAATTTATCTAATGCATGTGAGTTTAGAGAAAACGCAAATATTAACGGTGCAGATTGGTCTTTAGAAATACCTGATATATTGAATAATAATATAAAAGTAAGTTTTAATGAATTAATTAATTGTATTAAAAATACAACTGATAATCAATTTATATATAATATAGAAAAATATTTAGACATTCAAAGTGCCATAGATTATTATATATTCCAATATTATATATGTGGATTAGATGGGTTGGCAAAAAATTTAATAATGATGACATATGATGGAATTAAATGGCTTTGCAGTTCATATGATATGGACAGTACATTTGGTTTATATTTTGATGGAAGTAAATTTGTAAATAGTAATTATCAATGTCCTGAGCAATATCAAGAAACTAATTCATTATTGTGGCAAAGGATAGAAAAATGTTTTGCTAAACAATTAAAAGAGAGATATACAAAATTAAGAACAAATATTTTATCTGTTGAACATATAACTAAATTATTTAACGATTTTATGAGTATTATAGGCAATGAATTGTATGCGAAAGATTTAGAAGTATATCCATCAATACCACAAGGGAATATAAACCATTTACAACAAATAACAGATTTTGTAACTGCAAGAAGTGCTTATGTAGACAGTGAAATAAATTCATTAGTTGAATATGATTTTTCTCAAGTACCAGTAACAACATTAGAATTAGACAAACAAAACATAAATTTAAATATGTCAAGTAATATACAAAATGTGGATTTATCGTCAATAACTAAGTATTCTGGAAAAGAAATATATAATAATGTAGAAAATTCAACCACTGACACATCAAAAATATTAACTGATTTCATTGAAATTGACTATAGTAAAATTAATTTATATATGTCGGATTCTGCAAATGATAATACAAGATTTGGATATTATAGTAGTAAAGAAGACAAGAATCCATCAGCTACTACTATTAAACTAATAAATAAGGAAGGAAATGGTTATATTTCTAATTCAACTTATCCATATATAAAATTAATGTCCGATGATAATTTTGCAAATGAAAAACTAATATCAATAGATAAAAATTATATAGAATCTATGTTAAAAGATATGGATTTATCTTCATTAGACAGTACTAATCAGAGTGACAAATATATACCGGTAACTGTATCAAAAGGAGATGTAGTATTTTGTAGACCAAGTAAAGCTGGTTATTGGAATGCAATCGGCACTGCAGATAATGGGATTGGTCATGTCCAAAACAATAATACTGCAAATTTAATTGTATATCTTATAAATAAAGATACAACTACAGTGTATATAAAAATACAAAATAGTTTATTGACAAGTGATGATACATTAAAATATGCAATACTTCATAGTAAAGATTTAAAAGTAAATACTACACAAAATATAACTGCCACATTATCTCCGTCAGATGCCACAAATCAAAATGTAACTTGGGCTACAGATAATGCAAATGTTGAATTAGTACCAAATGGATTAAATTGTACTATAAAAGCAAAAGCGATAGGTAGTTCTGTTATAACTTGTACATCTGAAGATACTACTAATGGAACTATTTCAGATACTTGCAATATAATTATTAACTAAAATAAATCCATAAAATTCCTTTAAGTATGCTATAATTCTACAAGGAGGGATTTTATGGGAAATAAGAGGATGGAGTATTTAGATTACGTTAAAGGATTTGGAATATTATTAGTTGTATTAGGACATGTATATGCCGGAAATAATTATATAAAAATATGGTTATATTCTTTTCATATGCCATTGTTTTTTATAATATCAGGAATATTGATAAAACATACAAATGTAAAAGATAGAGATATAAAAAATATTATAGCATCTAAATTTAAAAGCTTAATAATTCCATATATATGTTTTGAATTGTTAGCTATATTTGTTTGGATGATTCAAAATGAATTTACTTTATCCGCATTAAAGTGGAATATAACAGATAGCATGCTTATGTATTGTAAAGCTGGAGCAACTTGGTTTTTACCATGTTTATTTATAACCGAAGTAATTTATTTAATTATGATAAAGAATATTAAAAATGATAAAATTCATATTTCCTAATATAGAGAAACAAAGGAGAAGATATCTATTGCCAT
>OGRR01001229.1_pt1 | contig 17141 bp, 10 predicted proteins | sample 1553511 | NCBI WGS metagenome assembly OGRR01 (sample SAMEA2580040, study PRJEB22360) | human gut metagenome | biome: human gut; feature: human-associated habitat; material: faeces | place: Denmark | collected 2008/2010 | reverse complement strand
GAAGCCTTGGCGAGTGCGAACTGGCCGAAGCCCGGATCGATGGAAGCGAGGTTGGCGTTGATGACCTGGTTGAAAGTGTTGTTCTTCATGATGTTTCCTTTCGTTCGGCTTGGCGGCGCGTATCTGTTTTCTTGTCCATTCCTCTGGCCGCTGCCGTAAGTCTGTGTTTGTTGTCTATTTTCTTTTCTTCGTTCTTCTGTTGTGCCTTCATCTTACGTCGGGCAAGTCGACAATGTCATGCGACGATCGTCACTTCTTTTGTAAAATCATCGGCTAATCTTGAAGAAAAAGTAACGTTCGCTGAAAATTGGCGGACGCATCTTATAGTCCATATTCTTTGCGTCTCTTGTTGGCTTTGATGTAAGCGTCACTATCGGAACGAATGCCAACGACGATGATGGTCATGATTCCATTTCGCAGTAACGGTTTGTAAACAACGCGAATGCCGATATCCCTGAATTTGATTTTGCAAAGCCTGGAAAGTTTCGTTCGTTCGGCATTGCGTAACGGTTTGCCATACCCGCCTTGCGAGGTGGGCAGTGGGTTTGTGCGAACTTTCTCGATTCCCTTGAGTACTTGGATTTGCTCGGCTTTGCCGAGTTTGCGCATGTCTTTCTTGGCTTCGTCAAGCCATTCAACTTGCCAGTTCATGCGAGTTCCGGCTCAGGTGCCTCGGCGAGGTCGCTTGGGGAAATGCCGAGATCGAGCATGACCTCTTCGTTGCTGATAGTTGTGCCAGTACTGTTGTCGAGTCTTTTTTCGGCAAGAAGCAAGTCTTCGTTGTCTTCGATTCGTTCCATGAGAGCGCGATAGTTTTCGATATTCATGAGAACGTAGGACGGCTTGTTTCGTTTGATCAGAATGACTGGATTGTGGTCGGCCCGCTGCAACAATGCGGAAGTACGACCATTGCTGAGCTCGCTGATTGGAGCAAGGTCATCGAGTATGTCAAGTGCGCTTGCCATGATAAACCTTTCTTAAAACCGAATTTCATACCCAATTATATACCAGTATTAATACCAAGATTCATGGTTGTGCGACTTTGAATCTTGGTATAAAAAGCGATTTCGCTATGGAAAGGGCACCGAGCTGTTGCTTGGTGCCCCTGGGAAAACAGAGATAATCAGACTTTACGGCCCGCGCCGCAAAAAATTACTTGCGCTTGGACTTGCCGAAGGTGAACGCACGTACGATCGCGACGATGCCGATCGCCACAAGCGCGCATCCGCCGAACAGGATCAGCCAGGTCGTGGAGCTGACGGGGGAGAACAGCACGATGAAGCCGGCGACGATCGACAGCAGTGCGTAGATTACGGCCCATGCGGAGCTTGGCATGCGCCACGATTCCACGAGCGCCATCACGCCTTCCAGCATCCAGCCGAGACCGACCACCATGGTGATGAGCACGGCGAGTGTGGCTCCGGAAAGCGCCGCGTTTTTCAGCATGACCACACCGCCGACAGACAGCATCAGGCCGATCAGAATGTCAAGCACGCGCCATCCTCCCGGAAGCCCGAGTTCCACGATTGCGGTCACAATGCGGACCACACCGGAAACCACGAAGTATGCGCCGAGCGCGATTGCGGCGACCTTCAGTGTGGCACCGGGCCAAATCAGCAGTGCCAGGCCGAGAATGACGGCGGCGATGCCGAGTACCGCATACGTGCCGCGGATCGCGTTCTTTGCCTTCTTCGGGAGCCATTCCTCCATGAGCTTGAACGGGCTGATCGGCTGCCAATTGTTGGTGCCGTTGTCAGCGTCGGATTGGCTGTTCTGCTGTCCGTATGGTTGGCCGTACGGCTGACCGGTGGTGTAGCTCGCGTAGAAGAAGCCGTTCTGGTTGGGATTCGGGTTGGCGTTGGGACCGTCGAAGTAGCATGGGGTCTGAGGCTCGCTTTGATACGGATTGCCCGAATTGTTGGGATTGCCGCCCTGCTGCTGGGATTGCGATTGCTGGTTTGGTGCGTATGCCCCGTATTCCGGCTGGCCTTGCGGCTGCTGTTCGTTGCTGCCATTTTGATTCGGATTGTTCGCATACGGGTTGTTCATTGCGTCGCTCATGATGGCCCCTTTCCTGGAAGAGCGTGCTTCGTGACGCTCGGACGCGCGCGAATTTGCCCGCCTGCGCTCGAACGTTTCGGAAGTTCTGCCCTCATTCTAGGCAATCCGTCTAATTTAAGCCATCAACAAAATCCCCCTCATCGTCCATTTTGATGGTCTGATCGCATGTTTTTTCCGAATTGTCGCACGATCTTGCGAAATCGTGAGACAGAACTGCGAATCGTGAGGCCGAAAGTCAACTTGCGGCACAACGAATGCCTCCCGATCCTTGAAATCAAGAATCGGGAGACATTTCGCACGTAGGAATCGACTGAATCCTTGAAACTAGAACAGGTCGAGGGCTACGTCGAGGTTGAGCGGCTGGTCGGCGGGCAGCTGATACTGCTCGTGCACCGGGCTCATCCAGGAATCGTCGCCGCCGACACCCATCTGAGCGGCGAGCACGCGCAGGAACATGTGCTTCGGCTCCGGCAGCTCGTCCTGATGCAGCGCCTCCTCAAGCATCGTGCTCGAATACGGCAGCAGGCTCATCGCAAACGGCTTCGTAACGCCGGTTTCAGTATTCGCAGTCTGGCTCACGCGCAAGCCATGACCAGAATCGTCCGTAATCTCAGCCCAACGCACGTCCTCATGGTTGCCGGTTTCCTGCGGCAGCAGATACGGCGCGCGATCGCGGAAGGCGTTCGTATCCCAAATGCCCAGCTTCGCATGCTTGCGGTCGGCATACGTTTCCTCCGGGCCTACGCCATAGAATCGCAGATTCGAATACTCGACCGGCAGCATCCATTCAATGCCGAACGCCGGAATCGTCGGCAGATCGCCGTCCTTTTCACCCGGATATGCAACATGCAGATCGACGTGGCCAAGCACATCGGCAACGTAACGAATGGTGACCTTCGTGCGCTGCGCAATCGCAAGCTCATACGTGTAAGTGACGGAAACTGCGGTTTCGCCGAGCGGCTCAACCTTCGTATCAACGCAACGCGCATACTTTCCGGCAACCGCCCACTGCGCACGCTCGAACGCATGGCCCGCGCCGCGATCATTGTCGGTCAGCGCACGGAACGTGGTGATCAGCGGCTTACGCAACACGAATTCGCGCTCGCCAAGCTTGTACGACACCATGCCACCCTGTGCAAGGGAGAACAGGGCTTCACGGCCCGCACTGCGTGCGCCGATATTCCAGCGGCCCAAGGTGATCGCTCCATCGGAAGCGGCGGAAGCGGCCGTAACAGTATCGGCAATCTTGCCACCCGCAACCACGCACTGGCCGAACGAAAGCTCATACCCAGCCGGAGCCCAATCGCAAGCGGAAGTCAACTGCTGGGACGCCTCCAAAACCAGTTCCTGCGCACCTGCGCGGTAATCGTCGATCGGCCAATCGATCTCAACATGCTCGCTTGTACCTGCGGCAACGTCGAAGCGGCGCGAAGAAGACCAAACGGGCTTGCCATCAGCCAAAATACGCAACACAAACGTGGAATCAGCCGTCGAAACAAACAGATTGTCGTTGGTGATCGTAATGCCGGAAGCATCGACGGTCATATGCACGTTCGCGTACAGCTGCTTGACGTCCTGCGCCTTCGGCGACGGCGTGCGGTCGGCGAATAGCAGGCCGTCGCCGGAGAATTCGTAGTCGCTCGGACGGTCGCCGAAATCACCGCCGTAGCACATGCGACCGTTGCTGTCGAGAATCGCCTGGTCGATGAAATCCCAAATAAATCCGCCCTGATATTGCGGATAGCGTTCCAAAGCCGTGTATTCGTCCATGTTGCCGACGGAATTGCCCATGGCGTGCATGTATTCGCAGGAAATATACGGCTTCTTCGGATCGGACTTGAGATATTCCTCGATTTCGTCGGCGTGCGCGTACATGCGGCTTTCGATGTCGGTCACGTCGTCATACTTGCGATTGTGGGTCACGCCCTCGTAGTGCACTGGTCGGTTCGGGTCGAGTTCGTGCACGTGGACGCTCATCGCGCGGAACACGTCTCCCGCATACGATTCGTTGCCAAGCGACCAGATGACTACGGAAGCATGGTTGTAGTCGCGCTTCATCATGCTGTTCACACGGTCCACGCACGCGCCCTCCCATTCGGGCTTGCTGCCCGGAACGGCGGAATCCTCGGTGACCACGTCTCCCGGCAGGCACCAGCTGCCGTGCGTTTCAAGATTGGTTTCGTCGATCAGGTAGATGCCGTATTCGTCGCACAGGTCGTACCAGTATTCCTGGTTGGGGTAGTGCGAGGTGCGGATGGCGTTGATGTTGTGCCTCTTGCAGAACGTGATGTCGTCGATCATGTCTTGCCTGGTGATGGCGCGGCCGCGCTTCGCGTCGAATTCGTGGCGGTCGGCGCCCTTGAAGACCACGCGCTTGCCGTTGAGCTTCATGATGCCGTCTTCGATGCGGAAGCGACGGAAGCCGACGCGCTGCGTTGCGGTTTCAACGATCGCGCCATCATGGCCGATCACCACAACTTGCAGTTCGTACAGTGCCGGGCTCTCGGCGCTCCACGGCTTGACGTCCAACGAGCCGGAAACGATGCCGGTTTCGTCGGATGCGGCCAATGCGGTTTCCCACACCACATTGCCACTCAAATCCTTCAGCGTCGCCGACACGGTGGCGGCATTCTTCGCATTGCGCACCGCGAGTAGCGCGTCGAGCGAACCGGTGGCGGTTTCCGGATTCCAATCCGCTTCGACCTTCATATCTTCAATGTGCACATGCGGCTGTGCGGCGAGTTCCACGGAACGGAACAGGCCGTGCAAACGCCAGTAATCCTGATCTTCCAGCCAGGATGCGCTTGCGTATTCGTAGCAGGCGACGGCCACGACGTTTTCGCCGTCGTGCAGCGCTTCGGTGATGTCGAATTCGTTCGGGGTGTAGCCGTCTTCGCCGTAGCCGACGAACACGCCGTTGACCCACACGTAGATCGCGGTGGCCATGCCGTGGAACGTGATGCTGACGGTGCCGCCATTTTGACGGGCCGTATCAAGACGCTCGGCGACGGTGAACGTGCGGCGATACAGTGCCACATGGTTGGTTTCGGGAACGTTCGGCTCCTGCGGATTCTCATGGCCGTCCCACGGGTACTGAATATTCACGTACTTGTGGTTCATGTATCCCGCGTTCTGCAGGTGGGAGGGCACGTCGATGCGGCCGAAAGCGGAATCGTCGAAATCCTCGGCTGCGAACGGCTCTTCCTCAAGATCGATGTCGGAGGCCTGCACCATTTCCACGCGCCATTCGCCGTCGAGGCTTTGCTTCAAATCGCTCGGCTCGCCGATCGCGGGAATGTGAGAAAAGGTTACGTGATTGGAATGTGCCGGCGTGCGATTCACTGCGAACACCGTGGGGTCGGTGAGCCACGCGGCGGATGCGGTGGTGATCTTATCTGCCATGATTTCCTCGTTTCCGAAACATAACTTCGTTGTTGATGTAGGTTTAGTTGGTGTGTACTTTTGTGTACTCAGAGTAATAAACTCTCTTACTAGCATGGTAAACGTTGTTTACTTAAATTGCAAATCTGCGTGTTGCTTTATTTGCAACTGAATTTACTTATATGGCGATAGGTGACGGCAAATGGCGGTAGTAATCATGATTGCAGATGTCAGTATTTGATAATCGTAAGAACTGCGATTGCGACACGCCGTTTGGGGGCTTTGTTTACTAAGGAATTTTACTTTTGATAGTAAACAACGTATACTCAATTTTCGAGGTCAACGGGTGATCTCATCAAAATCTTCTAAGGAGAAGAGATAATGAGCAATACGACCACTACTGCGAACGGCACGGCTCGTTGCGGAAAGCTCGGCCAGCGCGTAGCGTACGCGTGCGGCAACCTTGGCCAGTCCGCGTTCTATAACGCACTGAGCACCTACTTCGTCGTCTATGTGACGAGCTCCTTGTTCGCTGGTGTCGATAAAGGCGTCGCCACCAAGCTGATCGGCATCATCACCGGCCTGGTCGTGGTGATCCGTATCGCGGAGATCTTCATCGACCCGCTGCTGGGCAACATCATCGACAACACCACCACCAAGTGGGGCCGTTTCCGCCCATGGCAGTTCCTCGCCGGCGCGATTTCGTCCGTGCTGATCGTGCTAGTGTACACCGGCCTGTTCGGCTTGGTGAACGTGAACACCACGTGGTTCATCGTACTGTTCGTCATCACCTTCGTCGTGCTCGACGTGTTCTACTCCCTGCGTGACATCTCCTACTGGGGTATGATCCCTGCATTGAGTTCCGACTCCCACGAGCGCTCCACCTACACCGCACTCGGCTCCTTCACCGGCTCCATCGGCTACAACGGCATCACCGTCGTGGTCATCCCGATCGTCACCTACTTCAGCTGGGTGTTCACCGGCAAGTACGTCGAAAGCCAGTCCGGCTGGACCTGCTTCGGTATTATCGTCGGCCTGCTCGGCCTCTTGACCGCATGGACCGTTGCCTTCGGCACCAAGGAGAACGAGAGCGCCCTGCGCTCCAAGGCCCAGAAGAACGGCAACCCGATCGAAGCCTTCAAGGCCATCTTCCAGAACGACCAGCTGCTGTGGGTTGCCTTGAGCTACCTGCTGTACGCCATCGCCAACGTGGCCACCACCGGCGTGCTGATCTTCCTGTTCAAGTTCATCCTCGACAACCAGGCCGCATACTCCCTCACCGGCGTGATCGCACTGGTCGCAGGCTTGGTTATGGCTCCGCTGTACCCGATCCTGAACAAGCGCATTCCGCGCCGCTACCTGTACATCGGCGGCATGATCTCCATGATCGCCGGCTATGTGATGCTCGGCATCTTCTCCGACAACATCATCATGGTGTTCGTGGCTCTGGTGCTTTTCTACGTGCCGGGTACCCTCATTCAGATGACCGCCATCCTGTCGCTGACCGACTCCATCGAATACGGCCAGCTGAAGAACGGCAAGCGCAACGAGGCCGTCACCCTGTCCGTCCGCCCGATGCTCGACAAGATCGGTGGCGCCATGTCCAACGGCATCGTCGGCATCATCGCCGTGGCCGCTGGCATGACCGGCAATGCGACCGCAGCCGACATGACCGCATCCAACATCCACATCTTCAAGATCTGCGCCTTCTACATTCCGCTCGTGCTCATCATCCTGAGCCTGATCGTGTTTCTGTTCAAGGTGAAGATCACTGAGAAGATGCACGATGAGATCGTCAAGGAGCTCGAAGTGAAGCTCGCCAACGGTGAGATCGAAGCCGACGACGCTCAGACCGTGGAAGCCGTCGAGGCGGTTGCCGTGGCTGAAACCGCTGGAACTGCTGGAACCGCGACTCCGGCGGGCCAACCGGAATCCCGATAACTGAACTTCCCCTTCCTTTCCGACAACCAGGGCCGCCTGAAGCACTCCATCCGCTGCAGGCGGCCTTTCATTCTTTTCGTCTCCTTGCCTCTCATCCCGTCCGGGTTCCTCCACTCACTGGAACAATCTGGACGATAAAAGGCCTGTCAGCGGGAGGATTCCTCCGCTCACTGGAGGTTTTTGGACAGTACGGGGGTATTTTGCGGTCCGGATTCTTCCAGCGACTGGAGGGATATGGATGCTCGGAGAGTTGCAGACGGGGCGATTCTTCCGGTGGCTGGAGGTTTTTGGACGTTAGCAGGTCTGTTAGCGGGTAGCTTCCTCCACCGACTGGAGGTTTTGGGTCGCTAAGGCGTCCGGAGCTATGCTTCGCCGATGAGGGAGCCGCGTTCGTGGATCGTCGGCACCAGTGTGCGGATCACGATGGTGGCCTGTCCGCGCAGGGTGAGATCTTCGCCTTGCCTGCAACGGTGAATTTGCGGCGCCTCCTGATAATCCGTGGTCACGGTGCGGCTGATTTCGTTTTCCATCGCGTCGATGAATTGAGTATTGACGATTTCCGGCGCACCATATACCGAAATATCGCGCAGATCCAACAATCCTGCCGGTATGGCCATGACGCGCCCGAGCAACGCGCCCGCTTCGGTGAGAATATGCGTACGTGCGGCAGGATCCTGCGAGATGCGTTGCTGCAGCCTGTCACCGGAAACGAATGATTCGAGACATCCCTGTTTGCCGCATTCGCAGATTGGCCCGTTCGGGTCGACCACCACGTGTGCGATTTCTCCGGCAGTGAAGGAACTTCCTTCGATGATGACGTCGTTGAGGCATAATGCCGCGCCGACGCCCCGCCCGATGGAGATGAGCATGGAATTGGGAGAGCAGTCGCCGAAGAATCGTTCCGCCACAAGTGCCGCATTGGTGTCGTTGCCTACGATCACGGGCACTCCGGTGGCGTTTTCCACTTCGGCTTTCAGCGGCAGTTCGCTCCACCCCAAGTGCACGGATTTACGCACCACGCCGTTGGGCTCCACAATGCCGGTCACCGCGATGCCGATGCCAAGGATCGGCAGTGGCGTTGAGCTGATGAGCTGCCTGCAGAGGTCGATCACGTCATCGACGCTGCAGCCATGGTCGACGGGAAGCTCGGTGCGGTCCACGATTCTGCCGGAAAGATCCGCCAGCGCTCCTTTGACGAGCATCGGATTCGACAGGTCGACGGAGACGATTCGCCAGAAATCGGTGTCGATGGCGAGCACTTGCGAACGTTTACCGCGCCCTTCGCGATTGTCGGGGCCGAGTTCGCGCAGAATGCGATTGTCGACCATTTCGCCGGTCACCTCGCTGGTGGTGAAGCGCGAAAGTCCGATGAGTTTGCCGATATTGGCTCGCGACATTTGCGTTGCGGGGAAAAGCTGCTCGAATGCGGCGGTGATATTGCTGATTCGAATGTCGGAAGGTGATGCCTTTGCTTGGGTACCGCTCACGATGTCCTCGCTTTCTTGTGTGGAGCCGATACATATTGTAGTGTGTGGCGATACAAGTGCGTTATGTAATTTTTATTGGCAATAAAGATTACTAAACAAGAGTATACGGCATTTTTCTTCGAATTGCGATTGCTTTACGATTGTCACTAAATGGCGGAATTTCAGCTTTTTTGTGGAATAGCAATCGCGTGCCGGATTTAAATGTAAGGAAACTTGACAAAAAAGGATTACGTAGGTATGCTGTGACTATCCGGTGCAAGGAGGTGCCGGAATAATCTCACGAAGGAGAGAGATATGCGATCCCACACTCAGCGTTTGATGGTTTGCGCAGCTTCTTTCGCGGCTCTGTGCATGGGTCTTGCAGGATGCGGTTCCAATACGGCCAGCACCGGCGGGGATTCCGGGGAGGTCGTCAACCTCACGTACATGCACCGTCTTCCGGATTCCGAAGGCATGACCTTGGTCAAAGACATTGTTGCCAAGTGAAACAAGGATCATCCGAACATTCAGGTCAAGGCCACCAAGTTCGATGGTGCCGCACAAGATATGATCAAGAAGCTGGAAACCGACGTCAAGGCCGGCAATGCTCCGGATCTTGCACAGGTCGGCTACGCCGAAGTGCCTGAGGTGTTCACCAAGGGCTTGCTCGAAGACGTGACCGAAGAGGCCGCGAAGTACAAAAGCGACTTCGCCGAAGGCCCATATTCCATGATGCAGGTTGATGGCAAGACCTACGGCCTGCCGCAAGATACCGGCCCGCTTGTGTACTTCTACAACCAGAAGGCTTTCGATGAGCTGGGCATCAAGGTTCCCAAAACCAAGGATGAGCTGATCGAAGCGGCAAAGACCGCGGCCGCGTCCGGCAAGTACATCATGGATTACGAAGCCGATGAGGCCGGCAACATCTTCGCAGGTTTGGCAAATGCTTCCGACCCGTGGTACACCGTCAAGAATGACGCTTGGGTGGTCAACACCAACGGCAGCGGTTCGCAGGCTTTTGCTGAAACCTTCCAGGAACTGATCGACAACAAGGCCACGCTGACCAACCCGCGTTGGGTGCCGTCGTTCGACGCATCCCTGCAGGATGGCACGCTGATCGGCAACATCGGCGCCGCTTGGGAGGCTCCGCTATTCAAGGACTCCGCAGGAGACACCGGCAAGGGTGACTGGCGTGTCACCCAGATCGGTGACTGGTTCGGCAATGGCACCAGCACCGGCCCTGACGGTGGTTCCGGCGTCGCAGTGCTCAAGGGTTGTGAGCACAAGGCCGAAGCCATGGAATTCCTCGACTGGTTCAACACTCAGGTTGAGGATCTGACCTCCCAAGGTCTGATTGTGGCCGCCAGCACCGAAACCGCGAAGACCCCTGAATCCTGGAACGAATTCTACGGCGGCCAAGACGTGATGAAGGAATTCGCTACTGCCAACGACAACATGGTCGCATTCAACTACATGCCGGGCTACTCCGCGGTCTCCGCAGCTATGCAGGAAGCCGCCGACAAGGCAGCCGACGGTTCCGGCAAGGTGGCGGACGTGTTCCCTGTGGCACAGCAGACCTCCATCGACACCCTCAAGAACTACGGCCTGTCCGTAGCGAAGTGATCGACGTATGGAACCAGGGATCACCCGCTCTGATTCCATAACCCCTCCAACGACGGTGTGGAGCCAACGCAACACACGGCTCCACACCGTTCCTTATGAAAATATTCCTTGTGAATATTCCCTATGAATCGATCTAGCTGATTCGACGGAGCGGCTGAAACCGGCACTCCTCTCCCGTGATGACGATTTGGATACGGCGATTCGAACTGTGAAAGATGCCATCAACGATGAATGGCATCCGATGCGAAAGATAGGTACATCATGACTGCAACAACGCAAGCGGCGAAACCAAAGCGCACTGATGCGCAACGCCGCGAGAATCGAACAGGATGGGCGTTCATGGCGCCATTCGGCATACTGTTCGCCATTGTATTCATCATCCCGATTTTCTATGCCATCTATTCCAGCTTCTTCCGTCAGGTCACCGAGGGCGGCGGCGCGTACGGCGGCGGCGAATTGGTGAATAAATTCGTAGGATTCCAGAATTTCGAGTACGTGCTTACGTCCGGCAATTTCTGGTCCGGTGTGGGCAGGGTGCTGATTTACACCCTCATTCAGGTGCCGCTGATGATCATCATCGCGTTGGCTTTGGCGATGGTCATCGATTCGTTCGTGGTCAAGCACATCACGGGTTTCCGTCTCGGCTACTTCCTGCCGTACGCCATTCCAGGTGTGGTCGCATCCATCATTTGGGTGTACCTGTATAACGGTCAGATTTCGCCGATCGTCAAAGGTCTTGCGGCCATCGGAATAAACGTTGATTTCTTCAGCAAGAACGTTGTGCTCGCTTCCATGGCAAACATCACCACATGGACGTTCACCGGCTACAACATGCTGATTTTCTTGGCCGCACTGCAGGCGATTCCGCACGAACTGTACGAAGCCGCACGCATTGATGGCGCAAGTGGATGGCAGATCTCCATGCGCATCAAACTGCCGAACGTGCGTTCCGCGGCGCTGCTGTCCATGTTGCTGTCCATCGTCGGCACAATCCAGCTATTCAACGAACCGCAGATCATGCAGACCGCCGATCCGGGCATCTCCAAAACCTATACGCCAATGATGATGGCCATGAACACTTCCCAAGGCACGCTGACTCCGGGCGGTGACGGACCCGCATCGGCGGTCGCCATCGTCATGGCACTGATCGCAGGCGTTCTCGCCATGATCTACGCACTGGTCGAGAGGAAGGCGAACGAACAATGAGCAACGCAGTCGCAGCAAGAAAAGACGAACGCGCCCGCAGAAAAGCGGAACGCATGATGGAAAAGCAACGCGAAGCGGCCGAACACGATCTGCCGCGCTCCATGCGCCCATCGCCGATCACCAAAACCATTACCGTGATCGTGCTCGTCGTAGCGCTGATCTACTTCCTCTTCCCAATCTATTGGGCCATCATCGCATCCACCAAAACACCATCGCAGCTGACCAGCAGCAACGGATTGTGGTTCGCCGTCGGACTTGACCAGATTCCCGACGCCATCGCAACCAACTATTCGAAGCTTATGGGGTGGACCCGTGGCCAATTCTGGCGTTGGGTGTTGAATTCCCTGATCTACTCCGGGGTTTCCGCACTGATCGGCACCATCATTTCGGTGATGGCAGGCTATGCCACCGCAAAATTCAACTTCCGTGGCAAGGCCATCGCCATCGGCGTGGTCATGGGATGCATGCTGATGCCGGTCGCACTGCTCACCATTCCGCAGTACTCCATCTTCCACGCACTGCACCTGACCAACACCATGCTGGCGATCATCATCCCGTGCTGCGTTTCGCCATTCGGCTTCTTCCTCGGACGCGTGTACGCGCAAACCTCCGTACCGAACGAACTGCTGGAAGCGGCCCGCATCGACGGCGCCGGTGAAGCGAGAATCTTCTTCACCATCGTGCTCCGACTGCTCGCCCCAGCCATGGTGACCATCTTCCTGTTCCTCTTCGTAGGAACGTGGAACAACTTCCTGCTGCCGTTGATGATGGTTTCCTCCGACACCCTCAAGCCGGTCACGCTCGGCCTGTATGGCATGGTATCGCTCGCAACCTTCAACGATCGTGGATCGCTGATGATGGGCGCACTGCTCGGCGTACTGCCGGTGATCGTGCTCTTCCTCGGCTTGCAGCGCTACTGGCAGGCCGGTCTTGCGGCAGGCGCGGTCAAGGGTTGACGGGCATCCATCCAACTCCATGCGTGGCATGCAAACGCCACGCATGGAGTTGGATCAACAGAACAACCGTAATCCGGGCCCCACTATTTCAGGCAGGTACATGCAATGAACGCAAGACTGCACCATAACGGCCGTTCGCAAGGATGCGTCGGCATCGACATCGGCGGAACGAAAATCGAAGGCGTGCTGCTCGACGCAACAGACCGCGTCATCGACGTCTGCCGTATGCCATCGCACTCCGGTGAAAGCAATGTCGTAACCGACATCGTGCGCGTCGCCCGCATACTGTCCAACGAAGCGCTGCCCATCGGCATTGGCATTCCAGGGCAGGTGAACTGCGCGACCTGGCAAGTGAGCAACGTCGTCAATCTTGATATTGAAACGTTGGAACTTGGCGAACGCGTCAGCGCAATCATGCACGCTCCGGTGCACGTGGAAAACGATGTGAACGCGGCTGCGGTCGGAGCCGCGGAATTCGTGGAACAAGTCGACGGCAACGCAACCGTCGTATTCCTCAACTTCGGCACGGGACTGGCCGCAGGACTCGTGCGCGGCGGGCAAGCCGAACACGGGTACAGCGGATCCATCGGCGAAATCGGGCACCTACCCATCGACCCCAACGGATTCGAATGCCCATGCGGGCAGCGTGGATGCTTGGAAACCGTGGCATCCGGCGGGGCCGTGGCAAAACTTTGGCCCTCCGCAAACCCGCCCATGCCTGATCTCATCCGCAAAGCGCGGCAAGGAGACGGGCATGCCAACGACGTGCTCACCATGGTGGCCCACGCCATGGGCGACACCATCCAAATCGTCGCGCAAGCCTACGATCCGCAACGCATCATCATTGGCGGAGGCATGGCGAAAACCGGTGACGCACTCATCGAAGTCATCCAAGCCGAACTGAGCCGCAGAGCCGAAGGATGCCGATTCCTGACCACACTCGACATCGCATCGAACATCAGAATCGCAGCCATTGACCAACCAATCGGCGCAATCGGCGCGGCGCTCGCGGCAAAACGAGCGCAACCGCAATCGTGAATGCGTGATACTTCAGGCAGACTGGAACAAGCGCAACAATTCCGGAAATCCAGATCCGGCAATCCCGGCAATCCGAGAATCACAATCGAGAATTGAAATCGATAATCGACAATCGAAAGGCGAATCGATGGCAAGCGAGAACACCAGCAAATGGGCGATCATTCCCGAACCGAACAGCATGACGGTCGGCGAAGGCACGGTGCTGTTGCCCTATGCGGGGCGCGTGAACGAATCCATTGCGATTGGCGATGGCGATTTCCTGCTTGCGCATCAGCTTGTTGCCGACATACGTTCCGCGACAGGCACTGATTGGGATATTGCGACGGGCGATATGTGGTCGGGCTTCATCAGATTGCGTATTGCGGATTCGTGGGATTTCGATTCGCAGGATGGCGGTACCGCCGGCGCATACACGCTGACTATCAACACTGACGGCATTACGATTACCGGTTGCGATTTCGAGGGTGTGCGCAACGGTGTGCAGACCCTGCGTCAACTCATACGGCAAAACGGTGCCGTACTGCCGGAACTGCAGATTGCAGATGCCCCCGCATGCCAAATCAGGGGATATTATTTGGACGCGACGCGCGGCCGAGTGCCAACGCTCGCATGGCTCAAACAGTGGGCCGACAAACTCTGCCTCTACAAATACAACCAACTGCAGCTGTACATCGAGCATACGTTCGCATTCGACGGCATGAGCGAAACATGGCGCGGATCAAGCCCGCTCACGCCGGCAGACACACTCGAATTCGACCAATACTGCGCGAACCTTGGCATCGAACTCGTGCCGTCAGTCTCCACATTCGGACACCAATATGTGGCCATGCGCACGCAGGAACTGCGCGAACTCGGCGAATTCCCCGAAGACGCAGACCGGCCGTTCAGCTTCATCGAACGCATGAGGCACCACACACTCAACGTCGCCGACGATCGAGCCTTCGCATTCTCTGCGCAACTGGTCGACTCGTATCTGCAACTTTTCCGTTCGAAGCGATTCAACATCTGCGCCGACGAAACCTTCGACCTCGGCAAAGGCAAGTCGAAGCAGGAAGCGCAACGTGTGGGCGTCGCAACGCTGTACGCAACATACGTGGGCAAACTCTGCGAACACCTGTCTAAGCAAGGCCGCGAACCCATGTTCTGGGGAGACATCGCCATCGAAATGCCGGAAATCCTCGAAACCCTGCCGAACAATGTCACCCTGCTGAACTGGCAGTACGAACCGGAAGCAACCGACGAAAAAATCCAACTCGTGGCGCAAGCCGGAGCCAAACAAATCGTATGCCCGGCCGTATGGGGGTGGAATGCGCTGCTCCCGCGCATCGACGATGCGTGGAACAACATCGCACGCATCGCACGCTACGGCCTCGACTGCGGTGCGGAAGGCATGCTCGTCACCGATTGGGGCGATTTTGGGCATGTCAACGATCCGCGCATGGCCGTGCCCGGCATGATATTCGGTGCGCAATATGCGTGGAATCCTGCCGGAGATACTGCCGAAAATGATTTGCTTGAGCGTATTTCGCGCGTCGAATATGGCGATTGCAGCGCACGATTCGTTGCATTGCTTCGTAACGCTTCCGCGCAAGCCGTATTCACTTGGCGTGAGCTTGTGGAATATCTCGAATTGGATGACGGCACGGGAAACTGCAATACCGATGTTGCGCAAACCATTCCCTGCCTGGCCGATCGCTTGGTTGATCATTTATCTGACTGTGGAAACGCAATGACTGTGCGTGAAGCACGCAATCGCATGATGCGCAATATGGCAACGACAATCGAACGAATTCCGCAAGCCAATCGTGCATTGCAACAATGCATGGTCGACATCGCGCCGATTGCGGCACATATGGGAAATCCGGGCATTACTGCTGCCGTACGCATCGCCATGGAAGGGCAGCTGCTGCTCAATCGAGTGGGATTCGCGCTCGCCGAAGCGCATGACGTGCGTGATGCGCATGACGCTGGCGATTGGCGGCCTTCCGATTATCGTGCGCTGGCGCGCGAGCTCGAATGCTGGTGCGAGGCCTATGCGAAGGAATGGAACGCGACAAGCCAACCGTCGGAACTGCATCGCATTCAGGAAACCGTGTGGAAAGCAGCCGACGAGCTTCGCCGAATCAGCAAATAAATCATCAAACAAATCCTCAAGAAATCAGCAAAACGAAAAACGTCAATCCAATGTCAATGAAAGGAACATCATGACCGAAGTCATCATCGTGAAAAACGAGCGCGAAGCAGGCGATATTTACGGCCGTTCAGTCGCCGATCTCATCAAAACCAAGCCGAATGCGGTGCTGGGACTGGCAACCGGATCCAGTCCGCTCGCCGCATACCAGTCGCTCGCACGCATTGTGCACAGCGAGCATATTGACGTATCGCAGGTGCGTGGTTTCGCATTGGACGAATATTTGGGATTGCCGCTTGATCACCCGCAGTCATATCATTCCACCATTCACCGCACGGTTGTGGAACCGCTTGGACTGAACCCTGATTTGGTGCACGTGCCTGGTGACGTGCTCGACGGGGCGCCGCTGAGCGACGGCGAACGCATTGCGGCTGCCGGCCCCGCCTACGATAAGGCAATCGAAGAGGCCGGTGGCATAGATGTGCAGATTCTGGGCATTGGCACGGATGGGCATGTGGGCTTCAATGAGCCGGGATCGTCACTTGCTTCCGGCACGCGCGTCAAAACGTTGGTTGAGCAGACGCGCATCGATAACGCCCGATTCTTTGACGACGACATCGACAAGGTGCCTACGCATTGCATCACGCAGGGTATCGGCACGATTCTCAAAGCCCGCCACTTGGTGATGCTGGCCTTCGGTTCGGGCAAGGCCGAGGCTGTGGCCGAAACGGTGGAGGGCGGTGTGAGTGCGTTCTGCCCGGCGTCCGCGCTGCAAATGCATCCGCACGCCACCATCATTGTGGACGAGGAGGCCGCGAGCCGCCTGCGTCACAAGGACTACTACCGTTACGCCTACGCCCACAAGCCCGCCTGGCAGCACATCTGATTGCTGCTCCGCAGTCGGTGTCCGCTAGCGTCCGGATTCTTCCACTCGCTGGAACATTCTGGACGTTTTTCGGCCTCCCAGCGGGAGGATTCCTCCACTCGCTGGAAGGTTTTGGGCAGTACGGGGGTATTTGGCAGTCCAGATTCCTCCACTGGCTGGAGGAATTGGGACTCTGAGGTGGCTGTTAGCGGGAGGATTTCTCCACTGACTGGAAGGATTGGGTTGCTGATGGGCTTGTCAGCGGGGTAATTCTTCCACTGACTGGAAGAATTGGATGCTAATTGAGGAATATGGCTGTGAGTGAATTGGAAGGTATGAAGATGGAACAGTCTCGTGAGCGGTTTGCGAATGATGTGGACGTTGCGTTGGCGCAGCCGGCCAGTCCGTTTGCGATTCGCAATGCGCGCAAAGTCGATGCGCGAGGTGTTGCGGAACATTATTGGCTGGTTTCC
>OGRR01001227.1_pt1 | contig 17150 bp, 23 predicted proteins | sample 1553511 | NCBI WGS metagenome assembly OGRR01 (sample SAMEA2580040, study PRJEB22360) | human gut metagenome | biome: human gut; feature: human-associated habitat; material: faeces | place: Denmark | collected 2008/2010 | reverse complement strand
ATAATTGGCAAATACAGTCAACAATCCAGAAGTAACGCTTCTAATAGCTATAGGTAAGGGTTTTTCCTTTAATTGAAAATATACTAATCCTAATAAAGCAGAAGGACCAAAAAAAACACCATTAAAATTAGTTAATAAAATAATAAGCCATCTATTCTCTATTGCTTCTTTGGGTATTACAAAATAAAGAACAACTCCCTGCAAGACTGCAAAAAATACCATCCAATTTTGAAGAAAGCCATATATTTCCCTCCATAGTATTTTATATTGACACTTTGATTTGTAGAATGAAACTTGTAATACCACATTAAATCCAAGCGTTGAAAAAGCAGCCAATGCCATTGTATAGGCGGCAATAGTTCCTGCTATACCATAGTCTACATCTGTCAAACGAGTCGTTAATAAAGGAAGTATAAAAACTGAAACGATTTTAGGAACATGGGGAGCTATACCATAGATAGCACTATTGGTAAAAAGTTTCTTTATCATCCTATTTTATGATGAAATACAAAATCATAGATTCGTTGCGAAGATTGGGTATCTGTATATTTATGAACTAATTTCTTCACCCAAATTCTTTGCTTTTTCCATTTGTCTTCTCCTTCTAAAAATGCTTTTAATCTATCATAGAAAGAATTCTCGTCAGTAAAAACATCCCCTGCTATAATGCTGTTTAAAGGATCAAATGAAAAGCCTCTGCTTTTTCTATATTTATCAAAATCATAAAAGTTAAATAAAACCGGGCGATCTAATAATAAATAATCAAAATAGGCTGAGGTATAATCTGTAATCAAGCAATCACTATACTGCATGAGTTCACATAACCCATAATAAGGATTAGGAATATGAAGAACAACCCCATCAGGCAATTCTTTACGCAACGCCTCTGTATTTTGTCTAGAATGAACTTTACAAATAATTAGAGCATTATATTGCTTCAATAATGCCGATAATTTTTGGCAATTAACTTCAAAACCTAATATAGATCGGACATTTGTATGAATATCTCGCTCATAATCTCTATGGGTAGGTGTATATAAAATAACTCTCTTTATTGGATAATCAGCTGACTGTTTGATAAAATTTTCCAATTTTTCGTTCTTTTCATTCGACAATAAATTATCGTTTCTTGAAAATCCTAAAACTTGAAATTTATGCAATGGCATAGAATAGGTATGAGCTATTATTTGACTAGCTAACAGAGAAGTTGTAATACAACAATCATAAGTCCGATTATAGCGCAAGTCATTATGAATCAATACATCATAATCATTCTTAAAGGGAATGAAATATCCTAAAAATATTAACTTTTGATTCTTCATTTTATAAGGGAAAGTACATCCTTCGGATGTAAAAAAATAGCTAGCTCTCATAAATACATTCATCAAGTTCCGAACTGCTATCTTCTTTCGAGACCAAAAGCCAAGATATTCTAATCCAAATAAAGGAAAGCATTCAATATCTATATCATGATATTTTTCTAATAGCACTCTTTGTACTTTTTCTTTTTCTGCATAATCAACAGCAAATCTATATTGAAAATCTTTCCCGTAATGCGACAATAGGTAATTCAAGAAAGTTAAAGAGTTATCTGATTTGTAGTTATCAACTCCATAGGCATCGTTTTTCATTCCCCCATGTGGTATAAATACCAACATATTTGGTCGTTTGGGAAATATTCTATTTACATTTTTATATATAAACTCTTTCAATTTCATAATTTTTCAAATATCTGAATTAGTTTCAAATTATCGTTTCTATTTCTAATAGCTAAACGTATAAAATTGCGACCTGCCATATTAGATTTCAACCCACAATCGCTTATGATAACATCATGTTCTATCATTTTCTGTGTTAATTCTGCCGAAGAATATTTGTCAATTACTTCACACAAAAAATAATTTGCTTGTGACGGAATGACACGCAAATAAGGTATCCGCTTCAACTCCTTAAAAAAGATATCACGTTCTGCAATGAATTTTTCACAAGCTCTAGCGTAATCTCTTTCATATTTTCCATAGATTTGTAAATAGTATTCCGCAAAAGAATTTATATTCCAAATAGAAACTTCTTTTTTCATTCGAGCTATTAATTTGCTATCCGCTGTAGCAAAGATACCTAACCGTAAACCTGGAACTCCATATGATTTTGAAATAGATTTCATAACCATCATAGAGGGGTATTGCATCAATATTTCATCATGTAGTAAAGAATTATCTGCATATCCATTAGTGAAATCTACAAAACTTTCATCAACAAGCAAACGGATACCTTTTATTTCACACCATGATGCAAGCCTGAGGACATCGTGTTTGGGAATAAAATTTCCTGAAGGATTATCCGGATTTATCAACAATAATAAAGATATAGACCTATCTGAATAAAAATTCATCAGGTCATCAGCGCTATAAGTAAAATCTGCATTTTTAGGAATAAAAGCCACTATCTGCTCTGGGCACAGACGATTGGGATACTCATCAAAAGTAGGATAAATAATACCGACCTTGCCATTGGAATATTTCTCCATTATTACCTTGATAAGTTCTGCTGCACCGTTTCCTACTACTACAAAATCCTGCTTTATCCCAAAATATTTTCCTGCAAGTAACGAATTGACATACATGCCTGATGGATACTCCGTAAGCAATGTATCAAAATTAGCTCGTAATTCATCTTTCATTCGTGTAGATGGGAAAAATGGATTTACCAAATAACAATAGTCAAGCAATCTTGGAAATCGCCAAAATCCACCATAGCGTTTATGATACAATTTGTATTTATCCTCCTCGTGAGAAAATAAAGTTGATGCTATGTCTAGATCTTGAACATCATCTATCTCATACCATTTTTCTCCCTTGATTGGCAAAGCTTTCAAGGAGGATGTACGAAGTAATGTCAGTACACGCAATACCTGCTCATAATATTCATTGTTGCCCATTACATGGCTGTATGCTTCAAGAAACGGGACATATTCATTTTTCGAAAACTCACGACTGAACTTATAGATATTCACTGTTTTATAATACATATTTACATCCTCATATCTGAATGCTTCTTTAGGAACAAAGTTTATTATATTGTTATCAGCATCTATGTATACCATTGTACCATCCATCCAACTCTCGTATTTTGCCACCAAAGCAAGATTAGGATAAGGTGAATTTACAATCATTGGAAACATTGCATCATCAAATATCAGATCAGACTCAACAAGTAAAGTGTCGTCTTCTTGAAGTTCTTTTTTTGCCAAAGCCAATGAATAAATATTATTGGTCTTGTCATATACAGGATTGTCTATATATTCTATTTTTAAACCCTTATATTCATTACCGATATATTTTCTTAAGTTCTCTCCCTTATAACCAATAACAATTATCACTCGTGAAAGATTCAAACTAGACAATTGTGACAACATCCTATCTATAAGTGTTATACCATTAACGCTAACCATACACTTGGTGTTGTTTTTTGTCAATTCTCCTAAACGGCGTCCCATACCTGCCGCTAAAATTATTGCTTGCATAATTATTATTTTATTTAATTTTTCTTCCTTTGTTATCAATACACCCTTTAATAAATCCATAAATAAAATCTAAACACTTCTCATTTTCCATTTTATTAATAGCCTTAATAATATATATTTTTTTTAACTCTCTATCCATTATATTTTTCCTCTAATTCCCTTTATAAATAATAGTCTATATGCTCTATTTCCTTTAAAAATTTTAAATTACTTAATCCTGCTCTTAGCCCTTCTCTAAAATAAAATCTGCATAGCTCTATCCATTCAGCTGAAATAGAGTTTTCAAGCTCTCTTATTAATCTTTGTTGCTCTTCTGTTGTATCTTTTTTTAAAGCTTCACGTATTACTTTTGTAATTAATTCTTGTTGTTTGTATTCTAAGTTTTCATTTTCAAAATCTGCTTCTAAAGTTTCTTGCACATGGTTAAATTCATTTTCTACTATTCCATTTACTATATTCTCTATATTTTTAATATTCATTATCTCACCACCCCAAATCTTTTATATATTACTGCTCCCTTTAGGGTAGGTATAACATTGTGAGAATTACACTTCTCTATGTAACTTTTTAATGTATTAATGTTCATTTGGTAATTAATCCTCCTTGAATTAACCACCCAATTAAGATATAATCTAATTGTCATGTTAGTCTGCTCTTAATTGAGTGGGCTTTTTATTTTTTTACTTATCTTTTTTCATTTCTTCATTACAAGCATACATCACGTAATCACTTAAATTTTTAAAGCCTTTATCTATACTTCTTTTTTGAATTTTTTTCTTATCTTCTGAATTAATTCTTAAAGATAATCTATCATCTTTAGCTTTCATTTTCTCACTTCCTTTCTTGATTTCATTGTACGCCATGGCATACATTTTGTCAACAACTTTTTTTATTTTTGTTTTCAGATGTTGTTATTAAGGACATCTGAATGTTTAATTTGCTCCTCTATTGCTGTTGCTCTTTTTTGAGCAATAGTTACAGTTGGACAAAAAAGTCTATTTGTATAGATAAAAATATCACAATAAATAAAAAAATATTATGACACCATGTTTAGATACCAAAATAACTACTTAAAAATCATCTTTCAAACAATGGTGTCATTACTTGAAAGTTTTGATACTATTATTAAACTGGAAATTAATACTTTAAATTTTTATAAAGAGCATAAAGAGAAACTGCCCCCAAAAACTTTGTGGTACTAGGCAAAGCCTAGTGTTTCTATGGGTACAAAAAAATTTCCAAATGTCCCACTTTGGTACATAAAAACCGTATAGAAACCGTACCAAATGTTACTAACCTACACATGGTTTCATAACTAAACTAAATGGAATTTCCACGTTGTTGAATTAAATTTAATATGACCTTTATTGTTCAATAATTAATTTTCTAACTTTTATTAATTAATTATTGAACAAAATAAAAACTGCGTCATTGTATGAAATCACGCAGTTTTTTATTAAACCCTTGATATTACTAGATTTTAACGAGCGAAATTTTTCGCGCAGGTATAATTAACGCAGTTTTCTTTGATAAAACACGCAGTTTTTTATTAATAAGAGAAAATTTTCCCTTATCACTAATAAAAAGCAGGTGAATATAAATCACCTGCTTTTTACCCATAACTTCTCGGTCAATTTGATTTGCTGACATTTTCGCTGTCAATTTAATTGATAGCAAATTATAATTTTATATTACTTAATATTACAACAGTAATAATATTTTGTAATATGTCTATTTTTCTATATTACAAAATATTATCTAAAGCATATTTTAATAAACTACTAACTATATCTTGCCTTTTATACATCTTGTATTTATCAAATATCTTTTCTAGTTCTTGATATACTCCTACATCAATTTTGAATGTTTTAGTTGTGGTATTCTCATAACTATTTATAAAGTTTTTATCAGAGCAAAATATTTTGCCGTCCTCTTTATCTAAGCCCAAGTTTGCACTCTGTAATATTTCAACTTTTTGCTCCAGCAACTCAACCCTCTTTAAAATTAAATTTATATCTTTTGGATCACTCACCTTACTTTTGTTTTTCATAGGCAACTTTTCGCTAATGAGATTTATCAAAGTTGAATTTTCGGCTTTGATGTTTTCAGTTTCTGAAAATTTAACCTCCGAATTTTTCGCAGTTAAATTTTCTTCTTTAATTTCTAATAATTGATTATTAAATCTAATTATTTTTTGTCCTTGCCTTGCTGGTAATAATCCCTCTTTTTTAAATCTGCTTAATATAGTATTTTTTGATATTCCCATTTGCTTACATATAGCATTAAAATTATTATTCTCCTGCTTCAATTCATTGTTAAAATAATCAACTTGACCTTTTATATCTAATTGATTAAATTCCTCTCTATTCATCTGTACCCCCTACAATACATATATTACAAAAGTAAACTATTATAATATATTATATCACCAAATATTACCATAATAATATATCCTTATTTTATGTAAATCTGGAAATATTTCTGTCTCTTATCTTGCTCTGCGAAAATTTTCGCTCGGCCCAAAATTGAGCTTAATCATGGTCGAAAATTCGGCTATGTTATTATTGATTATAAATTCCATAATCGTTCATCCCCACAAGTGGGTACGGTGATTTTAAATTACCGTTAATATTTATCATTCATAATCTTACTTATTGTACCAAGGGATAATTTATATTTCTTTGCCTTTGCTCTATAGCTTCCAGTATCATTTTTAATCTGCTTTACTTGTTCAGCACTTAATTTTTTACCTTTTCTAAATACTATATAACCATCTTTTCCGTTTAATACATTTTCACTTACTGGTGTATGATTAACGCTCTCTAAAAATTCTTTTTGCTCCTTAGTTAAATTAATATCTTTAGGTATGCAATAAAATCTATTAAAAAATTGTTTTAATGTTTTATCATTACTTTCTCTTAAATAATATTCTGTACTCATAATCTCCCCCTAAGTTTGTTTATTTATAGTAAATAGTATAGTTCATATATTATAAATAATACAATGACCTTTTATATAAAAAAAAGGATAGTAGGGATTTCCCACTTATCCTAATCACTCAATATTAAACCTAAATACTTAATATCTATTTAAATATAGTATTCTACTAATAGAATAGATAAAAATAACACTATACACACTTTATTAAAGAGCATTTTTTTACGCACTTACTTTTTTTAGTATAGTTCTTATTTTTCCCTCACTACAATTTAATTCTCTTGCTATTGCTCTAGTACTTAAACCCTTACCTTTTAATTCTAATACTTTTAGTTCAGCTTGTTTTAGTGTTAAGCCCTCTTCATTTCTTCTTGCTTCATTTCTCTTTTTATTTTTTCTATCATACTTAACTCTAGTAGATAGTATAGTTAATAAACTAAAACAAAGAAAACATACATATATTAAAGAGCCATTTCATGTCCTAGTTAGAATTTATAATAAGAAATAAAGCCATAGGAAATCCTATGGCTCATTTATATCACTTGAAAGTAAAGGCAGGTGGTAATCTGCATCTCCTACCGCTTATGCGTGGTGTCGGCTACCTGTTCCGACCTCAGTTACTTTCATTACTATTCTATGCTATTTATATCATTATTATAGCACTATATGTGAAAAATATTCAATACCTTTTTAAAATTTACTTTTTATATGGAATTAAAGCATTTTTATTTTTATATTTCTCTACTTTTTCTTTATCCATAACAAACAATGTTCTTGCAAATAATGTTCCTGCCCCTGTTGCTCTTACTGCTACTAATACATAGTCATTATTTTTATTCTTATATATTTTTATGTATTCAATAGCACTATTCTTTTTATTAGGATGCTTTGCTATATAATCGGGATTATTTATAATTTCTTCTATCTTATCACCATATATTTTAAAATCTTCTGGATGCTCTGATTTCATATGATTTAAATTAGATTCCCCTATATAAATAGGTTGTCCTTCTTTAAGATTCAAATGAAATTCATCTATTATAAATTTATTTAAATTTCCTATTATTTTATTTTCAGTAGTTCCCCTCATTTATATCTAACTCCTTTGTTATAATATCTTATACTTTAATTATATGCATAAATAACTAAAAATATAAAATATACCCTACCTTTGAACATTATTATTTTCTTGATTTAATCTAATAGCGAAAATAAATTCGCTATACACACTTTATTAAAGAGCATTTTTTTACGCACTTACTTTTTTAGTATAGTTCTTATCTTCCCTTCACTACATTTTAACTCTTTTGCTATTGCTCTATTACTTAATCCTTGTCCTTTTAATTCTAATACTTTAATCTTTAATTCCTTCAACTCAGCTTGTTTTGGTGTTAATCCCTCTTCATTTCTTGGAGTTCTTCTCTCGTTATTTCTTCTATACTTCTCTTCTGTAGATATTATAGTTATTAGTTTTCTTTGCTCTTGCTCTTCCAAATCCAAAGCATTAATTATATATTTATTCGTGAATTTATACCCTTTGTTATTATCATCTTGAAAGTGCTTTACTGTTCTATTTACACTTCTACATACCGAAGTTAATTCTTTTACCTTATATGGCTCTCTAAAGCTTTTATTAAACTCCTTAGTAACTTTAATTAACTCTTCAACTGTAACCTCATTTATAAGCCTATAATGATAACTATAAAGCATAATTAATGTATTCCTATATCCTACAACTTCCCCATTTCTTAGACTTACAATCCTTTTAAAGTCCTCTATTCGACTCATATTTAGCGTATATAAGTTTTTTGTAGGTAAATAAGCTATTTTACCTTTATTCTGCTTATATTGTTTCTTAGGCTTGATATATGCCTTTTTTAAGTCAAATATATTGTATTTATTACTCTCATTTTTAAGCATACTGTAACATTTACTGTTATTTTTACTGTTTATAGTTCCAGGTAATCTTAAAAGCCTTGTAGGGTCTTTTACTCTAGTATCTACTGATATATTTTTTATGCTTCTTTCCAATTCTTTTATTGTGTTAAATAAATGATTCTCTATCTTTTCCCAAAGGTCTAAAAGCATTATATGACAGTTATTAATATCCCAATATATATGTATTCCTCTACCACTATTTATATATTCTGTTGGTTGTGGAATTTTCTTTTCTTCAACTAACTGCTCTACTGCTCCAACTACTTCAAATGGGTCTATTGGTACAGTGCCTGTTTTATGGTCTATATCAATATAAAATCTATGTAATTGCCATAAATATTCTCTTTCCCTTTTTATTGGTGAATTGAATGTATTAGGTGTATAATATATATCTTTTTTATTTTTATATTCTTCTGAATTTATTTCTATTGGACTAATTGCTTCAAGTCTTTTCATTGTTCCCTTTGAAGCTTGTACTATATGTGTAAATCCTAAATCATATTCTAATTTTAATATTCCCATGTATATAACCTCTCTTCATTTAGTTAAAAAAAAGCCTTCTAGGTATTATCCTAAAAGGCTTGAAAATTCTCTAACTAAATGCTATACTGTCCTTAGTTAAAAGGCTTCAATGCTTCTTAGGTAGTTCGGGTACCTATTAAGTAACTTTCTAATATATTTGCGGTATATTTGAAAGTGCGAGGTCTTTTTTTTATTGTTTAAAATTATTATACCATCACATTTCCAAATATTCCACTTTTTAATACTTATATTTTCAATAATTTTAATTTTCAAAATTAAATCTTTTTCCATCAAAACTGGCAATAATGTTTATTAATTTCTGTCTATTCTGCTCGTAAAATAATTTATCTCCAGTTAAAAAGTAAATACATAGTAAACTTAACTCTAACATTTCAACTGGATCACTCGACTTATTTATATCAATTCTTGCTTTTTCACTAGCTTGTACCATTTCAGAATAATAATATTGCTTTGCTTTTCCATTACGTTCTATGTAATTAGCTCTTAAATTTTTTCTCATACTATTTCAACCTTTTCTTTTATAAATTATAATGCTCTTATAAATTCCTCATAATGTTCATATAAACCAACATAAGCGTCTAACATTGAAGCTACTCCATCTATACGTTGTTTTGCTGATTGATTTTTAATCGGTACTATATTCCCGTTTCTATCTTCACACACTCCTGTATTAGTTAAGCACCATTTTAAAATTGGATTATTATTATAGTTAATCTTTTTTGCTTTAAGGTCTGCCCCTAACTGTTGCATTGGTAGGCTCAAAGTTTTTGCCCCTTGAATACATCTTTCCATTTTAAAGCCATGAGCTTTCATTTCTTCAACCCAATATTTAGCTGAATAATTATCATAATAAATCCATAAAGGTGTTATTCCATAATTATTGAGCATTTCAATAAACCAAGCCGTAACATCACTATAATTAATGCTATTACCATTACATAGCCTTATTAATCCTCTTTCTAACCATTTATCATATGGTATTTTTTCAATCTTAACTCTTTCATTAAAATTTTCACTAGGTAGCCAATACATTTGATGTATATATCTTTTTTCTGTTTCCTTATCTATAAATAATAATGTTGCACATGTTAAATCTGTTGTGATGGATAAATCCGCTCCCCCTATTGCATAGAAATTTTTAAAATTTTCTATATCAAAAGTTTCTGTATTATTAATATCATCAAAGTTTAACCATGCATTACTTAGGGTATTTCTTATATTAAAATCCTTAGTTAATACCCCGCTTAAATCTTTCGGACTATTCTTTGCTTTTTCTACTTTCCTTTTTAGGTCATCTAGCTTTTTTATTGCTCCTAATGATGGATTCGATTTGCTCCAACATCTTTCATCTAACCATTCCTCTTTTTTATCTAATTCATATATTATCGGCAAAAATGTATCATCTTCGAAAGTTCCATCTACAATATTGCATGAATACTCATAAATATCATCAAAAATACACTCTCTTACTGTTCCAGCAGTAGTTATCATTATTAATAACGGTTGCCTTCTTGCTGATTGTGATTGTTGCATTACCTCATATAAATTTCTATCTTTTACGCCATGTAATTCATCTATAATTACACAATGTGCATTTAATCCGTCTAATGTGTCAGAATTTTTTCCAAGCGGTTGGAACTTACTCATGGTTAAAGGGAAATATAAATCACTCTTTCTCTTCTTGATATGCTTTGATAGATAAGGGCTTTGGTTTATCATATTTAATGTTTCATCAAATACTAGCTTTGCTTGGTCTTTCTTTGTAGCACATGAATATATCTCTGCTCCTGCTTCATTATCTGCTATCATCATGTAAGCAGCTATCCCACTAAGCATTGTTGACTTTCCATTTTTTCTTGCTACATAAAACATACTTTCCTTATATCTTCTTAAATTAGTTTCTTTATCTATGAATCCAAATAATGCTGATATATAAGCCTTTTGGAATAATTCTAATATTACTGGCTTTCCAGCCCACTCGCCTTTGCTATGCTTACAAAATGTTTCAATAAATTTTATTGGTCTTAATGCTCTTTCTTCATCAAAAATATATTTATCTGAATTATAAATATCATTTACCATTTTTTCATATTGCTTGTACACCCTATTAGATACAACATATTCACCAGCTTTTATCTTCTCAAAATATTCAATAACATAATTCATTATTTTTGTTGCCCCTTAATAAAAGTTATTAATGGATCTGCTTCTTCTACTGGTTTAACTGGTGGCAATAAATCTACTAATTGCTTTGATAAATTACTGTAATTTTTTAATGTTGTATTATATCCCTTTAATGCTGGATTCTCTCTTAAAAATTCTTGTTGCCCTTGCTTAAATAATGTTGTTGTTCCTTGTGTTTCAACTTCTTCTTTTAATTTATCTAAAGTCCTTTGAATGAATAAAAGTTCATTATAAATATTTTGTGCTATTGGTAGCCTATCTTTTGGAATTAATTTTAAAACTTTTTTAACTTGCTTCATCTCTTTTGATATCTCTTCATTTTTCTCAAACATTTCTTAAAATCCACCTACTTTCTTTGGTTTGCCCTACCCTAAAATTAAAAATTTCTTGGAGGGGTTTAATTATGTAGCCACACGGTTTGGCTGGTTAAATAATATCTTTGTTATGTGGGGGGGTATAAATTATATCTCCATTTTCATCAAATGCTACACCATCAACTGTTGCTCCACCAATTCCATGAACACTATTGTGGCACTCTAAACATAAGGCTTGTAAGTTATCCCAATTTAAAGTTATATTAACGTCATTTATATTCATTGGTGTTATATGCTCCTTATGATGAACTATCTTTGCTAACCCTCCACATCTTTCACAAATATAATTCTTACTCTTCATAAATGAACTTCTACACTTAATCCATTGAATACTATTGTAGAAGCCTTTTGCATATTCTTTAGCCATTATTACTCCTTTATTTATATATTTTTTTATGCCTTGAATGTATTTTTACTATGAGAATGTTACCTCTCACCTACACCCCCTTAGCCATTGATACTATGCCATTTATTAACACCCTTAAATATCAATGTAACCTCATATAAAAAACATTACTTATTTAATCTAAATTAATATTTTATTTTCTTTATTGCATTATTTAATCTCTCTGTATCCATACCAATATAAGCTAATGTTGTTGCACTTGATTGATGTCCTAATGCCTTTTGAACTAATCCTATATCCTTCTTATTGTCCATATATAACCAATATGCAAATGTCTTTCTTGTTCCATGACACCCTAAGTTTTCTATATTAAAATACTCTTCTATCTCTTTCATAATCCTATAGGCTTGTGTCCTTGTTATTGGTTGATTAATTCCTTTCCTGCTCTTGATTAAATAATCATCATCTTTCATTTCTTCTGTATATTCATCAATTAATTTCTTTAATTCTCTATTTAGTGGAATATTTATCATCTTTCCTGTTTTTTGTTGCTTTATTTTTAAATTCCACTTTCTTCTTACATCTTTTACTTTTAAATTTAAAATATCGCTTATTCTGAATCCGCAATATATCCCTAATCCAAACATAATGGCGTTTCTTTGGTTTTCACCTTCTAAACTTTTCATTATATTTTTTACTACGCTCTTATCTTTTATAGGCTCTGTCATTACATCACCCCCATTTTTTTGACATATGTTCATAATTTAATTCTTGAATAAGTTTTACAACTTCTTTAAGGTCTTTATCTATATCTAAATCGCTTAAAATTATTTTTGTTATATCTGTGCCTATATATTTTCTTTCTCCAATATAACTATTTGTTTTAACTCTATATCCTAATTCATTTATGTAATTGGCTACTGCTCTTACACTTTCTAACTCTAAATATTTTTTAAATACTATAGTTTCAAAATTATCATCTTCTTTTATTTGAGATTTATTTTCTAGGATATTAATTATTTTTTCAATTTTCTGTATTTTTTCATTATGTTTTTTAATTATCTTTTCCTCTAGCTTCCTATATCCTTTTATTTTACTTTTTATTGCTTCACTCATTTTCAGTCCTCGCCATTGAACTTAATACCATCAAAAGGTTATTTATAGGTTTTTCATAATGCTCAAAATTTTGGTCATACATTGAACATATTAAATATCCTGCTAGAGTTTTAACTAATGGATTAATCGGTTGTTCTTCCCATCTTGAACCTGTTTTAGTTTCTAAATAATCTGGAATTGATTCTATCAATCCTACTATAAGTTCATCATCATCTTCAAAATCAACTCTTAACCTTGCTTTTGCTTCTTCCAATGTTAATATCATTTATTCACCTTCTTTATTAAAAAGGTGTCCAAATTGGACACCCCTTGCTTTTATTCTGCTTTTGATAATTTTATAAATGCTTCTGTAACTAATGGTTTAGTGTCTGCTATTGCTAATGCTCTATAATCAATTACTCCATATTTAAAGCTACTTTCTCTTGATGTTTCTACAACTATACCCTCTGGAATGTTGTAACCTAAGTAATTAAAGTTACCTAAGAATATATTGTCATCTGCTATATTGTCATCAATGATAACTGGCTTTCCTAATATGTAACCTATATTTTCATTCTTTGGATCAGCTATAAATATTGGTCTGCCTGTAGTATCTACAATTCCATAAATTGAATTATATAGAGTTGCATTATTCATAGCCCATTTAGCTCCTGCTGAATATCCTCTCTTTAATTTTGCTAACATTTGAGTTAAATCTGTGTAAGCCACTTTATCTGTAAATGTAAAACTATTTGCTCCATTCCATGTGATTCCTGTTGCAATTCCAGTTCCTTGACCTTCTCCAGTTCCATTTACTAATGAATCTGCTATACATTCCATAACACAATTTGTTAATTCTTCGATAATATAGCTTTCAAATGCTGAAATGCTCATTTTCTTTGAACTTGCTGAAATAGAGAATATTTTTATTATTTCATATGCTCCAAATGAAACCTTAGCAATTCCTTCTGATGGATTTTCAGAATCTACTTTTTCACCTTCTGTGTGCCATTTTGCTTTTGTGCTAGGTGTTCCAATAGGTACTACTATATTTGACGGAATATTAAAGCTTCTACAATGAGATATTAATCCTCCCATAGTTCTAGCTTTCTTAATTATTTCATTTAATGTATGAGTTGGTAGAATAGCAGCACTATTAGTTGTTGTACTGAATGAATCTGCTCTCTTTTCTGTATCAACAATTTCCATTGCTCTTTTAAAAGTTCTTTCTTCTTCAACTGTTAACTTTTGCCCTAACATTGTCTTGAAAAATGCATTTCTGTATTCTGTGCTTTCAAATACATCACCTGCCACTCTTTCTGTTCCTCTGTTAAAATTCATTCCTGTTATTGGGTTAAACTGTGGATTTCCTTGGCTTCTTTCTTCTATATTTTCCTTAGCTTGTTTTAAGCCTTCTAATTCAATATTTAATTCTTGAATATTTATATTAGGGTCTGTATTAATTAAATTCCCTATCTCTGCCGTTCTCTTTTCAATGTCTGCTATGCTATGATTTCTATAATAATTAAATGCTTCTGCTATATTTTTAAATTTCATTTTTAAATACTTCCTTTCAATATTTGATTTATTTTTATTCTTAATTCATCTTTTTGCTTGTCCTTGTCCTGCTCTGCTATTATTTGATTTCTAGCTTCAACTGATGTAGTTTGATAAGCTGGAAAAGGAACTACGCTACATTCATAAACTTTTTCTATTTTTGTTATTGTTCTAGTATTAGTTTTACTATCATAAAAACTGCCGTCTTTTGGTACTTTAAAAGCAAAACTCATACCTGTTAAATCACCCCTGCATACTGCCGTATGTACTGCCTTAGCTTCTTCGGTGTTTGGTAAAACTGCCCTCATATGAAGGCCCTTATCATCAACGCTGAATTGCATTGTCTTTGGTACTCTTGCAAGTGGTAATTTGTTAAAATCATGATTATATAATAAACGTATGTCGCTTAGGTCTGCCGAATCCAAAGCACCACGTTTTATAACTTCTTTATAACTTCCCATAGGGTCATTAATAATTGTTTCTTGTTCAAATACTATTGGTGTTCCTATTAACTCCAATTCATTATTGCTCTGTATTTGGGTATTTCTTATTTCCTTCATTATTTGCCCCCTTTTTATTCATTTGGTATTCATCAACTATTTTTGTATTAGCAACATTTAGTGTTTGAACTCTTCTGTCGCCATCTTCTACGCTAGGTAGATTTAATATTTCTAGTGCTTGATTTATTGTGAATAAGCCTAGTGGAACTAATTCCTTTATCATATTTACTTTCGTTGCATTACTAGCAAATTGTAATCTATTAGCTTCCATAATTATTGAATTGCCAAAAGCTTGTTCCCTTTGAGTAAATATCTTATCGGTTAATTCTAATGAAATTTGAACTCCTAATGCTTCTACTACACTTTCATAAAAAGCTGACCATTCATCTTCATTGTATGTACTATTAACGATTTTCTCTGATACTCCTAAGTAATCATATATTTTTTGCTTTATTGCTGACATTTGCTCATTATCAATGGCTACACCTTTAATTTCTAAAGGAACATAATCCATTTTGCTATCTAATGCCACTATTCCACCATTGTTACTTATAGATAAATAATCTTTGATAAACTCTTCTTTTTCCTTCTTTAAGTTCTCTGGACTTAATATCTGGTTATACTTTAATAATCCTTTTATCGTTGCACTAGATTTTATTGAATTTGCTATACCTTCATTTTGTGTATGTGCTAAATCCAAAGTATTTAATATTGCCGTATTTTTATCACCTAATAAATCATTTGAATTATAAAATCTTCTTATAGTGAAAACATCTCTAAAAGGTAGTGTTACCTGCTTATCTCCAGCAAAGAAAAATCTACAATATAATTCTCCTGTTAAGTCTGTTAAGTATTCCATATTTACTGGACTTAATGGATATATTCCTGTTAATTTTCCATTTTCATCTTTCTGTAAATAAGCAAATGCATTATTGTATAAATAATAATGAGTTACTATCTTATATATCATGTCATATGAAGTCATATATGGATTAGGTCTTACTTGTAATATTCTGTTTAAAGAATTATCTCCATCTTTTCTATTTCTATCTATTGTTACAACATGAACTGGCTTTAACTTAGCCACATTTCTTGCTATTGAATCAACTGCTGACCTATAAATATCACTTTCATATGCATTGCCACTAAACTGAGTGAATATTGCTGGTCCACCATTCATTACTTCTACTCTGCTTTTTTCGGATTGTATTTCCTTTGAATCTCTTCTTCCAAAAATCTTACGTATGAATCCCAAACCTTATTACCCCCTTTATTTATCAATGCTTCTATTTCTTGATATGTTTTTGGTGTATTTGGTTTTTTCATTAACATATAATGAAATCCTAATCTAACTGATACAAAAACAGGAATCATTCTTTTAAAATTCAATACTTCTCGTCCATTTATTCCCCAGCTTTGCTCACTATCTAATGAATATGGCTTTACCATATAAACGCCATTATTTTTAGTTCTTCCAAACTTTTGCCACTCTTCTTTTTGTAGCTCTTCTATCTGCTCTTTACTATAGCCTTTATTCATCAGGTATTTTTCTATATATATATATTCATCAAATATAGTTGTTTCATATGTTAATACTTCTTCTATTTCTCTATTTGAAAATATATTTTCTTCAAATTCTTCTTTACTCTCTGCATATTGTATAAAATTCTCATATAAATTATTTAAAATATAAGTTAATTTTCCTTTAGTTTTCCCCTTTGCAAATAATCTTGTTGGTTTATTTCTTTCTAATTGTTCAAGCAAATATATAGTTATTAAACTTGATAAATCAACATCTTTTCTCAATGCTTCTTCTTCTAGTTCTTTTAATAAATTTTCTGCAATAAGAATCTCTTTCTTTACTGGAGTTCCAGCCATAATAAAATTAGTTGAATAATTTGAGTATTCATATTCTCTTTTGCTATAAGGAATTATATCTTCTTTAACTTCTACTATGTTTCCTGCATATCTTTTAAAAGCTAATTCAGTTCCTCTTTTTCTAAATTTGTGTAATTTATTACTCATATAAAGCGCTCCTTAATTTTCCAATGTAATATCTTAATTTTATTTTATTCATTCGTAGACACCGCGGGAAATTTTTTTTAAAAAAGGATAACGCCAAATTTACGTTATCCTTTTTTAATTATTATTTT
>OGRR01001219.1_pt1 | contig 17260 bp, 17 predicted proteins | sample 1553511 | NCBI WGS metagenome assembly OGRR01 (sample SAMEA2580040, study PRJEB22360) | human gut metagenome | biome: human gut; feature: human-associated habitat; material: faeces | place: Denmark | collected 2008/2010 | reverse complement strand
TATACAGACACATATAGGTATTGGATATCGGATGCTTAAGATATAGTTAATAAAGGAGTCGTAAAAGTTGTTGTTTCTGGAAAAAAAGAAGTTGTTTCTGTATCTTTGGAAGAAGAAGTTGTGGATCCGGATGATATTGAAATGCTGGAAGATCTGATCGTCGCAGCAACAAATGAAGCACTTAGAAAAATGGAAGAAGATTCCCAGGCTAAGATGGGAAGTATTACTGGAGGATTAGGTGGAATGGGTGGAGGATTCCCATTCTAATAGAAAATTATGGATTATTACAGTAACCAGATAACGCAGTTGATCGAAGAATTGGGAAAGCTTCCGGGAATTGGACCAAAGTCTGCAGGGCGGCTGGCGTTTCACATTATTAATATGCCGCAGGATCAGGTAAAAAAGCTTTCAGATACGATTATCAATGCGAAAGAAAATGTTCATTATTGTAAAGAATGCTGTACATTGACTGATCAGGAGATATGTCCTATTTGTGCCAGCAGTAAGCGTGATCATAGCACCATTATGGTCGTAGAAAATACCAGAGATTTGATCGCCTATGAAAAGACAGGAAAATACGAAGGTGTTTATCATGTACTTCATGGAGCCATATCACCAATGCTTGGAATTGGTCCGGATGATATACGATTGAAAGAATTGATTGCAAGATTACAGGGCGATGTCAAAGAATTGATTATTGCGACTAATTCCAGCCTGGAAGGGGAAACGACAGCGATGTATATCAGCAAACTGGTGAAACCGACTGGTATTAAGGTAAGTAAGATTGCCAGCGGGGTTCCGGTAGGCGGTGACTTGGAATATATTGATGAAGTTACGTTATTAAGAGCTTTGGAAGGAAGAACAGAAATTTAAAAAACGGCGGATAGATTTTTCTATCTGTCGTTTTTTCTTTCCAACGTGCTTGGAATTCCGGCATTCATACGGTATTTTGCAACAGTTCTTCTGGAAATTTTGATTCCCTTTTCGTTTAAAAGAGCTGCCAGTTTATTATCGCTGTATGGTTTTTTCTTGTTTTCAGATGCAATAATTTTTTTCATAGTTTCAATAACTTTTGCACAGGAAACGTCTGTATCTTTACTGCTGGGTATCCCAGAAGTAAACAAATCTTTTAAAAGAACAGTACCATGAGGATACTGTAAATATTTATTTTTAATTCCACGGCTGATCGTAGAAACAGCAAATCCTAAATCTGAAGCAATATCAGATAACGTCATAGGAACTAAAGAGCTGCCATATAGAAAATAATTTTCCTGCCGCCGAAAGATGGCTTGGCAGATAGACAATATAGTTGTTCGGCGTTGTTCAATCCGTTGAATGATAAAATTTGCCCGTTCATATTTTTGGTGGAAATAAGATTTTAGCTGAGGATCAGAGGATTGATGCATCATTTTGATGTAATAATCATTCAAAGAATAATTTCCAATCCATTGATCGTTCAAAAAAATATCCCATTGTCCATTTTCATATACAGCCAGAATGTCAGGAGTTATATAAGCAGCATTATCAAGGTATCCGCCAGATAGAGGACGGGGAGACAATTCTTTTAGCTGCCGTATTAGGTTCCGGACTTCTGGTAAGGAAATGTGCAAATCATCTGCGATACATCGAAATTTATTTGAAGCGGCATGCTCTAAATGATGTTCGATTAATTCAAACAGATTTGGATCAGCTATATTTTTTTGTTTTAATTGGAACAGAAGATAGCTTTCTATATTTGGCTGAAAAACTCCTTGCGGCTGTAAAGCTCTTAAAATTTCCAGACATTTTGAAGATACCGCAGGAGAAATTTGGAACATGTGATATAAATCTTCAGAAGTATATGGAAAAAAACCATTTTCATCCAGTAATAAAATCAATAGTTTGAATGTATTCCATTCAGGTTTAGAGAATAAACGAGGATTTAACTGTTCTAGAAAAAAGTTTAAAAGGGTATCAGGATCTTTAGCAGCAATCTCAGGATAATCAGAATCATCTCTGGAAGCGGCAGAAGAATTCCAGTTGACAGGAGATTGTTTTGCCGCGGAATACTCCATCAATGGATTTTCAGAATATTCAATTTGAAGAAATTCATTTAACTCTACATTATCCAAAGTCAATATATGCAGAGACTGAATCTGATGCTGTGTAAATTTCTGCTGTTGAATGATAGATGCCTGCTGAGCAAAATTCAATGATATCACCTCTTTTGATTGTACACAAACTGCTTCTATATAAATATATTAGCAAAAATCGTGCCAAAAAACTGTGCTTTTTGACAAAATTATCATTACAAAATCTATAGGGAAACGACACACTAATACTGGCATATGTTTTGCTTTAAGAAAAAGTAGAAAGAAAAATAAGCAAAAAGGAGTGAAGCATATGTTAACAGACAAAAAAGTACAAGAATTAGAACAATTTGCAAAAGAAATACGAATCCATACAATTGATCAAATGGCTGTTCGTGGTTTCGGGCATATGGGAGGTGCAATGAGTATATGCGATTTGCTGAGTGTCCTATATGGAAAGCAAATGAAAGTTGATCCTCAGAGACCTCAGTGGGAGGAAAGAGACTGGCTGATTTGTTCCAAAGGCCATGCCGGTCCTGCGGTTTATTCAGCATTATCGTTGAAAGGTTTCTTCCCAAGAGGCTGGTTAAAAACGTTAAATCAGCCCCAAACCAGTCTTCCAAGCCATTGCGATCATAAAAAAACACCGGGAATTGATGTAACGACAGGTTCTTTGGGACAGGGACTTTCTGTAGCAGCAGGAATTGCATTGGCGAAAAAAATTGATCAAAAGCAAAATCAAATTTACTGTATTATCGGAGACGGAGAAAGCCAAGAAGGACAGAATTGGGAAGCGATTATGTTCGCAGCACAAAATAAACTAGATAACTTAATTTTATTTGTAGATAACAATAAGCAGCAGTTAGATAATACAACGGCAAATATTTGTAATATGGAGAGCTTCAAAGAAAAATTGGAAAGTTTTCATTGGGAAGCAGAAGAAGTGGACGGGCATGATTTGGAAGCAGTCGATGCAGCAATTGAACGTGCGAAAAATAGAAACGGAAAGCCCCATGCTGTTGTGTTAAATACAATCAAAGGAAAAGGCTGCTCTTTTGCAGAAAATATTTTGAAAAACCATCATATCAATGTGTCCAAAGAACAAGCTGAGGATGCAATTGATGCATTAAATCGTTAGGAGGGAAAGTTATGAGTATTATAACAGCAAAAGAACATAAATTATCTACACAAACTATGGCACAGGTTTATGCAGAGACAATCACAAAATTAATGGAAGAAAATAAAGATATTATGGAATTGGAAGCAGATCTTGGAGCCTGTATTATGGGCGGAAAAATGGATGAAATTGATAAATACCCGGGGCAATTGATAAACTGTGGTATTCAAGAAGCCAACATGATTGGTACAGCCTGTGGATTATCTGCAGCAGGGAAGATTCCATTTGCCCATTCTTTTGCTCCATTTATTGCAAGAAGAGCAAATGACCAGATTTTCATTTCCGGATGCTATTCCGATGCAAATGTAAAATTGATTGGTTCTGATCCTGGAATCATGGCAGCTTATAATGGGGGAACTCATATGCCGTTTGAAGATGTGGCAGCATTAAGAGCGTTTCCGACCTTAACCATTATGGAGCCGACAGATGGAGTTATGCTGAAATCTTTGATCCGCCAGCTGGCAGAGAAAAAAGGAATGTATTATGTACGCTGTGCAAGAAAAGCAGTGGCAAAAATTTATGAGGAAGGCTCTGAATTTGAAATTGGAAAAGCAAATGTTATAAAAAATGGAACCGATGTAACGATTATTGCAGCAGGAATTATGGTTGCGGAAGCGTTGAAAGCGGCACAGATATTGGAGGAAGATGGAATTTCTGCAAGGGTTGTGGATATGTTTACGATTAAACCTCTAGATGAAGAAATGGTATGTAAGTGTGCAGAAGAAACGGGAGCAATTGTAACAGCAGAAAACCATAGTATTTATAACGGGCTTGGCAGTGCAGTATGTGAAGTGATTGCAGAAAATATTCCGGTACCAGTAGAAAAGGTAGGTGTGCAGGATGTTTTTGGAGAAGTGGGAGATATGGAATATTTGAAAAAAAGGTTCCATTTAACAGCAGTGGATATTGTAATTAAAGCCAAAGCGGCAGCTGCCAGAAAGCGAGGATAAAGGATGAAAAGAATTATTGCAAAATTGACAAAACCAAAACATTTTGAATTATTTGAAGAAGAACTTCCGGAATTAAAAGAGGATGAAATTCTACTAAAAATGGTAAGCGTTGGATTGTGCCATTCAGATATTCCGGCATATTTTGGGACCAGTGCCATGGGCAGACATCCTTTAGGGTTTGAAGCTATGGTAAAAGAGGTTTCTTATCCAATGGGATTAGGGCATGAACCAACTGCAGTTGTTGAAAAGGTAGGAAAAAGTGTAACAAAATTTGCTCCGGGAGATAAGGTAACTGGTGTTTCCTCCGAGTGTTTTACCAGTCATATGATTTTAAAAGAGAATAAAAGAATTATCAAGGTGCCGGAAACTAAAAAACCGCTGGATGCCTGCCTTGGGGAACCAATGATGTGCGTGGCCAATATTGTACAGGCGGCAGCGCCTGTATTTGGAGATCATACAGCAGTCATCGGATGTGGATTTATGGGGTTATTAACCATTGCCGGATTAAAAAATGAATCCCTTGGAAGTTTAACTGCCATTGATTTTGATGAAGAAAGACTGCAGTTAGCCCAGAAGTATGGTGCAACGCAGACCATTTGTCCGGCAGAGGAAGATTTGCAGGAAGCAATGATGCGGATAACAAAAGGGAAAGGTTTCGATGTTGTCATTGAAATTACAGGAAGTCTAAAAGGATTGGCATCTGCACTGCAGATTGTGAAAATTGCAGGGAAAGGAAAGATTTTGGCACCATCTATGTATACAAAAAATGAGGTATTCACAGAAGAAATGGCATATAACATGATGTACCGTTCTCCGATTATTCATGTGGTGCATCCATGGTATTGTGATGATTATATGGATGTGCTGAAAAAAGCGGTAGAAGCTTATGCCAATGGGATTTTTCCGACAGAAGAATTAATTACCCATAGAATTCCGGTACAGGAAATCAACCGGGCATTTGAATTACTTGAAACCAATCCAAGAGGTTATATTAAAGGCATTGTAACATTTGAATAAATTTCCATCTTCGGATAATATCTGCCGGCTGTATAATCCAGCAGGATGTGATAAAATAAGACATAGCGGAAGGAAGGACAGAAGATATGAATCGAAAAGAAAAAATTTATCAGTGTGTTTGCCGGCTTGTAGAAAATCAGGAAGAAAAAACAGGCGTCGATTCGATTACCATATCCGAAGAGCTTGAACTGAATCGAAGCAATGTCAGCCGTGATTTGAATGAACTGGTACGGGAAGGCCGGATTGTGAAAATCGGAGGAAGACCGGTATATTTTATGGAGACATCCCAATATGAAATATATTTGGAAGCTGAAAAGCAGCGGAAATTGGAGGAAGAAACTTCTCGGTTTGAATTTGATTTTATGATTGGCCAGAATGGTTCTTTGAAAGCACAGATTGAGCAGGGAAGATCTGCAATGCTGTATCCGCCGCGAGGATTGCATACATTGCTGATTGGTCCTACAGGAACCGGGAAAACAACATTTGCAGAAAAGCTGTATGAATATGCGGTGAAAGTTGGAGCCATTGATGACAGTGTGTCATTTATTGTTTTTAACTGTGCAGAGTATGCACAAAATCCTCAATTGATTTTGTCTCAACTGTTTGGACATAAAAAGGGAGCATTTACGGGAGCAGAACGAGACAAACAGGGGCTGGTGGAAAAAGCAGATGGCGGTATCTTGTTTTTAGATGAAATCCACCGGCTTCCGCCGGAGGGACAGGAAATATTATTTTTACTGATGGACAAGGGTGTGTACCGCAGATTGGGAGAAACGGAGGAACTTCGCAAAGCAAGTGTGTTAATTATTGGAGCAACCACAGAAAATGTAAATACCTCCTTATTAAAAACATTTTTAAGAAGAATGCCGGTAGTTATTCAACTTCCTGCATTGGAAGAACGGCCATTGGTGGAACGTCTTCAATTGATAGAAACATTTTTCAGTAATGAGCAGAAGAAAATTGGAGTTCCCATCCGTGTGTTTAAAGAAGTGATTATTGCACTGCTTTTGTATCGATGTTCTGGGAATATTGGGCAGCTGCAGGCAGATATACAGCTGCTGTGTGCAAAAGCTTTTCTGCAATACAAAATAGAAAATTTAGAGTGTGTTACAATCGGTTTAAATGTACTGCCGGAATATATTCAAACCGGACGGTTAGAACATCAAAAAGCACGAAATGATTTGATTGAATTTCTGCGGTATTCAGACGATTATCATATATTCGATGACGGCAAATCTGGAAATGATCAAGAAGAAACATTGTATGATATTATTTCTGCAAAATATCAAGTATTTAAAACGCAGGGAAGAAGCGAAGATCAGATTACCGGGGTGCTTCAAGAAGATTTAGATGAGTATATGAAACTTCTTATGGAAAAATATCATGTAAAAAATGAAGAAGACGGCATGAAAAATCTGCTGAAAATTATTGATTCTAAAGTCTATTATGCAGTGGAAGAAGTGATTCAATTTGCAGAAGTAAAATTAAATCGTAAGTTGAGCGACCAATCAAAAATCGGCATGGCGATGCATGTGAATGCAATGGTGGAGCGGTTAAATAAAGGAATTCCATTAAAAGGCGAGGGAATTCAAGAAACTGCATTGAATCATCCGAAAGAGTTTCGGGTGGCAAAAATTATTTTACGGCTGTTGGAAGAAGAATTAGATTTAAAAATTCCAAATCAAGAACTGGGTTATTTGACCATGTTTTTATGTGCAGCAGATGACAAAGAAGCACAAAAGCATGTAGGTGTAATTGTGTTAGCGCATGGCAATACTACAGCAACCAGTATGGCAGATGTAGTAAATCAGCTGTTGGATACAGATCATTGTAAAGCAGTGGATATGCCGTTGAATGTGTCTGTAGAAACGACACTGGAAAAGGCTATAGAACTGGTGAAGGATGCAGATGAAGGAAAGGGCGTAATTTTGCTGGTAGATATGGGCTCTCTGACAATGTTTGGAGAAATCATTGAGCAAAAAACAGAGGTACATATCCGCACAATTTCTATGACATCAACAGCTACAGTGATTGAAGCTGTCCGAAAATCTATGTTAAAAGGAGTCACCTTAGATGAACTTGCAGATGATTTAAAAGATGCAGGTAATATGTTATTAGGGAAAGATTCCAGCGGTATGGAGCCATGCAGTATGGAACAAAAAACTATAATTGCAACATGTTTTACCGGGCAAGGGACGGCAGTAAAAATTAAAGATATGATTTATGAAATGCTCCCGCAGAATATGAAAGATTTGGTTTCTATTCAATGCATGGATTTTAATCATGCATCAGATATACAGAAAGATATTGAAAATATTCCATGGAAAAATATTGCGGCAGTTGTTGGAACGGTAGATATTCAATTGGAGCAGGTGCCGTTTATCTCCATAGACCAGCTGATTGTGGGATCGGGGATGAAGCGTTTAGAACAGTTGATTTCGGAAACTCCTTTCCGGGCAGATGAACCAAAGGCAGAAGTAAATGAAAGTATTTTGGTTGAAACGCTGCGGGGGATGTTGAATTTTTTAAATCCTGAAAAAATAGTTCCTCTGTTATCTTATTCTTACGAATATATTATGAAAGATTTTGAATGGAAAAACAGCAAAGAATTATATTTACGTTATATGGTACATGCGGCATGTATGGTGGAAAGAGCGGTAATTGGAGAAACTCTCATTCATAAACAGATGGAGAGTTTAAAAATAGAATTTCCAAAAGAATTCCAAAAAATAAAAGAAGCATTTTCAGATTTGGAACAGATGATGCATATAGCCATTGCAGATACAGAAATTGCATATTTAGTTGAGATGATTACGGACACAAATGAATAAAAGAATGGAAGAATTGAGCAGATGTAAAAAAGCGTCTGCTCTTTTTGTGCCAAAAAACGACACACTAAGTTGGCACAGTTTTTGCTGTTAATTATGGTATAAGAATATAAAAGAAGGTGAGGTGAAAGAATGATTGGAGTATTGATTGTTACTCATGGCAATTTCAGTGAAGCAATCATCAAAAGCATGGAATTGGTTTTTGGACATCAAAAAAAACTGGAAGCATTAACTTTGAATTACGGAGATGATGTACGGGACCTTTTGGTGAAAGTAAAAGAAAAATCGAAAGAGCTGGATGATGGTGACGGAGTGATGGTTTTGGTAGATCTTTTGGGAGGAAGTCCATGTAATGTGGCGGCATCCTGTTTGAGAGATGAGAATATTCAATGCGTGACCGGATTAAATCTTCCAATGCTGATTTCCGTTTTAGAGGAAAGACATAATGTGGCGCTTTCTCAATTACCGGAAGCGGCATTAGAAAATGGAAAATCCGGAATTGTCAACTTAAAGCAGCTCATTGGATAAGAAAGGAGAAGTGATATGTCTCATTTAAAATATTTTCGTATTGATGAACGATTGATTCATGGACAGATACTTCAGAAATGGCTGAAATATATAGGATGCAGTAATATTTTGGTAATTGATGATGAGACGGCAAAAGATCCGATTATCCAAAGTGTGTTGGAAATGACATTGCCGGGAAATATGAATGTTCTGTTTTTAAATGTATTGGACGGGGTAGCTCAATTATCCAAGATGCAGGAAGACTGTTTTGTTTTAATGAAGGATTTAGAGACATTGCAACAGGTATTTGAGCAGGGAATGGATATTGTACAAGTGAATATATGCAGGCTTCCGTATTTTCCGGGTAAGAAAAAGATATACAAGAATATTTTCGTTTCTGATGCGGAAGAAACGATTCTAAAAGAATTCATGAAGCAAAAAATCGATGTATATATTCAAATGGTGCCGGATAATGAAAAAATATATGCAGCAGATTTGCTGAAATAGGAGACGAAAATGGAAAAAACAACACAAATTATTTTATTAACACATGGAACATGGGGGAAAGAATTGATTGTTTCAGCGGAAATGATTATTGGAAAAATTTCTTCATGCAGTGCATTGGAGCTTATGCCGGAAGACGCAGTGGTCGATTATATGAAAAGAATCGAAGAAATGATGGGACAGAGCAAAGAGGTACTTCTTTTGGCAGATCTTTATGGCGGGACCCCAGCCAATATAGCTTCTGTATATGCAAAGAAAAAGAAGAATGTATACGCATTGAGCGGTTTAAATCTGGATATGCTGATTGGCGCAGAGAAACTGCGTGAAAAGTATTCGGGAAATGAGCTTGTAGAAGCAATTAAAAAAGAAGTAATAGAAACGTGTAAAAATTTAAACGAATAGGAGGTTGCTATGGCAAAAATTTCGCTGGTTAGATTGGACAGCCGTCTGATTCACGGGCAGGTAATTACAAAGTGGGTAAAAATTGCAAAAGCAAATCGAATTATTATTGTAGATGATGAACTGGCAAGAGATGATTTTATGGTTATGATTTATGCTGCTGCAGCTCCAAAAGATGTTGCAGTGGAAATTGTATCCGTGGAAAAAGCCGCTCAAAACTGGCAGGAAAACCAAATGGGAGAAGGACGGATTATGCTGCTGTTTAAGGATGTAGAATCCTGCCGGCGTTTGGCTGCAAAAGGAGTTCCTATAGAGAAGCTCCAAATTGGCGGACTTCCAAGTGCTCCGGGGAGAGTTACTATTTTAAGAGCGGTATCTATGAATCAGGAAGATATGGATGGATTAAAGGAATTAAAGAATAATGGAACAGAAGTATATATTCATATCATTCCAGAAGAACCTAGGATGGATTTTGATAAGATTGTAAAGACCTTTGAAGGGTAAATAAGAGAGGAGAGATTTTATGGTTTTTGTATTGGCATTAGTTGCAGGTCTTTGGTACTGGATTGGACAAAGTAAGCTTGGATATACATTTCATGCGGTTATTTGCCAGCCGATTGTTATGGCACTGCCATTTGGAATCATTGCCGGGGATGTAACCACTGCATTGATGATTGGAGCAAGTGTAGAAATGGTTTATTTGGGAATGGTAGCAGCAGGTGCGAATATCCCGGCGGATGAATGTTTGGCAGGTGTTATTTCGATTCCAATTGCATTGACAACGGGAATTGATCCGGCAACCGCAGTAACACTTGCAGTTCCTTTTGGATTATTAGGTGTTTTCCAAGATCAGATCCGAAGAACGATTCAGGCTGTTTTTGCCCATAAAGCAGACAAATATGCAATGGAAGCAGATGTAAAAGGAATTGAGCGGTGTGCAATCTTATATCCGATGATTCTTGGATTCTTTTTAAGATTTCCTCCGGTATTTGCGGCTATTTATTTAGGGTCCGATGTAGTACAGAAGATTTTAAATGTAATTCCAAAATGGCTGACACATGGTTTGTCTGTGACAGGAGGAACGCTGCCAGCATTAGGATTTGCAATTACGATTTTTATTATTGGAAAAAATATTTATCTTCCATTTTTTATTCTTGGGTTCTTTGCAGTACAGTATCTCAAGATCAGCGTAATGGCAGCAGCAATTTTTGGAGTATGTATGGCACTGTTAATTACTTTCCTGCGCAGAGAGAAAGTACAGGGTTAAAGGGAGGATTTATTTATGGAAGATATGGTAAAAAATGAAGTAGTTGTGGAAGAAGGAAAGTTAACAAAAAAAGATATTAATAAATCGTTCAACCGCTGGTATATCAGTGCAGAAGTTCCAAATTCATATGAACGAATGCAGGGAGTGTCTTTTTGCTACAGTATGATCCCCTGTTTAAAAAAGCTTTATAACAAAAAAGAAGATTTAAGCAAAGCATTGGTAAGACATTTGAATTTCTTTAATTCACAGGGGACATGGAGTACCCCGATTCATGGAATGACAATCTCTATGGAGGAAGAAATGGCCAATGAAGGAAATGTTTCAGATGCAGCAATCACAGGAATTAAAACAGGATTAATGGGACCGTTGGCAGGTATTGGAGACACCATTGACTGGGGAACATTAAAAACCATTATTTATGGAATTGCAGTAACCTTTGGGTCCAAGGGAAGTGTGTTAGGAGCAATTATTCCATTTGCATTTACGATTCTTACTTATTTCATTGGACGAACTCTATGGAATCTTGGATATAAGGTCGGAAAAGAATCTGTAAAATCTATTTTGGAAGCCGGATGGATCAAAGAATTGATTTCCGGAACCAGTATTTTGGGATTATTTATGATGGGAGCTTTAAGTGCTCAGTATGTAACATTATCAACACCATTGAGTTTTAAAGTTGCTGGAACGAAAATTGCGATTCAGACAATTCTTGACAGTATTGCTCCGGGTATTTTGCCTCTTTTCGTAGTATTCGGCATTTACTATATATTAAAAAATAAAACACAAAAGTATGGAATTATATCTTTAAGTATTGTAGCGGCATGTATTTTAGGTTCGCTCATTGGAATTTTTTAAGCGGTGAAGGGAGAAATAATCAATGATAATTTCTATGGCAGATATATTAAATGATGCAAAAAAGCAGGGATATGGAGTAGCAGCTCCCAATGTATTTGACAGCATTACAGTCAAAGCCTGCTTTGAGACGGCAGATAAATTAAAAGCACCAATTATTTTAGATTGTGCAGGACTGCCTTTCTTAGAAGAAACAGCAAATATTGCAAAATTTTACGAAAGAAAATATCCAAATGTGAAAGCAGCATTAAATTTGGACCACGGCGGTTCTTATGAAGAAATTGTCAGTGCGATTCGTTTTGGATTCAGTTCGGTCATGATTGACCGTTCAACACTTCCTTATGATGAAAATGTAAGGGAAGTAAAAGAAATCGTAAAAATTGCACATGTTCTTGGAGTTTCTGTAGAAGCCGAGTTAGGACATGTGGGACAAGGGTTTGAATATGAGGAAACCAGAGATTCTGGTTTGACAGTTCCAAAAGAAGCCATACGCTATGTGGAAGAAACAGGCGTTGATTGTCTGGCAGTTGCAGTTGGAACATCCCATGGAGCCTATAAAGGAACTCCCCATTTGGATTTTGAACTGTTAGATGAACTGCATCATAAAATTTCTATTCCACTGGTTCTTCATGGAGGTTCTGGAACAGGAGATGATAATTTAAAGAAAGCAGTAGAAACCGGAATTCAAAAAGTGAATCTCTTCACAGATTTAAGCAATGCAGGTTTGAAATCCATGCTGGCCTATATGGGAATTGACTGGGATAACATGCAGCAGGATGGTTCCAAGGGTGAATTTGCCAATATGAAAGCAAACTTATGTGATGCAGGAATTGAAGCTGGAAAAGGGTATGCAGATTTACTGGCTCATTATATTACATTATTTGGAGGAAAAGGAAGAGCCTAGAGGAGGAATTATATGCAGAATTTTAGATTTATATGCCCAACAGATTTTATTTTCGGGAAAGATGCTGAAAATGCAGTTGGAGAAGAAATAAAAAAATATGGGAAAAAAGTGCTGCTCCATTATGGAGGAGGACATATTAAGAAAAATGGTTTATATGACCGTGTCATGGAGAATTTAAAGAAACATAAAATTGAAGTGATTGAATTAGGCGGAGTAAAGGCAAATCCGGATATTGGACTTGTAAGAGAAGGCGTGGAAATTTGTAAAAAAGAAAATATTGACTGTATTTTGGCTGTGGGCGGAGGAAGTGTTATAGATTCTGCAAAAGCCATTGGAATTGGTGTTTATTATGATGGTGATGTATGGGATTTCTTTACAAAAGAAACACCGGTTAAAAAAATGCTGCCATTGGGAGTTATTTTAACCATTCCGGCAACCGGAAGTGAAGCAAGCAACACAACGGTTGTGACAAACTCAGAAAACGGGCATTTAAAAAGAGCATTATCCCATGATTGTCTGCGCCCGGATTTTGCGGTTATGAATCCGGAATTAACTTATACACTGCCGCCATATCAGACGGCTGCCGGCGGGGTTGATATTATGTCTCATGTATTTGAACGGTATTTTACATTGGAACCAAATTGTGATTTGACAGACCGTTTGTGTGAAGCAACTTTAAAGACAATGATCAAACAGCTGCCAAAGGTTCTAAAACACCCAGAAAATTATGAAGCAAGAGCAGAAGTTATGTGGACAGGTACGATTGCACATAATGGAATTTTGGGAGTCGGAAGAAGTGAAGACTGGGGAAGTCATATGTTAGGACATGAGTTAAGTGCATTTTATGACATGACCCATGGGGCAACTTTGGCAATCATCATTCCGCATTGGATGGAATATGTGTATCAGACAGATATCCAGCGTTTCGTAAAATATGCTGTGGATGTATGGGGAATTGAAAATGATATATTCCATCCGGAAGAAACGGCGTTAAAAGGAATTCAAAAGACAAAAGAATTTTTCCGATCTTTAGGTATGCCGGTTTCTTTTGAAGACGCAGGAATTGATGGTGAAAAGATAGAAGAAATGGCAGAAAACTGTACAAAAAATGGTGCAGTTGGCGGATTTGTGAAATTGGAAAAGGAAGACTGTATAAAGATTTATGAGGCAGCATTGAAATAAGGAAGGTGAAAATATGGAACGTAAGACAATGAGATTTTCTGTTTTGACAGAAAAAGGACATGCAGAGGTACGAGAAAGACCTTTGCCGGAAATTGGACCGCATCAGGTGTTGGTAAAACAGTTAGCCTGCAATATTTGTACCACAGATTATGGGCAGTGGATGGGTCTTAGAGAACACCAAGGGTATCCCATGGCAGGCGGACATGAAGGCTCCGGAATCATTGCAGCTGTTGGTGAAAAGGTGAAAGATTATAAAGTGGGAGATCATGTTGCAATGGCATATGACGGCTGCGGAGAATGTCTGCCCTGCCGTCAGGGAGATGTTTTGCATTGTACCGGAATGACACAAAAGAAAACAGAAGACGGCTATTTGGGAGCGTTTGGTTTTGCAGATTATTTTGTGCGGAATACCAGAAGTCTTATTAAAATGAATCCAGATTTAGATCCAAGTGAAGCGGCTTTCTTAGAACCGCTGGCAACGGTAGTGAAAGGGTTAAAAAAACTGCGGGTTGTACCATTGGAAACTGTAGTTGTTATTGGCGCGGGAACGATGGGACTTGTCAATGCACAGGCAGCCAGAGCTTTAGGAGCCAGAGTAATCGTATCTGAAATTATGGAAAATAAACTTCGTACTGCCAGAGAAATGGGATTTGAAGTGATTGATTCCAAAGAGCAAGATCCTGTGCAGGCAGTCAAAGATTTGACAGGTCAGGTTGGAGCAGATGCAGTTATTGTTGCGGTTGGAGTATCCATTGCCAATGAACAGGCATTAAATATGGTAAAAGAAACCGATGGAAGAATCCTGTTTTTTGCTGCAGGATATCCGGCTCCAGAGCTGAAAATTGATTCCAATATTATTCATTACAGAAGAATCGAATTAATCGGAACCTTCGCAGCAGATACGATTGACTTTTTTACGGCGGGAAAATTGTTAAATACGAAAGCCGTGGATGTATCAAAGATTGTGGAATCAAAGAAATTTAAACTAGATGATATTCAGGAAGCATTTAAAGAGGCTTCAATTCCAGGGAAATACAGAGTCAGTGTATTATTAAATGAATAGATGGTGAGTAGTGATCAGTTATCTCATGAAACTCCTTTAAAAAGAAAGGGGCTGTAAAAAAAGTCCCATAACGAAAAAACGCTGAGGTCGTGAAACTTCAGCGTTTTTTTGGTATAATTAATTTATGCTACTAAACAATAATACCAGTAATAATTATACTACTCGTCAATTGAAATTACCATTAGAAATACAGAAATTAATTGATATTTCTGATCCAGTATATACTTTCTGTGAAGTTGTGGATCACATCGACCTATCAAGATATTTTGTAGAGAAGGGATACAAAAAAGGTCGTCCAAGATGTGATGAACAAAGACTTCTCAAAGTGATACTCTTTGCTTTTATGGAACACGGTATCTGTTCTCTGCGGAAAATTGAAAAACTCTGCAGAAATGATATCCGGTATATGTATCTTCTTGATGGCATGAAGGCACCTTCTTTTGCTACGTTCGGCAACATCATCCGCAATAAACTGACGGATTCCATAGAACAAATCTTCCTGGATGTCAATACCTATATTTTCGAAAAAGACCGCGTTGATCTGGAACACGCCTATATCGATGGTTCTAAAATAGAGGCGAATGCGAACCGCTATACCTGGGTATGGAAAAAATCCTGTACAAAGAATCGAGAAAAGGTTTTTGACAGGATATCTCTTCTGATCGATGCCATGAACCTTGAAGTTTTGGGATATTCCGGGGTGAAACTTGAGAAGCGTGAAGAGTATGCGATCGATTATGTCTCCGAACTTTTGGAAATGTACAAGAGAGGAACAAATCTGGACGAATCCACGTTTGTTTCTGGCCGTGGTCACAGAAAGAGCATCCAGCAAAAACAATATCAGGAACTACAGGGATATCTTGAGCGTTTGAAAACCTATGCACGTCATATAGAAATATGTGGAGAAGATCGAAACAGTTACTCTAAAACGGATCATGATGCCACTTTTATGAGATTAAAACGAGACTACATGGGAAATGACCAGCTGCTTCCGGCGTATAATCTTCAGGCAGCCGTCTGTGATGAGTACATTGCTGCAGTTGATGTGAAACCATATGCATCTGACATGGAATGTTTTGTTCCATTGATGGAAAAGTTTCATAAAACCTACGGACATTATCCGAAGTATCCAGTTGCCGATGCAGGGTATGGTTCCTATAATAATTATCTTTACTGCAACGAGCATGGGATGGAGAAATACATGAAGTTCACAATGTTTAAAAAGGAAACAACCGATAAAAAATACCATGAAAATCCCTATCGTGCAGGGAACTTTGAACAGGATGAAGCAGGGAATCTCATATGTCCAAACGGAAGAAAATTTATTTTTAAATGCAATAGGCCGGTATATAAGAATAAATACGGCAGGACCGAAGAGATCTATGAATGCGAATCATGTGAAGGGTGCCCGCATAAAAGTGAATGCTGCCCTAAGGCGTCAGGCAACAGGACCATTCGTATGAATCAGGAGCTGACTTCTATTCATGAAGAAGTAATTTCAAATCTTGAATCCATACATGGAGCACTTTTGAGAATGAACCGCAGCATCCAGGCAGAAGGTACATTCGGCATTTTAAAATGGGATAAATCCTACAAAAGACTATTTCGAAGAGGCGAGAAAAACGTTATTCTGGAACTCACGCTGATTTCTTGCGGTTTTAATCTGTATAAGTATCATAACAAGAAACAACGTCTCCAATCAACCGCTTAAAGATAATGAGTTATCCACAAAGGCTTTATTCAGTGCGCTTATTTTTATCAAAACAAGGAACATTTACCAGAATATTTGATGTAATATACGAGGAAACGCCAGATCCGGCATTTACCGGAACTGGCGTTTCTCAATTAATGACTTTTTTTACAGCCCCTTTTAGATCCCAATATATGAAAACGCCCAAAAGAGGCAAAAAAGAGATTGATTTATTACCTACTATTTAAAAATGTGTTCTGAAGGAATTTTTACGCACAACCTCCGCATGCAGCACATGCAGAAGGAGTTGCAGCGCAGCCTCCCTGGGCGGTTTCTCTTAGTTCAGCTGGCAGTCGTTTACCAACGATATACATTGCGTTTAACATTTCGTCAAACGGGATGAGCTGATGGATTCCAGATAAAGAAATCTCAGCTGCGATGATTGCATTTGCAACACCTGCGGCATTACGGTTCTGGCATGGATATTCCACCAACCCGCCAACGGGGTCACAAACAAGACCTAACATATTCATTAAAACGGTAGAGGCAGCTCCAAGACATTGTTCTGGATCACCGCCAAGCAGTTCGACAATGGCAGAAGCAGCCATCGCAGAAGCAACACCGACTTCCGCCTGACATCCGCCGACAGCACCTGCAACCGTTGCATTTCTCATAGCAAGATATCCGATCGCACTGGCATTAAACAGTGCCTGAATGATCTGTTCATCATCTAATTTATGAACTTCCTGAAGCCCAAGTAAAAGTCCAGGAACGATTCCGGCAGACCCTGCGGTTGGGGATGCTACGATCAACCCCATGGATGCATTCGTCTCAAGAGTCGCCATCGCATA
>OGRR01001217.1_pt1 | contig 17282 bp, 13 predicted proteins | sample 1553511 | NCBI WGS metagenome assembly OGRR01 (sample SAMEA2580040, study PRJEB22360) | human gut metagenome | biome: human gut; feature: human-associated habitat; material: faeces | place: Denmark | collected 2008/2010 | reverse complement strand
AAGTTATTTCAGAATGTACGCCTAAGTTTTTTGCACTTACTTTACTCTTATTCCAACTATCTCAAATCTATCTTTTCTAATAATTGTTGAGCAATTCTCTGTGCTAAATCACGCTCCTTTTTGCTATAATCATTCTCTTTTTTTAACACTAACAACTACCTGCTTCTTCTTTTTTTCTTCAAAAGTTCCTGCTTTCAAACCTAATATAGATTCAATATCCCTTGGATAAATAGTTAATCCGTATTCAGATGAAAGTTCTTCTAAAAATTCACTCGGCGTAAATACATTTTGTTCAAACAATATTTTAACTGCTTGACGCAACAATGACGGTTCAGCTGTCACCAACTTATCATCTAATGGTTCTACTTTTCGTATTCCCTGCTTTTGCATATTCCTCATCAGCTTACTATAATCATCATTAGTAATAATTCCTAAATCTTTAGCTCTACGAACCATAGCCGCAATCGAAACTTTCCATCTCTTCTTCAATTCTACATAATACGCTAAATTTGTAGCATAAGGTTTTACCTCTTCTGCAAATTCCTTTTCTGGTAAAAGAAAAGCTGCAGCAAAAGAATGTGCTTCTTGTTCAATATCTTTAAAATCTTCCTTCTCTATACTTTCGAGGTCTTCCTTCCAATTATGAAGTAATATATGCCCTAATTCATGTGCTATATCAAAATGAATTCTAGCTGCTGTCTTCTTATTTTGTGAATATCCGATTAAATATGTTTCATCTTGTCCATATACTATCTTATGGCTGAATGCATCAACATCACCTGTAGAAGTTGCAAAGTCAGTTACAATTAGTCCATTTGCTTCAGCCAAATAAACAATATTTTCAATAGGCTTATTCCCAAGTTTCCAATGATTTCTTAATAACTCCGCAGCCTCTTGTGGAGTTGAATTTCTAGGAATATGCGGCAAGTTCAGCTTTTCAAACTCTAAATATTCATTCAACATATTAAAAATCACTGCAATAAAGTTTATTTTCTCCTCTTGTTCAACTCTATACTTCTTATTCGTTGTTAATAAAGATCTAAAATATGTTGTACTCTTTTCAACTTCAACTTTAACGTCCTCCAAAAAAAATTTAATTGGGAACTGTAATGTTTCGCTAAATTTCTGAATCGTAGTAAATTCCGGTCTATCCAATTTACCATTTTCATACATAGAAATAGTCTGTCGATTCACTCCTATCATATCAGACAACTGTTTAGCTGAATATCCTCGCCAAATCCTTGCTATTTTTAAACGTTCACCGTTAAAATGTTTAACACTTGTTATCTTTTCAAACGGAATTACATTTTCCATAATAACCGCTCCTTCAAAACTAATTATTTATACTTTCTGCTCTTTTGATTTTTCTTTCAATGCAACCAGTTTTCTCCGTCCTGCTTTCTTATGTGCCTTATCTTTTAATTTTATATTTGCAGTATGAAATTCATTTGCATCTACAACATTATCTACTACCACAGATTCTTTATGTATAATATACTTACTCCAATCTGCTTCTTCAACAATCTGTAATGAACTGTCCAATATACAACATCGCACGGCTGTCAATTCAGAGTTATATTCCTCAAATAATATTGTTCTATATCTCTTAACAGTCGATTCTCCAATAGCAAAACCTCTTATAATATCATCAACTATATGTTTAATTTCCTCTTCACTAAAATTCTGCTCTTCAAACAAAGACATTTGATACTCTGTATTCAAGTCAAAATTAAATGACTGCACAAGTGCATCAATGTAATGAGCTTTTTTACGAATCGAATGTTTCCTTTGAATTTCTTTAAAACGCTCTTCTCTCATTACAGTATAAATCGTTTCTGTGTCTCTGTCATACAATGGCACCATATTCCATGCACCGCGTTTAGCATATTCTGCTGTAAGATTTCCAGATGAAAAATTTAAAATAAAATTACGATTAATTAAATCCCACTTTAGAAACTTTTTTCCATTAGATTTTCTTTCATTAAGATTTTCACGCCTTAGGCAACCTTTCACATCATCCCCAATAGCATCTGACAAGCACTTTATTATACTCTTTATCTTTTTGTCTTCTAAAATAAATGCTTTATCTTCCATTTACAATACCTCCTTAGTTATTTAATTTTAATCATTATAGGACTTTTTCAAAAAAATGTCAACTCTAAAAGCTATTTTAATTTTTATGGTCTTATATACAGCTCTAAATCATTTTTTTGTCCATTTTTATTTACACCTGAAATATAGCGCACAAAACACATTCATACCATCACCAGCCTATATTCATATAATATTTTTATAATATGTTTCATTAATATTGAGTATAGAAAAACAGGTGACATACAAATCTTGTACATCACCTGTTCCATGTTGATTTATTCAGTTGTTCTTATACAAACATCTGCTGTAACAGACCTTTTTTCAGTTCTTCCCACTCAGCTAATGTTGCTTTCTGCTTCTCGATTACTTCATCCAATGATGAAAGACAATCAGCAATTTTCTGCTGTTCTTCAAGGCAAGGAATGTTCATGATAATAGCACGGCAAGTTGCTTGATTTAACTTAGGTTGTGCACCACCTGAATTATATTTTCTATAATCAAATGATTCCAACTGTTCACAAATAAATCCATTCACATTCCCGTCCATTGCTCTCAGCACATGTGCGTGATTATTCACCCAATACTTTCCTTTTGCTAAAAAACAAACACGGTAATTTCTATCGAGAATATTAGCACCATCTTCACTTAAAAGAATCAATTCTTCATCAAAAATATAATTTTCTACATAATCAATAATACCAGATGCACCGTAGTATGGATATTTACCAGACACTCTCTGTCCGGCTTCTAATGGTTTTCGTTGTCCATCTAAAAATTCAACAACATCTTCCAATTTTTTCTTTTCCCAATCTGGAAAATCACTTCCATCATCTGCTTTGAATCTTACTTTCTGACTGAACAGCTTCTGCATCACACCTTTTTTACGTTCTTCCCATACCGATACAGTTTCTTTTTGTTTCTCAATCACTGTATCAATCAAAGAAAATAATTCTACAACTTTCTGTTGCTCTTTAATACATGGAGCCATGATTTTTTTCTTTTTCCAATCATCAACATTAAAAAACATTTTTTCAATGTCAACACCATAAGAACTAATAAAAAACATATGATACATTTTTTTCGTCATAGAATATAACGCAAGATACTCCGCTAACAATGCTTTACTATCTGACAATACCATATATTCATTGGAAACAATTGCATCATCCAGTTCAGGTGGAACTATACCATTTGCACCGTGAATAACCTGTCTTTTTGAAATAATATAGTCACCCTTTTTCACTGTATAATAATTCTTCACCAAGATATCTTTTCCATAAAACATTCCACGAGATACAATTCCCTCATTTCTACGTTTTACTGTTACAAGCTGATACTTTTCATCATCCTTCATGTCCAATGGTCTTTTAGCTTCCTTGATTGCGTCACCAATTTTGATTTCAACCAAATCTGGATAATCGCTTCCATCATCCGTTTTGAATCTTAACTTAGGTACAGCCATCCAATCACCTCTTTCCAAGATTCAATCCACAAATCTGTTCTGCAAGTTTCTCGGATAAATCCAATTCATCATGCCAACTGATTGTTTGAACCTGTTTAATATCAAAATGTATATTTGCAAAATCACTATCCTTACAGGTGAAAATGACTGTCTTCCCTAATGCTTTTGCATAGCCAGCTTCATAATACACACCAAGATTCTGTGTTGTTAAATCAGCCACAAGAAACTTGCAATTGTGAATATGTTCAAGCATAACATTATAAATGTTCTCGCTATGAAAATCCTTATCCAAGAAATACGGTTCATTTCCTGTACTTGTCAATGCTGTACGGATTCCTTCTCTAATCACTGCCACACAATCACATTTCTGTTCATTCATAGGCATTGATACAAACACCTGTCCGGCTGCATCATCTGTATAATCTACAACAGGTACATCCATGTGTTTCTTACAAATATTTGCAATGACTTTCAACTGGTCATCCGTAGCCTTCGTAATCATGAAATTATGCAATTTTTCAAGATTATCTGCATGGACACTAGAAGATGCACCGATAAATTTTCCTGACGGAATATTGAACCATGCAAGCACATCCTCAATTACACCATGTTTCCCCCATGTATAATATTTATCATTTGATTCTGCATATTTAGCAAATTCATTGAAAATCATTTCAGCGTTCATATTCATTCACCTGCCTTTACAGTCCAAGTTGTCTCATAAAACTTTCAGCCTTATCAATCGCAGCTTTTGTTTCAGAATCCAGTGTTTTAATCTGAGCCTTTACAGCATTCAAATCCACTGGTTCTTCTTCCTCGAATGTATCAACATATCTCGGAATATTTAAATTATATCCATTCTCGATAATCTCACTCATATCTGCTACATGAGCAAACTTATCTACATTTTCACGCTTTGCATACGCATCTACAATCTTATCAATATGTTTTTGTTCCAAAATATTCTGTTTTTTTACAGTTGTAAATTCATTCGATGCATCAATGAACAGAATATTTCCTGAATTGCCGTTTCTCTTGCTTTTCAGCACCAGTACGCACACCGGGATTCCTGTTCCATGGAACAGATTTGCAGGCAATCCGATAACAGCATCCAGACGGTTCAAATCTTTGATGATATATTTTCTGATTGCTTCTTCTGCACCACCACGGAACAATACACCATGTGGCAACAGTACAGCTACACGACCATCAGAATCATCCATGTGATAAATCATATGTTCTACAAAGGCAAGGTCAGCAGCAGATTTCGGTGCCAGCTTTCCAGCTCCGCTGTATCGTGGGTCATCCTCAAATTTCTTATCAGCTGACCACTTCAAGCTATAAGGAGGATTGCAGACCTGTACAGTCAGCTTCAAATCATCACCGTATTTATCATCTTTCAACGTATCACCTTTGTAAATGTCAAAATTCTGCCAGTCTACACCATGCATAATCATATTCATTCTTGACAAGTTGTATGTTGTAGCGTTCAGCTCCTGTCCATAGAAATGACCAACTTTATGTGTGGTCAGATGCTTCTGAACTTCTAACAGCATGGATGCAGAACCGCAGGTACAGTCACCGACGGTCTTTGCTTCGTCCAGTCCAAGGGATGCAAGTGTAGCACAAAGTCTACTCGGTCCGGCAGGTGTAAAGAACTCTCCACCTTTCTTCCCGGCATCTGAAGCAAACAGACCAATCAGAATCATATATGCGGTACCCAGTACATCAAACTGAGAATCCTGTAAATCAAAGTCAATGTCTGAGACCTTGACCATGACACGACCAATCATATCTGTACGGTCTGCCACTGTCTCTCCAAGACGTGCATCCTGTAAACGCATATCATTGAACAATCCATCAAATGCTTTGTTGGATTCATGACCCATTGTAGAACCTACAAGGTCATTGATTGCTTTTTCAAAATCTTCCACGCTGAACTTGTCAGCATCATTCTCAAATTTTGTAATCTTACGAATCAGGTTACGGAACAGGTTTTCCGGCTTGATGACATATCCCAGTTTGGATAAAGACCAGTCTTCTACAACAGGTCTGTAATCATCATCCGCAAATGCTTCTTCGTATGTCACACCGTCATTTTCAAGGATTTCTGCCATGTACATCTCTGTACGTTCTGACAGATAACGATAGAAAATTACTCCAAGAATATAATTCTTGAACTCGCTGGCATCCATCTGTCCTCGTAATTCATTGGCAATCGCCCAGAGCTTTTGAGAAAGCTCGTTTGCCTGTGCCTGATATGTATTTGTATCTGCCATAATTATTCTCCCTCTGCTTTGTATTTGTTATAGGTATCTGTTACAAATGTCTTCACTGATTTTGTCAGCTTCGTCATTTTCAGAAGACCCAGCTTGTATGCTGTCAATCTCTTACGAATATCATCATCTGAAATCGTACCGTGGAATACATATTCCGTAAACAGTTCTGATACAATCATGTAATCAATCTTGTTATCAAACGCAAATTCTTCCATGTCAGCCTTCATCTGCTCTTTCTCGAACTGAGTAAATGCTTCCATTACATCTGCATCCTCTGGCAAATCATAGAATCTGGTCAGAATGAACTGTCTCATGACCTCTTTTTTAAGTCTTAACGATTCATTGTCAGAACGCTCAATCTCACGCAGAATCAAATCAACATCCTGCTGCTTTTCTTCCTCTGTCTTATCGTGAGTATTCGCATTTTTCAGCAGATTCAGGATATACACAACATTGATACGGTCAGTACGGACAAGCTCAATATCGAAATCCACATCTACTGGTACAGGTACTTTCGGATTTGGATTGTGTGTCTGGTCTTTGTAATACAAATACCAGCTCTTGAATCCTTCGTATTCATTCTCATCCATCACAACAGCAAGGTCATCCCAGTCAAACTTGGAAAATGTCTTCAAAGTGGCAAGGGTCTTTGCCATTGAACGGAACGCAATGATGAACATACGGATTTCATCTTCTGACTTGAGCTGACCAGCTGCATCCACATCCGCTGTAATCTTTCTCAGTACAGGTTCCTGATTTACCCACTGATTCAGATAATACTCATAGTTTTCAAGCAGATATTCATTCGGGTCTCCGTCCCCGGAGAATAATGTCAGTGCATCATCCTGCCACTGCTTGATATTTCTATATGATACAATCTGTCCAAACTGCTTTGTCACCTTATCTACACGATTTGTACGGCTATAAGCCTGTACAAGTGAGTGCCAAATAAGATTCTTGTCCAGATACAGCGTATTCAATGGCTTTGCATCGAATCCGGTCAGAAACATATTGACTACCAAGAGAATATCAACCTGCGGTAAATCCTTCTGTTTCAATCTCTTTGCAATATCTTTTCTGTATGCATCAAATGTATCAATCGTAAATGCTGTATTGTACAAAGCATTGTAATCCTGCATACAGCGGTCAAGAAGTTCCTGTGAATGTTCATCTGCACCATCATCCATATCTTCATTTGCCTGATAGGAAAAGATTGCAGCCACTTTCAGCTTCTTATCATCTGGTGCTGCATCATTCAGCTTCTTGAACTCGTCATAATACTTTCCAAGGGTCTGAATCTTATCCACTGCGAACAGTGCTGTATAAATATCCTTGCCCTGTGGATGCACATGCTGTTCATGATGCTCAAAGATATGCTTTGCAATGCCAGCAATACGCTCATCATCATGGTACAGAGGTTCCATGTCGATTTTATGACGCTTGCAGTATTCCGGGTCATCCAGCTGTTCAGGGTCAATACCCTTTACAGCAAGATTCCTTGCAAAGATGGTACGCTGATACTCTACTGAGAATCTAAGCACGTTACCGTCTGCAATCGCATCCTTAATCATGTATTTATGCAAGCATGAATCCAGCTTATCTCCTGCATGGAAAATATCAGCTGTGGTACGACCATCTGCACCCTTGTTTTTCTCAAAAATCGGTGTTCCAGTGAATCCAATGTAATTTGCTCTTTCAAAATGCTTTTCAATCTGACCATGCATCTTTCCAAACTGAGAACGATGGCACTCATCAATGATAAATACAACCTTCTTATCCTTGTATGCATCCATTACAGTTGCATATTTCCGATTCTTGACGGCATTTGCCATCTTCTGAATCGTTGTAACAATCATCTTTTTCTCAGATAATTTCAGCATATTGATAAGTACAACAGTGCTGTCCGTATTGTCTACACAGTCTTTTTCAAAACTGTTATATTCATCAACGGTCTGGTCATCCAGGTCTTTTCTGTCAATCAGGAAGACGACCAAATCTACCATTGATTCATCACGCAAAAGCTGTGCCAGCTTGAATGATGTCAATGTCTTTCCTGAACCTGTACAGGCAAATACATAACCATCCTGATTTACTTCCAGTACACGCTTCTTTGCAGCCTTTACAGCGTAAATCTGATATGGTCTCATGACCATCAATACAGGCTCCGTGGTCTTAATGACCATGTATTTATCCATCATCTCTGTAATAGCTGATTTGCGGAAAAATTCACCTGTGAATGTGTTCAGGTCATTGATACGTGTATTCTTTTCATCTGTCCAGAAGAATACAAGAGATTTCAAGATTGGATTATACTGACCATCTATCATCTCATTTTCATTACAGAAATACTTCGTCTGTACAGAATTGCTGACCACAAACAGCTGCAAATATCTGAAAATACCCTTGAAAGAAAACTTTCTGTATCTGTTAATCTGGTTGATTGCTTCGTTGCTTTCCACGCCGGGGCGTTTCAATTCAATCTGTACAAGCGGCAAACCGTTGATAAGGACGGTCACATCATAACGATTTTTATACACTACATCGTCTTTGTGTGCCTTGTCCATTGTGACCTGATGTGTTACCTGATAGATATTTCTATCTGTATCACCTGAAAAGAAATCAATATACACTGATTCTCCATTATCCAGCTGTAACACATATTTATCACGAAGAATCTTTGCTGATTCATACACAGAATGATTATCTACATGAATCATAATGCGGTTGAACTCAGCATCTGAAAATGATGCATCATGTCCCTTTTCCGCCAGCTTCTTTGCATTGAACTTTGCAAGCTGTTCACGGAAATTGACAAGCACATCATCATAGTTATCTAATTTTATGAATTTATATCCGATACCTTCCAAACGGTCTATGAAAATATCTTCAACTTCGTATTCAGAAATATGTGTCATACTATATTTTATTCCTCCTTTAATATATTGAACACCTAGCAGAATAATTTTTTATTTTTCTAATGTGCTTCTTCTTTTGCTATATTAAATATATTTTTACTTCTTATTTCAACTTTTCTATATAATAATATTACTTCTTCCCCAAATTTTATTTAACAAAATCTCCGTCAATCAAAATAAACCTCATTTTATTTAATTTTCACCACTTTACAACTTTATAAATGGCACCCATGTTTCCTAAATGCTTGTTTTATAGCACTTATCACGGATTTTGATTTTATTTGGGTTTCGATATTTTGCACGAAACCAGTGAAAAATATCTGCTTACGGATGCCCTCACTTATGACAAAACGAAATTCCTGCACACTTTTATCTTTGTAGTCAGCAAATTCATTGTCGACATAAGGCAGCAGTTTCATTACACAATAACTGATGTTGATAAGATTTACCATAATTTCGATTCCTTTGCAGCTTCGTACCATATAACTGCATAAAGACCAGAATATTTTCTGCTCAAGTTCAGACTCACTATACATAGTCATCTGTGGAATGTTTAAAAAATCAAGCGTATAAGTATTTTTTATTACATCTTCCGGTGTCTGGTATGTTATCCCTTCTTTAGCAAGTGCTAAAATTCCCTCTTTATTTTTACTAGATGCCAGCCTAAGAAATAATGTTGCATCTTTTTCGCACCTCAAAGTTCTGACATCCCATTTTTCTTTTATACACTCATTTTCATAAAATTGTCTTTCTAATTCATCATCAATAGTAATTAATTCACAAATATGCGACCAGCTCAATTTGTCAGACATCGTCTGACAAATTTATGTAAAACACACCATATACTTATTCTATCAACTGTCTGATTTTATAAATACTTCATTATATTATTTATTCCAAAATTATACTATACATTATTTAGCATTTCAATTAGATTTTATATTTAACATCTAATTATTGTAACAATTCAGCCTCTCATTTATTACATTCGTAAACCTGCCAGCAAGCTGTCAGTCGCTGCTATGCAGCTTGTGTTTACTTCATTTCATAAATGAAAGGCTATTCCGCCAAAAAAACAAGCCAATAATACATCGAGCAAGCTCGTGTATTATTGACTTATCTTTTTTGGGCTGAACTGTTACTAATTATTTTTGTTTTAGTTCCACTTTTCCACTACCACTCAATCATTCCTGTCCACACACTACAGTGCGGACAGGAATCATTCAATTTTCGACAGCAAATATCTCGCCATCTACTATCTTAACTACCCTCTTTGCCGCCTTTGCGACCTCAAGGTCATGTGTTATCATAACTATCGTGTTTCCCATATCATTAAGTTTTCTGAATAATTTAAGAACTTCCTTACCGCTTTTACTGTCTAACGCACCTGTCGGCTCATCTGCAAGAAGAATCGCAGGCTCTCCGACTAATGCTCTTGCGATTGCTACTCTCTGCTTCTGACCACCCGAAAGTTCATTTGGTTTATGATTTATTCTTTCCTTAAGACCGAGCATTTCTATCGTATCCATGCACATCTCCTGTGCCTCTTCATGCTCATATCCTCTCATAAGAAGCGGCATTATGACATTCTGGATAACCGTATATGTAGGTATCAGATGATAATTCTGAAAAATAAAACCTATCTTTTCATTTCTGATACTTGTAAGTTTCTTCTCTTTCATAGAATGTATCGCAAGTCCGTCAAGATAATACTCCCCCTCGTCAAAAAGGTCCATGCAGCCAATAACATTCATCAGTGTAGACTTGCCGGAACCCGACGGACCAAGAATTGCAACAAACTCACCCTCATCCACGGTAAAATTAATATCTTTCAGAACATGGAGAGACTCTCTCCCCATATCATAAATTTTATTAACATTAACAATCTCTATCTTATGCTCATTATGCTGCTTAACATCGCTCTTTTTATCAATATTTTTATCCGCCTTTTTCTTTCTGAACTTTATCATAAAAATCTTCCTTTCTAATCATCACGAAACAATCCACACACCTACAACAACCTTTTCCCCACTTGAATCTTTCTCCATTATCATTTTAATAATGTCTCCGTTTGAAAGCCTTGAAAATGTTGTCGTTTTCCCAAGTGATGTTATCACATCTGTTCCGACAGGTATTGTTGTACTGCCTGTTTCATCCGTGAGCGTATAAATCTTCTTACTGCTTTTATCCGAAGATTTGCTGCTGTCAGACTTTTTATCTGAACTGTCAGAAGAACTCTGACTGCTGTTTTTATCTGATGAACTATTCTGGCGGTCTTCGAACTGCGAACTTTCTCCGTTCATATCGTCTGCTCCTCCACTCTGCGAATTTACTCCATTCGTATCGGGTGCTCCTCCGCCCTGCGGCATCTCTCCACCATTCATATCGGGTGCTCCTCCGCCCTGTGAACTACCTCCGTTCATATCTGGTGCTCCGCTTGCAGACGGCATCTTGCCTTTCTTTGAATTTGAGTCAGATGCACTCTGCTCTTTCACAACAGTATATTCTATCTCATTGCCGTATATCGCCGTTATCTTGCAGGCAACAATCTCCTGATTAGATTTCAGTTTAACTGAGCTTATATCATTGGTTGTCTCCTCCGTTTTCTTAGAACATCCCGACAACACAAGGCACATACCAAGAAACACCGCAAGAACTTTTCTACACCTTTTTACATTAAGATACATTTTTCACCCTCCTTAAACTCTTACTCCTCATTTAATGCCTCAACAGGTACAAGCTTTGAAGCCTTTAATGCAGGATAAAATCCAAATACAGTTCCCGTAAATACCGCAAATACTACGGCAAGTGCTGCTCCGAATACAGAGAGTTCTACTCTTACATCAAAATGCTCTACAACAGGCGTTATGCCAAAACTTAGTAAAACACCGAGTATTCCTCCAAGTATGCTTATAAAGCACGCTTCAAGCAAAAATTCTATAAGTATGTCTTTTTTTGTACAACCGATGGCTTTTAATATACCGATTTCTTTTGTTCTTTCTTTTACCGATACGAACAATACATTCATGATACCTATACCGCCTACGATAAATACTATAGCCGCCATTGCAATAAGGAGTGTTGTCAGTGTGTTGTTTGACTCTGACGCAGCTTCCATCTTACTTCCGGCATCGGTTATCGTAAATTCTGCATTTGGATAATTTTCCGCGAGAACCGACTGTATATTTTCCATTACCGTATCCACTTTATCAACATCTGATGCGATTACTGTTATCGTCGGGTCTGCATCTGTTCCAACGATATATTTTACTCCGGTACTGTATGGTATAAATATGGAATCATCAGGACTTATTCCTGAAGAAACCGTTCCTACCTCCGATATTACACCGTTTACTACATATGCTCTGTCGTCTATGTAAATAGTGCTGTCATATGCGTCTTTTACACTTCCAAATATCTCTTTTGCAACAGAATAACCGAGTACGCACGCTTTCTCTTTGTTTGTCTCGTCTGATGACTCGATAAAACTCCCTGCTGCCATCGTCAGATTACTCATGCCTGCATAATTATTTTTCACTCCTGCTATCGTATAGCTTTCAGCGTCATCGAGCTCTCCTCCATCTATATCGGATTTTGTAGTATAAGATATCGTTATGTCTGAAATTCCCGGAAGAAATGTTTTTAAGTCATCCATATCGTCTTCGGACAAAGTAATCTTTTCCTGATTTATTTTTGAGCTTTCACTGCTTTTACCGCCCTGCATAAATCCACCAAAGCCACCCGGCATCGGTGGCATTCCCTGACCGCCGCCAAAACCACCCTGTCCCCTATTTCCGGACTCAGAGTTTCCATTTGATGATTTCCCTGACGAGCCTGATTTTGATGAACTCTTAGAGTTTGACGATGAACTGTCTGACGACTGCTCATATGAAATATCTATAGCACCCGCGTTCAAATTTTTGAACTGGTCCGCCACATCCATCTGACCGCCCCTGCCTATTGCTATAACCATGACTATCGTTGCCGCGCCCACTACTATACCTATAGAAGTAAGCACCACCTTAAATTTATTCTGAATAAGATTTATCCAGACAAGTCTTAATATCTCGCTTAGTTTCATTCGCTCACCCGGCTTTCTATAAGAACTGTATCACCTTCGCTTAATCCGCTTTCGATCTGAACATTATGTCCGTCTGAAAATCCTGTTTTTACCTGTGTCTTTGTCGTACTTGCGTCACTGTTTTTCTTTGTTACATATGACTTTGTTCCCTCTGTCTCAACAGCCTTATTTGAAATATAAAGAACATCCTTTACCTCTTTTGTAACAAATGTAACATCAGCACTCATTCCTGCATAAATACTTGAAACATCACCTGTCATTGTGACTACGACCGGATAACTCACCGTACTTGTTCCCGATGAAGTGGTTGATATTGATGTGACTTTTCCGTGGAATGTCTTACCTTCGTATGCAGAAAGACTTATATTTACTGTATCTCCGACTTCTATCTCCGAAATATCGTCCTGTGCGACAGACACTGAAGTTGTGACCGCATCCGAATTCATATATGTAGCTATGTCGGTATCAGTGCTTAATGTCTCTCCGTCCTCATATCCGACAGATGTTACCGTGCCTGAACATTCAGCTTTTATCACCCCTGTTCCTGCATACTTTTCAAAAGTTTTTAATGCTTTCTGTGCATCCTTTAATGTCTCCTGTGCGTCTTTTACATCATCGTCAATTCCATCCATCGCAACATTATAAAGAGTCTTTGCATTTGAATATTGAAGCATTGCCGCATCATATGTCTTTTTTGCACTTACTTTTCCTGTTTTCCTGGCTTTTTTAGCAGATTTAAGCTGTGATTTCAGGTTTTTGAGGTTTGATTTATATTCCGATAACTGCTGCTGATATGAAGCTAACTGCTGCTGCATTATCGTTACAGTGTTTGAACCGCTCTGACTGCCCGTTGAGCCTGCAGTTGTACCTGTTCCTGAAGTTCCTCCGTTTTTATCATCTCCCATACCTGTACCGTTCATGTTTCCTGTATTATTTCCGGCATTACTGCCTGTATTCTGATTTGTCGATGTACTTTTATATATGGTTGTACTCCCGCCTGCTTTTTTAATCTTTTTCTTTAGATTTTTAATCTTTAAAGGAAGTGTCTTAATACCTGAAACTGCCGTATTATAGTTATTCTGTGCTGTCACAACCGCACTGTCAAGGCTTTGCAATGTAGCTTTATATGTTGTCTTTGCACTCTTTCCTGCCGCAATCCTTTCTTTATATTCATATTCTGCCGTAAGTTTATCAGAGTCTCTGTCTACTTTTGCTTCTTTTAATGAAAGTTTTGCCGAACTTACCGCCGCCTTATAAAGTTTTCTCACATTTGAAACACTCTTTGTCGTGAGTTTTAAAATTGTGTCACCTTTTTTTACATTCTGACCCGATGTGATACACACTTTTTTTATAACAAGGTCTGAGTCCGATACGCTCTCATTTCCTGATGATGAAGATGTTGTCTTTGTTGTGGAAGAACTGCTGTCTGAACCCGACTGTCCGCCTGCCATTCCCATTGCACCACCCATGTTCTGCATTCCCTGTGCATCACTTTTATTTGAACTGTCCGAAGATGAAGAACCTGAACTGCTTGTTCCTGATGAAGATGATGAGCTGCTTGTTCCCACCGAAGATGTGTCAAGCTCATATGACTGTGTGATAGAACCAATCTCCATTGTTCCACTCTCAGTTATCCCCTCTGTGAGGTTTCCTTTTTTCGCCGTGTTCTCTTTGGTTACTGTCTCTGTCTTTGTATCGTCTTTTTTATTATTCACATTAAAAACCACAATAACAGTTATGCACCCAATAAGGATTATGGAAATTATAGTTTTCTTTATCTTTTTCTTATGCAACTTAGATTTTACCGCTGCCTGTTTTTTTTCTTTATCTGCCATTTTTATTTTCCTTTCTGTTCATTTTCTTCATTATTCTGATTAAAGATAACCTGCGTTGCATCACCGCTTGATAACATTTTCTGCGAGTTATCAATGGAAACAGTTACCGTATATGTTACTTTTGATACACTCTCAGATGATGAAGATGTTTCAATAGCTGCAACTTTTCCCGTTACTGTCTGCGGCATATTCTGAACACTTACCGAAGCCTCATCGCCTACTGAAATTTTTCCTATATCCGTCTGGTCAACAGTCACATCAATACTGAGTGTATTTTCATTACTGTAACCTGCTATCGCTGTCATACTGTTTAACATATCTCCGCTTTCATATGACATTTCAGATAAAGTTCCCGACATCTGTGCCACAACATTATTTCCTGATATAAGTTTGTTAAATGCTGCTACTCTTGCTTTCGCATTTGTATAATTGTCTTTTGCTTTCTGTAATGTATCTTTTGCCGATTTTATAGCCGCATTATAGACTGTGTCTGCATTTTTATAGGCTTTCACACTCTCGTCATATGTCTTTTTGGCACTTACTTTTCCTGTTGTCTCCTCTGATAAAGCCTGATTGTATGTTGAACTGTAATTGTTCAGGTTAAGTTTTGCATTTTTGTAATCAGTTCCATATAACGAAATATTATTTTTAAGTGTACTTATACTATTTGACAACTGAGTTTTTTTCGTATTGTATTGCTCGTATGTCTTTTCCGCTGATGTTGACGATTTCAAAGCCTTGCTATATGCTGTGTTCTTTGACTCCATGTCTTTTTTTGCCGATGCAAGATTTTGCTCAACATTTGTTGTCAACTGTGAAATATCACTTTTATTTTCACGACTGAAATCTCCAATATATCTTGATACTGTACTCATTTCATCATATTTATGTTTTGCCTGTTCATATAATTTTTGCTTTGTGGCAAGAACTTTAGCTTTACTCTCTGCCTGTTTTTTTGCCTTTTTGATTTTTTTATTTACACTGCTCAACTGTTTCTGTTTTGCAGCAAGAGTCTTTTTTGAATTTTTAATCTTCCCTGGATATGTACTTATTATCTTTTTGCTTTTATCAAGCTGCTTTTTTGCTTCTTTTACCATTCCCGTATATTCCGATAAACTGTCTTTATAATCGATAAGTGCTGATGAATACGCTGACAAACTCTCCTGATAATCACTTTTTGCATCATAAACCGCTTCTTCATAATCAAGTTTTGCCGATGCATATTTCTTTTTATAAGTTTTTACCGCTTTATAAAGAATTTTTCTTGTATCTGAAACACTGTCTTTTGTAAGTTTTATAAGTGCATCTCCTTTTTTTACCTCATCACCTGAGCTTTTCAAAACACTTTCCACTTCCAATGCTCCTGTTTTACTTGCACCCTTAAGATTCAGATTGTATAGCTGATAGTCCGTTCCTCCCGATGTCGTTCCCTCTGCCTGCAATATATTACTATTCTGCGTCTTTGCCGAAGCAATGTTTTTTTTATCTGAATTATTTGTCTGTTCCAATTGTTCAGATGAATTATTTTTTAAAATCCGGTTTCCACCATATACTCCCACACCTGCTATAACAAGCACTACTGCCATCGTCAATGCAATCTTTCTTTTTCGGTGCATCATTTTTCCTCCTGTCTGCTTACGCTGATTTTTCTTTATTGTTCCAGCATATTCTTGCCAAAGATATTCACAATACGCTTTATATTTTATAATCAAAATATTACAGTAAATTTGTGAAAATCAAGTGGAAAAGTTGTGTGCAAAATGTGAAACGGAATATTTTTAAATATCTGTCATAAGATGATGTAAGAGGAGAATTTCCCCTCTTTTAAGAAAGTCCGCTCGCCTTTAACACGATAAAAGTGCAGCAAAACATTAACATAATAAATCTGAAAGGCAGGTTATCGCTAAATGAATAAAACTTCCACAACCAATATACGAAAAAGGACAATGCCACGCATATGTAAAACTGTTATCATATTCTTTTTTATAGGTATGCTTATCGGTACTCTTGTCGGAAAGCTTTTTAATCCAATCATCCTGCCTGTGTTAAAAACAATTTACAGCGAAACCATAAGTGCCCTGCCATCAATGGACATACCGTCAGACCAGATAGTCCTCTCATCCTTTAGCAGAAACATCAAATTTGTAATGCTGCTTTTTATTTTCTCAATGACAGACCTCTGGCGTTATTACTGCCTTGTTTTTTCGGTTTATACAGGCTTTTCAAACGGACTCCTGCTTTATTTTAATATTTCACTTTACGATTTTGCCGGAATAGCAAACTATACCTGCTGCATTATGCCACAATATCTTGTCTTTGTCCCTGCATTTTTGTTTATAATAATGAAGCTTCACAGAATAAACTGCTTAGATGAAACAAAACAAAAAGGGAAACTGTTATTAAAACAATTTCCCTTATTTCTGCTCAGTATTTTACTTATACTTATCGGAAGTCTCGCCGAGGGCTGCATAAATCCACTGCTTTTAATGCATCTTGCAAACTGATTATACATACTGTCAATGCAGGCAACCATCCTCTTATACCTTTAGTACTACGAATAATTAATAACTCAAACTTCGCACATTAAAATGTGCCTATGCACCTTGAAAATTCAAT
>OGRR01001179.1_pt1 | contig 17682 bp, 12 predicted proteins | sample 1553511 | NCBI WGS metagenome assembly OGRR01 (sample SAMEA2580040, study PRJEB22360) | human gut metagenome | biome: human gut; feature: human-associated habitat; material: faeces | place: Denmark | collected 2008/2010 | reverse complement strand
CTGCTAAAATTCCCGCAAGCAGAATGCCTGCAATCACTCTTTTTCCTTTCATTTTTCTTCTATCCCTAACTATCCTTTTTGGTTTTATTTCATATCAAAAGTCCTAATAAAACTACTATAGTTCTTCTTAATTTCAATGAATGATTATGTTTTTGCGTTTACTACTCCTTTTTTGTCAGCAGTTTTGTGATCGCTCTTTTTAATCGCGGAATATCAATCGGCTTTCCAATATGTTCATTCATCCCGGCCTCCAGACATGCTTTCCGATCTTCCTCAAAAGCAAATCTCTTCATGCCTCAGAGCAGGAGCGTCCCCGATGTCAGGGAAAAACCGGAGAGCAGTAGATAAAACTCCACTCAACACACCCTGCAATACAACCGTTCTTTCTTCCATACGTCTGAATGGAGACTGTGCCTATACAGTCTATCAGGGAGGAACTACTGCAGAATACCTGAAAACAAAGTTGCTGCCGACGCTTTCAGAAGCAGACATTATCGTTATGGATAATATGCGTTCCCATCATGCAAAAGCGGTGAAACAGCTACTGGACAGCTCAAAAGTAACCTATCTGTATTTACCCCCATATAGTCCGGATCTGAATCCGATTGAAAAGATGTGGTCAAAACTCAAAGCATTTTTAAGGAAAGAAAAGATACGGATGGCATCGGAATTACCATCAGCTATTTCAAAAGGATTTTTAACAATTCGTCCAACGGACTGCATAGGGTGGTTTCATTCGTGTAATTATGTGCAATAATTTATTGAATTGCTATAGAACAACGGCTGCTACCGCTGAAGTTCCCCGTAATAATTCATTTTTTCTTACACTTTTTATGGGTTGCAAGTAAAATTATCAATATGTAATATATCATACTATACATTCCTTAAAATTACTATTTTTATTTGCGCAGATAGTAAAAAAAGCCGGCAGCGATCCTTTCCATTCAGGATCACTGCCGGCTTTTCAGCTTTCTCTTTAGTTTTTAAACGAATGAATCGGTGCCGGGATTCTTCCTGTTCTGTTGACGAATGCCTCGCAGGAGAAGTTGTTGACCGGCATGATCGGTGCATAGCCGAGGAGGCCGCCAAATTCTACGGTCTCGCCCACGCCTTTTCCGATGACCGGAATCAGGCGGACTGCCGTTGTTTTCTGGTTGACCATACCGATGGCAAGCTCATCTGCGATGATTCCGGAGATGGTCGATGCTTTCGTGTCTCCCGGGATGGCGATCATGTCAAGGCCTACAGAGCAGACACAAGTCATAGCTTCCAGCTTCTCGATGGTCAACGCACCGTCGTTGACTGCGTTGATCATACCCTGGTCCTCAGAAACCGGGATGAATGCGCCGGAGAGACCGCCGACATAGGAAGATGCCATAACACCGCCCTTTTTCACCTGATCGTTCAGAAGTGCCAGCGCCGCCGTCGTTCCCGGTGCACCTGCGTGCTCGAGGCCGATCTCCTCAAGGATATCCGCAACGGAATCTCCGATCGCCGGAGTCGGTGCCAGGGAAAGGTCAATGATACCAAACGGAATGTTCAGCCGCTTGGAAGCCTCCTGTGCAACGAGCTGGCCGACACGCGTTACCTTAAATGCGGTCTTCTTGATCGTCTCGCAGAGTACCTCAAAGTTCTCGCCGCGTACTTTTTCCAGAGCATGTTTGACAACACCAGGGCCGGAAACGCCGACATTGATGATGGCATCCGCCTCGGTTACGCCGTGGAAAGCGCCTGCCATGAACGGGTTGTCGTCCGGTGCATTGCAGAAAACAACGAGTTTTGCGCATCCAAGGCAATTGTTCTCTTTGCTTGCCTCCGCCGTCTTCTTGATGATCTCACCCATCAGTTTGACAGCATCCATGTTGATACCGGTTTTGGTGGAGCCAAGGTTGATGGAGCTGCAGACAAAATCCGTAACAGCCAGTGCCTGCGGGATAGAACGGATCAGAAGCTCATCTGCTGTCGTCATACCTTTGCTTACCAGAGCGGAATAGCCGCCGAGGAAATTGACGCCGACTTCTTTTGCCGCACGGTCCAGAGTCTGTGCAATCGTCACGAAATCCTCCGGCGTTCTGCAGGCTGCTGCGCCGACTAAGGCAATCGGGGTAACGGAAATTCTCTTGTTTACAATCGGAATACCGAACTCGCCCTCGATCTCCTCACCTACGGAAACCAGATTTCTGGCAGTCGTCGTGATTTTGTCGTAGATTTTGCGGTTCAGCTTGTCAAGATTGGAGTCGATACAGTCCATAAGACTGATTCCAAGGGTAATGGTACGAACGTCCAGATTCTCTTTTTCGATCATCTCGTTCGTTTCCTTTACTTCAAACAGATTTATCATGTCGTTTTTCTCCTTCGCTTTAGATACGATGCATCATATTGAAAATATCTTCATGCTGGCAGCGGATGACAACGCCGATGGAACTTCCAAGCTCCTCCAGATCTTTTGCAAGCTCTGCGTTGGATTTCTCGCTCTTGGAGACGTCCGTTACCATCATCATGTTGAAATATCCCTGCACAATCGTCTGAGAAATGTCTTCGATGTTTACCTGGTTCTCTGCCAGATAATTACATACCTTTGCGATAATGCCCACGGTGTCCTTGCCTACGACAGTGATAATTGTCTTCTTCATGTTTCCATTCTCCTTTTTCTGGTTTTATGTCAAAGCCCCGGAAAAACCGGTAATGGCGGCCTTGCGAAAAACATGGTATGTAGCTCTAAAAATGTATATTTAAACCTCAATTAACGGTGATACTTCGCTTCTTTTAGCGACAGCGAGATGAAAATCACCCGAGTGATACGGATTATCACCCGTTGTGACCTCGCAGGCCACGGTTTCAAAGGCCAGTGCCTCATAATTATTTTCCTTGCTCAGATGGCCGAGCAGCACTTCCTGCAGATTGTCGTGCAGAATCTCGCAGAGGAGATGGCCTGCCGCCAGATTCGATAAATGGCCTTTCGCCCCGGCGATCCGCTGTTTTAACGGATACGGGTACGGTCCGACCGCAAGCATGTTCTCGTCGTGATTTGCCTCCAGCAAAACGGCATCCAGCCCGGTCAGATTCTGAACCGTGTAATCGCTGTAGACACCAAGGTCCGTCGCGATCGCAATCGATTTCCCGCCGGATTCCATGCGGTAGCCGACCGGCTCTGCCGCATCGTGGGAGATCGTAAACGGATGTACGGCGATATCACCCAGCGTAAACGTGTCATCCGCGTGAATCGTGTGGAAAATCCCCTCCGGGAACTTTCCAAGGCTCTTCGTCTGCTGCATCGCCTGAATTGTTCCATCCGTTGCGTAAATCGGAATACCGTACCGGCGCGCCAGCACGCCAAGGCCCTGGATATGATCGGAATGCTCATGTGTCACGAGAATGCCGTCCAGCTCCTTCGCGCTGCGGTCGAGAACAGCCAGTCCCGCCTCCACGCGCTTTCCGCTGATGCCCGCATCGATCAGAAGGCTTGTGGTCTCGCTTCCCGCGAAAATGCAGTTTCCGCTCGAACCACTTGCAATACTACAAAGTTTCATATTTTTTCATCCTATGGTCTAACTGTTTTTTTGTTTCCTCAAAATCGCCGCTGTTGTCGATTTCAAAATCGCAGTGGCTGCTGAATTCATCCTCGGAAAGCTGATTTGCCATGATTTCGCGAACTTTCTTCTCGGAATAGCCGCGCCCTTCGATCAATCGCTCCTTCCGGACTTCTTCATCCGCATAAATATACCACAGTTCATCACAAATTTCATCATATTTTTCTTCGATTAAGAGTGCGGCCTCCACAAAGACGTATTCCGTCCCTGCTTTTTCCGCGGCTGCAATGGCTTTTTTGATATACCGTTTTACCGCCGGATGAACGATCGCATTCAGGGCTTTTAACTTTTCTTCGTCCTGAAAAACGATCTCAGCAATCCGTTTCCGGTCAAGTTCGCCGGTCTCTGTGGTGATCTGTCTGCCGAACAGCTTCACAATCTCTCCATAGCATTCGCCACCCGGCAGCATCACAAGGTAACCTGCCTCGTCCGCCTGGATCACCGTTGCATCATAATTCTGTCCAAGATACGTGAGCACTTCGCTTTTTCCGGCGCCCACGCCGCCTGTAATTCCAAAAACTTTCATTCTTTTGTATCCTTTCGCTCCTGGTATGAGTGCGCTATTTCGCCTCGTACCAGTTGTTTCCTGTGTGCATATCGATCTCGAGTTTGACAGCCAGATGTGCTGCCCCGGTCATCTCCTCTTCCAGGATCTGTTCTGCCTTTTCGAGCTCGTCTTCCGGCACTTCCAGCAGCAGCTCATCGTGTACCTGAAGAAGAAGTCTGGTCTTTAACTGCTCCTCTTTCAGCCGTTTCGCCACGCGGATCATCGCTATTTTAATAATATCCGCCGCCGTTCCCTGGATCGGCGCATTCATCGCAACGCGCTCGCCGAATGACCGCTGCATAAAGTTGCTCGATTTCAGCTCCGGCATCGGCCGTCTGCGTCCGAACATCGTCACGGAATAGCCTTTCTCTTTGGCATCCTCTACGCAGCGGTTCAAAAACTCATGGATACCCGGATACGTCTCGAAATACTGCTGGATATAGGCCTCTGCCTCTTTCCGGCTGATGCCGAGATCCTGGCCCAGACCGAACGAACTGATGCCGTATACGATACCGAAGTTGACCGCCTTCGCATTTCTTCTCTGCAGCGGTGTTACCTCTTCAAGCGGCACATGGAACACTTTCGATGCCGTCATGCGGTGGATATCCTCCGCCTCGCGGTACGCCTCGATCAGGTTTTCATCGCCCGACATATGGGCCAGCACGCGGAGCTCAATCTGGGAATAGTCGGCATCCAGAAAGACACAGCCAGGCTTTGGCACGAAGGCTTTCCGGATCAGACGGCCAAGCTCCATCCGCACTGGAATGTTCTGCAGATTCGGATCGGTACTGCTGATGCGGCCGGTCGCGGTGATGGTCTGGTTAAATGTCGAATGGATTCTTCCATCTTTCCCGATCACGGCCTGCAGACCGTCGGCGTACGTCGATTTCAGTTTGGCAAGCTGGCGGTACTCCAGAATATCGGCAACGAGTTTGTGATCCGGTGCGAGCTTTTCGAGCACATCGGCGGCGGTGGAATAACCCGTCTTGGTCTTTTTGCCGCCCGAAAGCTGCAGCTTTTCAAACAGAATCACGCCGAGCTGCTTCGGGGAATTGATGTTGAACTCCTCGCCGGCCTCCTCGTAGATCTGTGCCTCCAGCTCTCCGATCCGCTCCGCCAGCTCAGCTCCGTAAACGGAAAGTGCTTCTTTTTCTGCGGCGATTCCATCCGCTTCCATCTGACGGAGCGTAAACACCAGCGGAATCTCCACATTCCGGTACAGATCCCACATGCCCTGCTCCTTCAGCAGCTTTTCCATGTTTTCCTGTGCGGCAAATACAGCATACGCCTGATGACCTGCATACGACTCCTGCTGTTCCGGCGTCATCTTTCCTGCGGCCGGAATCTTGCTTCCGCCGAAGATCTCTTCCACTGCCGGCACATAGCGGTGTACGTACTCTTTTACGATATCATCGTACGAATACTGTGATTTCAATGGATTTAATAAATATGCGGCAATTCCGGCATCAAACAGATGGGCTTCATCGGCGTCCGGCATATCCTTCAGAAATTCTTTTCCGTCCATGACGCAGAAAACCGGAATCTGCTTCTGCAGCTCAGTCAATTTTTCTTTTAAATAATCTCCGGTCAGGAAACCTTCTGCTGGGAAGTAAACAACATCCGGCTCTCCGCTTCCATACGCAACTGCAATACCGACAAGTGAACGGCTCCGATCTGCCATCGGTCCGTCCTTCGGGGTTTCTTCTGTCAGAAGAGCGGCTCCTGCCTTCTCCTCCTTCGCAATGGTTCCAAAGAGTTCTTCCGCCTCGGAAAAATCCGTTACGGTGCGCAGAAAGACGGCATCCTCTGGTTCTGCATTCGTCTCCTCGAAGCGGCCCAGCAGGTTTTTAAACTCCAGACGTTTGAACATCTCATACGCTTTTGGTGTATAAAAATTCGAGAGTGCCGCTTTTTCACGGTCGAGCTCCACCGGCGCATCGGTATCAATCGTTGCAAGTTTTTTGCTTAATTCCGCCAGATCATAATGATCACGCATCGCCTCTTTTGCCTTGTTCGGTTTGATCTCCTCGAAATGTGCATGCGCATTTTCCAGTGTCTCGTACTGCAGCAGGATTTTCGTCGCGGTTTTCTCGCCGACACCCGGCAGACCCGGGATATTGTCTGCGGTATCGCCCATCAGCGCTTTCAGATCGATGATCTGTTTCGGGAGAAGACTGTATTTTTCCAACACCTCTGCCGTGTGGTAATTTTCAATCGTCGTCACACGCTTTACGGTCTTTGGAATCCGGATCAGAATGTGGTCCGTTGCAAGCTGCAGCAGGTCGCGGTCTCCGGATACGATCGTAACTTCCATCCCTTCCGCCTCGCATTTGCGGCCGAGCGTTCCTAAGATATCATCCGCCTCATAGCCCTCTTTTGTGACAATCTCAATGTCCATTGCTGCGAGCACTTCCTGGATCACCGGGACCTGTTCGCGCAATTCCTGCGGCATCGGCTTTCTCGTTCCCTTGTACTGGTCATACATTTTGTGGCGGAATGTCGGTGCATGGAGGTCAAACGCCACGGCAAGATACTGCGGCTGCTCCTCATCGAGAATTTTAAACAGAATATTCAGGAATCCATATACGGCGTTCGTGTGTAGTCCTTCTGCATTGGACAGATCCGGTACGCCGTAAAAAGCCCGGTTCAGAATACTGTGTCCGTCCAGTAATACGATTTTATCACTCATAATAATCCTTTCAGCCAGGGTAATTCTATCACTTCAAAATAGTGCAGAGCCAGGAGCACCAGAAACAGAACGAGAATCAGCATCAGCACCCGGAAAAACGTATCTTTGTACCGGCGGTATCTCGCTTCTTCCTCTTTTTTCTCCAGATCGCGTTCCAGAAGTCCTGTCAGATTGTAGGAATCGGGCGCGTCATCCTCGAAATATGCCATCGCACGGTTCACAATAAAATATGTCTCCAGTTCCTCGTGGCATGTATGGCATTTCCGGATATGGGAAATAAACGGTTCCATCTCTTTCTCCGGCATATTTCCCTGCACGTATGGCTGTATTAATTTTTCTGCTTCTTTACAGTCCATAAAATCCTGCTCTCCTTTTGTATCCGGCCAGATCACTTTTCCCGGCCGTTTTTTCTGCTATCTATCATCATACACTATTTTCTCATAATTTAAAAGAGACAACCCGCCGAAAATGGGTTGTCTCTTGTTCTCTTATAAGATAACTGTTTTCTAGTGGATTTCCATTATGCACGGACAATGTTCGGGGTCTCTTTTCCCGCCTCGAAATCCAGTGCATTCTGCAGTGTGGTCTCTGCAATCGCACGCAGTGCTTCCTCGGTGAAGAATCCCTGATGTGAAGTGATCATAACGTTCGGGAAGGACAGGAGACGTGCTGTGGTGGAGTGCTCCAGAATCTCATCGGAACGGTCCTCGAATACGTTCGGGGTTTCCTCCTCGTATACGTCAAGGCCGACGCCGAAGAATTTTCTTGCACGGATTCCCTCGATCAGGTCGTCTGTCTTTACCAGACCTCCGCGGGACGTATTGACCAGGATCACGCCGTCTTTCATCTTTTTGATGCTCTCGCGGTTGATCATGTGGTATGTGCTGTCCATCAGCGGGCAGTGCAGGGAGATCAGATCACTCTGTGCCAGCAGTTCATCAAGAGTTACGTACGTAACAAAATCTTTTAAGGATTCATTCTGGTATACATCGTAAGCAATGACTTTCATGCCGAAACCGCGGCAGATTCTTGCCATAGCCGCACCGATTTTTCCGGTTCCGACGATTCCGGCGGTCTTCTGATAGAAGTTAAATCCCATCAGTCCGCCCAGGCTGAAGTCGTTTTCTCTTACTTTCGTATATGCTTTGTGCATGTGGCGGTTGACCGTCATGGCCAGTGTCATCGCATGCTCAGCTACAGCCTCCGGGGAGTAACCCGGTACACGGCGTACATCAATGCCGTATTTTGCAGCTGTCTTTAAATCTACGTTGTTGAAGCCTGCGCAGCGCATCAGGATCAGCTTGACGCCTGCCTCATGCAGTGCTTCTACGGTTTTTGTTCCGACATCGGAGTTTACGAAGGCGCACACGGCATCGTAGCCCTTTGCCAGGGAAGCGGTTCTTGCAGCAAGGCCGGTTTTTAAATATTCCACTTCAATTTCTGGAAACTGCTCTTTGGTTCGGTCGAAAGATTCTCTGTCGTAGTTCTGGGTATCGTAAAATAAAATTTTCATAATGTTTTTCCTCCTCGCTTTGCGGTCATCTTATTGTTCCCGCTTACAGGCATTACTATACTTCATTGTTAAAACTTTGTCAATATATTATTTGTTAAAATTTTATCAATTAGTAAATTTATTTTCAACATCTTTCACAACAGTACAAATTTACTGGATCACCTCGTCCAGGAACCGGGACGGCTCGACTTTCTTTTCAAACCGTTCCTCCACATAACAGAGCGTCAGCTCTTTCCGGGCGCGCGTCATTCCGACGTAGAACATCCGCCGCTCCTCCTCGATCGCCTCCGCAAGGACTGCTTTCTGATACGGCATTACGCCCTCGTTGACGTCAAGAAGATAGACCTTGTCGTACTCGAGTCCCTTGACGCTGTGCAGGGTGGAAACCGTAACTCCTTCCGCACTCTCTGCGCGCTGCTTCTGTTTTTCCTTCATCTTCTGCTGGTATTCCTCAATATGTGCAAACCAGCCCTCGATGCTTTTCTGGCTCTTTGCCGCCTCCTGCAGCTCGTCCAAAACGGAAATCAGATCATCCTCTTTCAGATGGCGGTATGCAGCATATTCCTTCACATACTGTTCATAGCCGATCGCATAGCGGATGTAATTGACCGCACCGAACGGCGATAAATGCGTCAGTGTCGTGATATCCTGCTCCAGTTTGCGGATCCGCTGGCACATCCAGTCTTTTTCTTCGTAATATTCCAGAAGTGCATCGAACGAAACAGTCGCCTCCTCAAAGGCATCCCGCGACAGATAACGGTTCGGGCGGTTGGCAATCTTTAAAAACTCGCCGCGCTTCCGGCTTCCCATCGCAAGATTCAGATACGTCAGCAGATCTTTCGCAATCCAGTGGTCATAGAGATCCGGCAGGGCATCCCGCATCTGGAACGGGATCTGTGCTTCCATCAGTTCCTCTACTGCTGTCCGGCAGCCAAGATTCGTGCGGAACAAAAGCGCCATCTCTTCATACGGACAGCCGTTTTTCTCCGCCTCCCGCAGCTCCTCGGCAACGGCACGCATCTCCTCGCGCGGGTTCTTATATCCCCGGATTGCAACTGGAGCGCCTTTCTCGTTGTCGGTGGAAATCGCCTTTTCATACCGCTTTTTGTTGTGGTGGATCAGGCATTGGGACCGCTTCACGATAAATTCCGTACTACGGTAATTTTTATCGAGCACTACCTGCGCCGCGCCCGGGTAATCTTTCGGAAAATTCAGCATGATCTCCGGCTTGGCCCCGCGGAACTGATAAATCGACTGATCGTCATCCCCGACAATAAAGAGGTTATTTTCCGGCAGCGCCAGCATCCGCACAATCTCATACTGCACGGGGCTGATGTCCTGAAACTCGTCAATCAGGATATACTGAAATTTGTGCTGCCAGGCGCGGAGGACCTCCGGCCGCTCCAGAAAGAGACGTTTGCACTGCACCATCAGATCGTCGAAATCGAGTTTTTTGTTCTCCTTCCGCCATTTCTCATACGCCTCATAGATTTCGCGGAACTTTTCCTGCGGCATACAGGCGGAATAGTAATGTTCCAGCGGGATCTGATTGTTCTTCACAGTGCCGATTTCGCGCGCCAGATTTTCCTCGAGATCCTCTTCCTCCAGGTCTCTGGCATAGTGGTTGACCAGCTCGCGCATCAGCCGCTTTTTCTCTTCCTCGCTTAAAATATTGTTGCCGGACATGCGGTACGTATGGCGCAGAATCGCGTAGAATACCCCGTGGAACGTTCCAAAGGTGACCTGGGTACTCGTCTTTCCCATCGCCTTTAAATACCGCTCCTTCATCTCTTTTGCCGCTGCACGCGTAAATGTTACGACAAGAATACGAGAGGCGGAAATGCCGCTCGTTACAAGCTGGCAGGTCCGCCCCGTAATCACTGCGGTTTTCCCCGACCCCGGTCCGGCAAGGACCATCATGGGGCCGGTGGTATGCATCACCGCTTTTTTTTGTGAATCATTATATATCATTTGGATAATTTCTCAATCGCTTTGTCGATGCGGGCAAGAGACTCCTCTTTTCCCAGAACCTCAAGGATTTCCGTTGCGCCGGCCGGTGTCATCTGTTTTCCGGAAAGAGCGGTACGGATCGGCCACATAATATAACCGGTCTTGTATCCTTTTTCTTTTCCGAATGCGCTGAGCATCTCAAAGAGAGCATCATTGCTGAAATCTTCCTGCGCTGCCAGCAGCGGTTTTACTTCCTGAAGAAGCGCAAGGGAGGTCTCCTCGTTTGTCTTCATCTTTTTGTGAGTGTACATCGAAGCGTCGTACTCCGGAACTTCCTCGAAGAAGTCGATGAGGTCTGCAATATCCGGGAATACTTCGATTCTTGTTTTTACCATGGCTGCAATTTTCTTAAAATCGAGCGGACGGTGGATTGTCTTCTGGATATACGGAAGCGCCATCTCATAGAACTTCTCGTCGTCCATTGCCTTCATGTACTCGCCGTTCATCCAGCGGAGTTTTGTCATATCGAAAACGGCCGGAGATTTGCTGATGTGGTGGTAATCGAAGATTTTTACCAGCTCCTCGAGAGAATAGATCTCGCGGTTTCCTTCCGGGCTCCATCCAAGAAGGGCTACGAAGTTGACAATGGCATCTTTTAAGAAGCCCTGATCGATCAGGTCTTCATAAGAAGAATGGCCGCAGCGTTTGGACAGCTTCTGATGCTCCTCGTTGGTGATCAGCGGACAGTGTACGTAAACCGGAACTTCCCAGCCGAATGCCTCGTAAATACGGTTGTATTTCGGGGATGAGGACAGATACTCATTACCGCGGACAACGTGGGTTACACCCATCAGATGGTCGTCGATGACGTTTGCGAAGTTGTAGGTCGGATATCCGTCGGATTTGATCAGGATCAGGTCTTCCAGCTCCTCGTTGTTTACGGTGATGTCTCCGTAGATCTCATCGTGGAAGGTTGTGGTTCCTTCGGTCGGCATATTGAAACGGATGACGTACGGTTTGCCGGCTGCCAGATTGGCCTCTACTTCCTCTTTGGAAAGACCAAGGCAGTGTTTGTCGTAGATCGAGATTTCTTTTCCGCCTACGTTACGCTTGCACTGGCTCAGGCGCTCTGCGTCACAGAAGCAGTAATAAGCGTCACCCTGCTCTACCAGCTGTTTTGCGTATTTCAGGTACAGACCTGCTGCATTACGCTCGCTCTGTACGTACGGGCCGCAGCCGCCGTCTTTGTCCGGTCCCTCGTCGTGTACCAGGCCGGTCTCTTTTAAGGTACGGTAGATGATATCAAGTGCGCCTTCCTGGAAACGCTCCTGGTCGGTATCTTCGATACGGAGCATAAAGGTTCCGTCATCGTGTTTTGCGATCAGATACGCATACAGGGCAGTACGCAGGTTTCCTACATGCATCCGGCCTGTCGGGCTCGGTGCAAATCTTGTTTTTACATTGCTCATTTTTCTTTTCTCCTGATTTCTGGTTTTTCTGGAACAATCCTTTTGTCTGTTCCCTTCCACCATTTATTTAGAATGGAAAACAGCCCGGCGTTTCTTCCGAGCTGCACCATCCTTCCACTTTTGCCAGCGGCAATGCTCTTTTTCAGACCTCTACGCCGTGCTGTTTCAAATATTCCATAAAGTCGCCGACGGTAGAAAGGTCTGTCAGTTCGTCGGTGTCGATTTCAATTCCGTACTCGTCTTCCAATGCCATAACCATCTCGTAGAGATCCAGGGAATCTGCACCCAGGTCATCTTTAAAAGAGGTATCTTCGTTGATGCTGTCTGCATCACAGTTGAGCTGTTCTACTAAAATTTCTTTTATCTTTTCTAACATTGTTCTGCTCCTTCCTGCCTCTACCCGGCAGCCAGTATTTCTTTCGAAAAAAGTGTATCTGTTATTCCGGCATTTGTCAATAGATTTTTCTACTTTTACTGTTCTTCCGCCTGTGCCTCCCCTTCTCCGCTCTTTCCATCCTGGAACACAATAAAGCGGGAGACGCACAGGGCAATGCCGATTTCCGTCAGGATAAAGAGCACCGATGTTCCTCCGTAACTGATAAATGGAAGGGTAATTCCCGTTGCCGGCATCAGTTTCAGAACGACGCACAGGTTCAGAATAACCTGAATGGAAATATGTGCAAAAACGCCGCTCACCATCAGCATTCCATACGCGTCCGGCGCATTCTGTGCAACCACAAACAGACGGTACAGCAAGTAGCCAAACAGCAGCAATACAAGAAGCGCGCCAAATATTCCAAGCTCCTCGCAGATGATCGAGAAGATCATATCGTTCTGTGCTTCCGGAATTGTTGTAATCTTCTGCGTACTGCTGCCAAGTCCTTTTCCGAGAAATCCACCGGAGCCAATCGCATAAAGTCCCTGCAGAATCTGATAGCTGCCTCCGGAAAGCCATTCATAGATACGGTTCGACCGGAAGTCACCGCCTATTCTTTCAAAGATCTGCAGATTATTTTTTAAAATGATAATCGCAAAAACGCCAATTACCGCCGCGCCCGGAATCACACGCGCATAAAATTTTACCTCCGGGTCCGCCAGAAACAAAATGACGCAGGCGATGAGTCCCAGAATAATGGCGGTACTCAGGTTGTCCGTCAGAATCCACGCAGCCAGCGCCTGCAGCACGCCAAGTCCAAGGACAATCGCTTTTGCGCGGATGGTACGCATATTTTTTCCCATCTTCAGGATAATGTATGGCAAATACAGAATCAGCCCCAGCTTTCCAATCTCCGCAGGCTGAAGACTGACACCGCCGATCCGGAGCCATCTTCTCGCCCCGTAGGCTTCATAACCAAGCGGCGTAAACCTTACCGCCGCCATCAGAAGGAGACTTCCCCAGTATACCAGTGCTGCAATCCGCTGGAACCATACACTATGATAATCTACAAACTTCGACAATATCACAATCCCCATCAGAACAATAGCAGAAAGTCCCGCCTGATGCGTGAAATAATACATATCATTTCCCTTGAATGTACTGGCCGCCTCGTAGGCGCTCGCGCTGTACAGCATAATCAGTCCGAAGCTGACCAGCAAAATAGTGCAGGCCAGCAGGTTATAATCATAAAAATCCGAAGGAAGTTTTTTCTTCCTCTTTTTCTTCTTTTCTTTCTTCTGGGATGGCATGTTTACTTTCTCTGCCATGAAGTTTCCACCTCCATTGTTTTACTCCATTTATTTCAGTGCATAGCCAAGCAGACTGACAAAGCCCGGATTTCGGTCGGTTGTTCCGAGGATAACCTTACGCACCAGCTCCGGATCGTCCGTGATAATGTTGTCCACGCCGCAGTTGACCATCCGCTGCATATCTCCCTGATAATTCAGCGTCCAGGCACAGACTTCTTTACCAAGACTGTGCGCATGCTCTACAAAGCTTTCTGTGATGTACGTATATTTTACAGAAAAGAAGTCCGCCGCGTCCATATCCTCCAGGCCTCCGTACGACATTTTCATCGTATACCCGGTCTTGATATCCGGATTGATTTTCTTTGCCTGCCTGAGGAAATTGTAGTTCATGGAAGTCAGCACACACTGATCCACAAAGTCATTGTCCTCGATGATTTTCACCACTTTTTTGACAATATTCTGGTTGTGGCCGTTGTATTTTACTTCGATATTCAGGTTGATTTTTCCTTTCGCGTACGCGATGACTTCTTCCAGCTTCGGAATCTGCTCGCCGCGGAATTTTTTGTTGAATCGTACACCGGCATCGAGCTGGCTGATTTCATCGTAGGTCAGGGTCCAGATGCTGGCATTCAGACCGGTTGTCCGCTTCAGATTTGTGTCGTGCATAAGGACAATCTCACCATCACTCGTCTCCTGTACATCGATCTCCGCGTAATCCGACATGCTGTCCACTGCATATTTGATCGCGCTCATCGTATTTTCCGGTGCTTTTCTGGCTCCGCCCCGGTGCGCTGACACCGAAATATACTGGGAGGAAGCCGTTGCCTCTGCACGTGTTGCGCGCATGGCATATACAAGATAAACCGTTTCTCCCGCCAGCATGGCGATCGTGAGAACCACCGCTGTTACCGGACCACAGAAGGTGCGTACCAGCTTCGAGCTCGGCTTTTTCGTTGTCCGGCTCTTCTGGTAGCCCTTTCGGGAGGAACGGATAAAAATCAGATACAGATACGTAATGCTTCCGACAAGGCCGAACGCTCCGCCGATCAGGCTCATCGTCGATTTGACCCAGTCACCGTAGACGATGACGGTACTGACAACGGTAGACGGCGTTTTCACCAGCTTTGCATAGGCAACGACAGCCGTTCCGAAAATCAGATACAGAACCCACGTAATCAGAAAAATCATCACCTGGAAAGAGACGTTGATGCCAAGCTCACGCAGCACGCGTTTTTCCAGGGTCTGGCGCACCCGCAGATGGGTATTTTTCTCTTTTTCCGTCATCATGCACCGGAACGGGATGGTGTAGGAAAACACAAACGAGAACGCGACAAGCAGAATCGTCAGCACCACCGGAATCCAGTATGCCGGGAAGGCATTGTAAATCTTCGTCAGGGAAACCTGAAGCAGTTTCATACTGCGGATGGCGCTGTAGCTGCTGTGCAGCCAAAGGTACGGGAAGCTCGCTGCCATGTAGAAAAACCAGGTCCACGGGCGGGCGCGCATAAACTGCGCGGCTCCTCTTCCGCCGGCAAGCATCATGACAGGAACGGAAATCCGTTTTCGTTTCCAGGAGGCCTCCAGAGCCGCCATGACAGCATAGATTTCAAACAGCATACAGAAAAAGGAAACAAGCAGAATTCCAAAAATCAGCAGAAGGGTCAGCGGATGCAGCATGATCTTGTTGAAGTTTTCCGATGTCATATAGCTCGTTCCCAGCTGTTTTAAGGAAAAGTTGATCGCCGCATTGGCGAGTCTTGAAACCAGCTGGCTGGAAAACAGGCGGTAGACCGTCTCAAATATCACGATGCTAAGCAGGTTTTTCTGCAAAAGTTTCCATGCCATATTCAGATAAATTCGTATCATTCCTGCATTTTTTACTGCCTTTTTTCTCATCTGCTGTTGTTCTCTCCTGTCAGCCGCAATTCCCCCCGATGAATCTGTATGCAAAAATTACCTTTATTTTTTCTCTTTTGTATTTTACATTTGACACTTCGAGTCTTTTTTGAAGCTCTTTTTCTTTCTGTTCATTTTAAACTATCTTCCAGTATAACACAAAACCGGGTCTTTGAGTATTCTTTTTTCTATTTCTGGTTGCACCACTTCTGCAGTTTTTTTACCATGGCGGATGGGCTGCTTACTGTGCCGTCGATCGGCGTGCCGAGTTTTTTCTGCCAGGCGAGGATTGTCTGCGGACCGATATAGCCGTCCATGCCGGCCGATGCCCATTTCTGCATTTCTTTTACAAGGGCCGATCCGCCTTTTGGCGTACTGTCCCACTCGGCGGCTGTGATGCCATCACAGAATTTCCGGTTGACGGCCAGCTGATTGCTGATTTTTCCATCCTGCGGTGTGCCGAAAAGTTCCTGCAGACGGCGCGTCAGATTTTCGCCCCAGATTCCGTCCTCTGCGACTGTCTTTCCGGATGACTTTGCTGTCTCTGCCGATTTTTCTTTTGCGGGACCGGCATAACGGCAATACGCTGTATGGCAGTTGACCCAGCCTGCCCCTGAGAGAAGCCGTCCCCAGCTTGTGTTCTGGATTTCCGTCACCGTGTAGCTTCCCTGATCCCGGATCGTTCCGGCAATCCTGCTGTCCGCATCCGGTGCCTGACGGATGTTGAGGGCCGCTGTCTGCACCTGATAGATCCCAGGCGCATACGTTTTTCCTGTTCCGCTGCCTGCTGTTCCCGTTCCTGTGCTCCCTGCACCGCTTCCGATCATCCGCTTCATGCGGTCCCAGTCACCGCGGTTCATGATCTGGCTCGGACAGTATTTGCTGCAGATGTCATAATGACGATAGACTCTTTCCAGCGGAATCCCCGTCTCCCGCATGATCTCCCGCACCAGTGCCGCAGTATTCTCAAATGCTTTTTCATAATTATACCCGGCCTGCACACACATCTCCACACCGATGCTGTTCTTGTTGCCGTACTGCTGAAACAGATTTTTTCCGCCGTAATTAATGCCGACATGCCAGCACCCCCGGCTGTGCGGTGCCGCCTGGTAGGCTGTGTCACCGTCATCGACGTAATAGTGTGCGGAAATGTTCTGGAAATTCCCGTCATGCTGTGCTCTCGCATGTGCCCGCGCATCGGCACCTGCTGCGAAGTTGTCGGTGTTGTGGACTACGATACATTTGGGATTGTTTTCCGCATACGTATTCTGATTGCCAAGATACGACCGATCAATTCTCATATTCTCCCCTTTCTGACGGTTCAGACTGCTCCGGCATAACACAGATTTTTTGAAGCGCCGTTCACTCCGGCTTATGGATCTGCTTGATAATCTGATTCACATAATTGCTCAGCCCTGCCACCAGAATCCCCTGCGTGACCGCCGTAAAAACCGCCATCGCCCCTTCCTTCGCCGTCTCAATCTCACTCGTCGCCATCACCCAAACCGCACACAGCACCATGCTGATGCCGCCTAAGATCAGCGGAATGTACTTATTCTTCACCGCCTGCGCCTGCCGCAAAGCAACACCGAAAAAATACAGCACGAACGCAACGACGATGAGTTCGGGCTTTACATAATTCATTGCTTCCATGGAACATCCTTTCTGACTTTTCTGTTTTTGAAAGTCTTTTTTCTATATTATGATGGGATAATGATTTACGACTGGATAAGATTTTCTTACTGTAAACCCAAAAAATCCCACCTGTTTTTCAGATGGGATTTTCCAGTGGTGTGCTGTTCTTTGATTTTTAATTTACTATCTTGTGCAGCAATTCCCCTGACCTGCCCCTGGCTGCGGTGCCGCACAGAAAGTCTTTGCATCAAACGACGGATTAAACGCATAAAAGTTCTTCGAATTCAATTCATCCTGTACAGAACGCAGTGCTTCACCAAAACGCTGGAAATGCACAACTTCACGCGCCCGCAGGAAACGAATCGGATCTGCAACTTCAGGATCTTTTACCAAACGAAGGATGTTATCATACGTTGACCGGGCTTTCTGCTCCGCAGCGAGGTCTTCGAACAAATCTGTCAAAGGATCACCTTTCGACTGGAACTCACAAGAATTAAACGGAACTCCGCCAGCCGCCTGCGGCCAGATGCCAGTTGTGTGGTCTACATAGTAATTGGCAAAACCAGAGTTCTGAATTTCTTCCAGAGAAAGATTGCAGGTGAGCTGATGAACGATCGTTGAAACCATCTCAAGGTGTGCGAGTTCTTCTGTCCCAACATCATTCAACACCCCCGCTACAATTCGGTTCGGTGCTGTGAAACGCTGAG
>OGRR01001173.1_pt1 | contig 17750 bp, 11 predicted proteins | sample 1553511 | NCBI WGS metagenome assembly OGRR01 (sample SAMEA2580040, study PRJEB22360) | human gut metagenome | biome: human gut; feature: human-associated habitat; material: faeces | place: Denmark | collected 2008/2010 | reverse complement strand
CCACCATCATCATCTGCACCGGAAATGCCAGTGTCAGCGCATTGACTGCAATCTCGCCGTTCTCCGCCATGTTCGCCACAAAATAACTGTCCACGATGTTGTAGACCGCCTGAAGCATCATGGAGAGGATCATCGGCGTACCCATTTGCAGCATCAGCTTCCCCACCGGCGCTGATGCCATTCGTTTTTCTGCCTTGTCCCGATCCATATCGAAACCTCCTGATTGGATTTTCGGAGTCTTTACGGAAAGCTGCCACAACCTGTCTTTTGCACAAAAGAAAAAAGTGCGTAAATCCATCTGGATTTACGCACTTCTGCTACTCGACTGCTTTATTTTATCAGCGTTTTTCGCACTTGTCAAGCGGTTAGACCGGATACTTCCGAAAGATTCCGGGTGCAACGCCAACGTTCTTGCGGAAGCTGTGAATGAAATTCTCCTCGCTGTTGTAGCCGGTCGCGTAGGCGATTTCCTTGACCGACAATTCGGTAGAGGCCAGCATATACTTCGCCTTATCGATGCGGCGCAGCACGATATACTCATATGGCGAATAGCCGGTCCGCGCCTTGAACTGCCGTGAGAAATGCGATGGACTCAGGCTGACGGCTGCTGCCGCGTCCTGCACGCCGATCGGCTCGAACAAATGCCGGTTCATATAGCGGATGGCCTGTGCAATACGATCGCCGCCTGCGGTGCTCTCGGTGGTCTCGTCCAGCAAGAGCAGGCACAGCAGTCGGTGGATCAGCTGCGAGCACCGTGCCTCGCTCAGCCGCGCGTCCTCGGCGCAGGCGCTCCGCAGAGAATCCAGCATTTGCGCAATCTCCGCCGGTGCGGCCGGCGAAAATGCCCTGCGGCCGCGTGCCTGCAGGATTTTCTGATAGAATGCGCGGGCATTCAGGCCGTTGAACAGCAGCCAGGTGAACTCCAGTCCGTCCGAGGCGGCATAGCTGTATGGCTCACGGCAGTCAAACAGCACAATCTGTCCGGCGCCGGCGATGGCAGGCGTACCGTTCAGCGTCAGTTCCATTGCGCCATCATGCACAAAAAACAGCATGATATTTTGGTTGTGGTCACCCTGCAAGGCAATTTCCGACCGATGATTGAAGGAATACCGGCTGCTGCAGAAGTAATGTCCGAGCCGCGTTGGGTAATAAAAAAGCTCCTTTGCAAGCGAAGACGGCGTAAAAAAGTACCGTTCCGAGGTCTGATGGACACCTAATTCGGGAATCAGCATAGCGGTCACTCTCCTTGTCTCTATCCTACCAGAAGTATCCGTTTGATGCAATAGCGAATAGCAGGATTTCGCAGGTTTAGGGTAATTTGTATCATTGGCAAGACGGCAGAAACGCTTTATAATAGAGCCATCAAACAGGGAAGCCACCCTTGATATGGCAAACAGACAAGGAGGATCATTCTTATGAAAATCGCATTTGACGTTGACGTTCTTGCCAAGCAGATGTCCATCAACGATTATGTTCACAAGGTAGCAGACTGGGGCTACAAGTACATCGAGCAGTCCCCGCATCCGCGCATCAACCCGTTCTACAAGCACCCGCTGTTCTCCAAGGAGTGCCAGCAGGAGTACAAGCAGGCTCTCAAGGAGACCGGTGTAGAGATTTCCTCTTTCATCGTTGTTTACCGCTGGTCCGGCCCGACCGAGGAGCAGCGCCAGCACGCAGTTGCAAACTGGAAGCGTATGATCGAAATCGCGGTTGACATGGGTGTACCGGTCATCAACACCGAGTTCTCCGGCGACCCGAACCAGCAGGAGATCTGCAACGGCATGTTCTTCAAGTCTATGGAGGAGCTTCTCCCGATCATCGAGCGTGAGGGCATCCGCGTAGAGTGCCAGTCCCATCCGTATGACTTCGTAGAGCTGAACGACGAGGCCTGCGACATCGTTAAGTCCTTCCGTTCCAAGAACCTGGGCTACGTTTACTCCGCATCCCACGGCTTCTTCTACGATCAGGGCAAGGGCGACGTTCGCCACATGCTGAAGTACGCCGGCGATGAGCTGACCCACGTTCTTCTGGCTGACACCTGGAACCAGACCAAGGACTGCCGCTACATCGTAAATCCGCCCTGGCTGAACCAGCACGGCCGTGCTGACTACACCATCCATCAGCACACCGCTATGGGTGAAGGCGAGGTTGATTTCGACGGCATCTTCGAGACCCTGCGTGATATGGACTTCGCAAACAAGCAGCTGAAGCCGGACGCACCGAAGGTTGGCGGCGACAATATCATCTGCGTATCCTACTTCGGCTTCCCGGAGAAGATGGATCAGCAGGCTCCGGAGGCACTCGACCGCATTAAGCACGAGCTGCTGTAAAGAATACTTTCTGAATACACAAAAGGACTTGAGTTTTCACTCAAGTCCTTTGAGGCTGTCGCGAAACTACAGTTTCGCCGACAAGCAGGAACGGACCGTGGGCCGTTCCAAAGTCGTCCGAAAGTTCCTATACAGAAACTTTCTCCCTCCAGAAGTTCAAAAGGGGCGCTATCCTTGCGCGGCTTCTCGGCCGCGCTGCGCTGATACATGCTCACCCCTTTTGAGCATTTGCAGAGCAAATGCTGTTTCGTGCGCGCTGCCGCGCGAAATGCTGACTATACGACTTTTTCGACAGACTGCGCGCTGCAATAGCAGCGCGTTTTCTTTTGCCCTTAAACGGATACAAATGCGTTCTAACCGTCTCCGAATCCACATACACTGTCACAGATGAAACCTCATCAGGCAGGAGGGAAACAGCGGTGAAGGGCTTACCGGAGGAGCGCACGATCCGTCTGGCGCAGTACATGATCGAGCAGAAGGCCACCGTGCGGCAGACTGCGGCACGGTTCGGAATATCCAAGTCAACCGTACATATAGAAGTAATGAAAATGAGCGGTTCATTTGGTTAATTTGATAACGAAACCCGGAGTGCAGACATGAGGAAATGTTCGTACTCCGGGTTTACTTATGTGGGGGATTCATCGCTGAATTTGGGCTAACAGGGATTTTTAGGGATAAATATTATGGGCTTTGCATACAAGCTGGCGCCGTCCGTGCGGCGGCGTGCAGCGCGTAAGCCGACGGCACAAGATGGTGCCGAGGGCGCGGCGATAGCCGCGCCCTAAATATATGGCCCCCTTTTATCTAACAGGGGGGTGCAAATCGGAATAGATCAGCAAATTTCGCAAAACTTTGAACATAATGGGTGGCAAAACTTGCATTTCACATGATTTTAAGGCGAAAATACGGGAGTTTTTGCAAAAGCGATGTATAAACAGAATGTATTCGTGATATATGTTAGCGTTCTTCTAATTTATGTACTAAAAATATGATGCAAATAGCGTTGACATTGATAATACTTGGACATATACTATAATTATATCATTGTATGAAAAATGATAATATTAAAGGCTGGATGGAAAATTGCATGAGAGATTTCATCTTTAAGACAGAATATAAAAAACTACTTACACCAGAGGTTGTGTCCTGTCTTACACAGATTCATGAATATAAGGGCCAGCAGAGCTTTCTTGTCAAGGTAAAAGCAGATGCACTATCAAATCTCTTGGAGAGTGCAAAAATCCAGAGTATAGAAGCATCCAACTGTATCGAAGGCATTATCACAACAGATAATCGTCTGAAAAAAATCGTAAGGGACAAGACCATCCCCAAAACTCGAAATGAGAAAGAAATCGCGGGATATCGTGATGTACTTGCAGTGATTCATGAGAGTTATGACTATATTCCGCCAAAGCCATCGGCTATTCTGCAGCTTCATCGTGATTTGTATAAATTCTGCGGAAAGACCGTTGGCGGTAGCTATAAAAGCTCAGACAACATCATTACGGCGGAACAAGAAAACAGAGGACGAGCAGTGCGTTTCCAACCTGTTTCCACATTAGAAACGCCGCAATCCATGATTGCGTTATGCGATGCGTTTCAGAACGCAAGGCAGGATGCCGAACTGGATCCACTGTTGCTTATTCCTATGTTTATTTTAGACTTCCTGTGCATTCACCCGTTCAACGATGGCAATGAACGCATGAGCAGGCTGTTGATATTATTGCTTCTGTATCGTTCCGGCTATATCGTGGGAAAGTATATCAGTATTGAAAAGCTGATTTCCGATACTAAAGAAACTTATTATGATGCTGTGCAAGCCAGCTCTTATAACTGGCATGAGGGTACTAACGATTATGTACCCTTTGTTATCTATATGCTGCGTATTTTTGTAACAGCCTATCGTGATTTTGAAGACAAAATCGAACTGCTGACTACCAAGAGGCTTTCAAAGCCTGACCGGGTACGGGAAACTATAAAAAAACATCTCGGTAAGATTACAAAGAGCGAAATCATGGCTAATTGCCCAGACATCAGCCAGATCACTGTTCAGCGAGCACTGGCAGATCTGATGAGATCGGGTGAGATTATCAAACTCAGCGGAGGTCGTTATACCTCTTACATCTGGAATAGGGAGAGAAAATAGAAATGATTACAGGCGAACTGAAAAACAAAATCGACAGCTTATGGGACATTTTTGCGGCTGGCGGATTGGTCAATCCGCTCGATGTCATTGAACAGATTACTTATCTGATGTTCATTCATGATTTGGACGATTCTGATAATCTCAGAGCGAAAGAAGCGGCTATGCTGGGGTTGCCGTATCAGAGTATTTTTGCAGATGAGATACAAGTAGGTGAGCGTACCATTGATGGTCAGCAGCTCAAATGGTCTGTGTTCCATGACTTCCCGGCTGGCAAGATGTACTCTGCTATGCAGGAATGGGTATTCCCATTCATCAAGACACTTCATACGGATAAAAACAGTGCTTATTCCAAGTATATGGACGATGCCATTTTTAAGCTGCCCACGCCGCTGCTGCTGTCCAAAGTCGTGGATTCATTGGATGAGATTTACCGCTTAATGAACGAATCGCAGGCAGTGGATGTACGCGGCGATACATATGAGTATCTGCTCAGCAAGATCAGCCAGTCCGGCCGGAACGGTCAGTTCCGTACCCCGCGTCATATCATTCGCATGATGGTGGAACTGATGGATCCGAAAGCTGATGATGTGATCTGCGACCCGGCTTGCGGCACCTCCGGTTTCCTTGTTTCTGCGGGTGAATATCTGAAAGAACATCGCAAGGAAGAAATCTTCTTCGACCGACAGAAGAAAGACCACTACATGAACCATATGTTCTTCGGCTACGATATGGATCGCACCATGTTGCGTATCGGTGCCATGAACATGATGACTCACGGTATTGACAATCCTTTTATCGAATACCGGGACAGCCTCAGTGATCAGAATCCGGACAAGGAGAAGTATTCGCTCATCCTTGCCAATCCGCCGTTCAAGGGCAGTCTGGATGCAGATACCGTTTCGGCGGACTTGCTGAAGGTCTGCAAAACCAAGAAAACCGAGCTGCTGTTTCTGGCACTCTTTCTGCGTATGCTGCGCATCGGTGGGCGCTGTGCCTGCATCGTACCGGACGGCGTATTGTTCGGCTCGTCCACGGCGCACAAAGCCATCCGAAAGGAACTGGTAGAGGGTAATCGGTTGGAAGCGGTCATCTCCATGCCGTCCGGCGTGTTCAAGCCATATGCCGGTGTTTCTACTGCAATCTTGGTCTTCACGAAGACCGGACACGGCGGCACGGATAACGTATGGTTCTATGATATGCAGGCTGACGGCTTTTCTCTCGATGATAAGCGCAGTCCGGTGCAGGATAACGATATTCCCGACATCATCGCGCGTTTCCGTAATATAGAGGGCGAAAAAGACCGTCAGCGCACGGAAAAATCCTTCTTCGTGCCCAAGACGGAAATCGCAGAAAACGGCTATGATCTGTCCATCAACAAATACAAAAAGACGGAGTATATCCCCGTGGAGTATCCGCCTACCAGTGAGATTATGGCCCAGCTGCGGAAGCTGGAGAAGCAGATTGGCACTGCGATGGATGAGCTGGATAAGATGCTGCAAGGAGAAAAATAATGACAGAAAATGATAAGCTGCAAATGTTTGAAAACCAACCGATTCGTACAGCATGGGATGAGGAACAGGAAGAATGGTACTTTTCTGTGGTGGATGTAGTTGCTGTACTTACCGATCAACCTGATAGCAGACACGCTGCGAAATATTGGAGTGTGCTTAAGACACGTCTGAAAAACGAGGGAAGTGAACTGACTACAAATTGTAGTCAGTTGAAAATGAAGGCCGCCGATGGCAAGCGCCGTCTGACCGATGTTGCAACCACTGAGCAGCTTTTACGCATCATTCAGTCGATTCCTTCAAAGAAAGCCGAGCCATTCAAAATGTGGCTGGCTATGGTCGGTCGGGAACGCATTGAGGAAATCATAGACCCAGAACTGACGATTGAGCGGGCGCTGGATACCTATGCAAAGAAGGGCTACTCTCCCGAGTGGATTAACCAACGTATGCAGACCATTCGTGCCCGTAAAGAATTGACTGATGCTTGGGATGCCCACGGTGTCAAAAAAGGAAAAGAATACGGGATTTTGACCGATGAGGTTACAAAAGCGTGGTCTGGTATGACGACTCGGCAGTATAAGAATCACAAGGGACTGAAAAAGGAAAATCTGCGGGATAACATGAGTACATTGGAGTTGGCGCTGAATATGTTAGCAGAGGCAACCACAACAGAGCTGACCAATGCACAGAATCCGCGTGGACTGGAAGAAAATCGTGCTGTTGCAAAGCAGGGCGGTAAAGTTGCAGGAAATGCCCGGAAAGAAATTGAATCGCAGACAGGGCGGCCGGTGATTACTTCTGACAACGCGCAGACAATGCTGCTTGGAAACGCCGTAGTCGAAATGATCGAGAGTGTGGCCAAAGAGGACGAAAAGAAATGACAATTCGGATTTGTGGGGATGAATGATGAAATACAGACTTGGAGAAATATGTGATGTTGTTTCTGGAGGGACTCCTTCAAGGGCAACCGCAGAATTTTGGGACGGTGGCACTATCCCGTGGATAAAAATAGGAAATATACAGAGAAAGTACGTAGATGAAGCGGATGAGTATATTACACAGGCGGGACTCGAGGGTTCGTCTGCAAAAATGCTTTCAGCTGGAACCATTCTATTTACTATTTTTGCAACGCTTGGCGAAGTAGGAATATTAACAATAGAAGCTTGCACAAATCAAGCTATTGCGGGAATTACTATTAAAAACCAGTCTGATATTTTAACAGACTATCTGTACTATTTCCTTAAATCTCAGAAGTCATGTATAGCTGCTTTGGGACGAGGAGTAGCGCAGAATAACATTAATCTTTCGATATTACGAAATTTCGAGGTGCCGATACCTGACTTGCCGATGCAAAAGCAAATAGTGGCTATACTTGATAAAACTGCGAAGGTTGTTGAAGTCCGTCAGCAGCAACTGCAGCAACTGGACGAACTGGTCAAAGCCCGATTTGTAGAACTCTTTGGGGATTTGGAAAGCAATCCTTTCGATTGGCCGGTGTGTGCCTTGAAGGAATTGGTTAGTATTGAACCACAAAATGGGTTGTATAAGCCTCAATCAGCTTATGTACAGGATGGATCAGGCTTCCCAATCGTTAGGATAGATGCCTTCTACAACGGCAGAGTTACCGACTTTTCAGCACTAAAACGTTTGGAATGTTCTGAATCCGAAGTTCAAAGATATCTGCTTCAGGAGGACGATATTGTTATTAACCGTGTGAATAGCATTGAATATTTGGGGAAATGTGCACATATTAAAGGATTACTTGAAGAAACGGTTTTTGAATCCAACATGATGCGACTTCATTTGGATGATACAGTTATGAATGCAGTTTTTGCCACGAAGTTATTGTGCTCCCAATATATGCACAAACAAATTATGATTCGAGCAAAGAAGGCAGTCAACCAGGCAAGCATTAATCAGCAGGATGTATTAAGCTTTCGTATGTTTGTTCCGCCACTTGAGCTCCAAGAGCAATTCGCGGCCTTCGTCGAACAAACCGACAAATCAAAAGTTGTAGTACAAGATGAGGTCAATGGTCTTTAGCTGCTATACAATCGTTTTTTGAAAGAGGTGATTATTTATGACCAATTTTGACATTTTTGATGCCATCCCACAATTTGAATCTTTCGCTTCAGTAGCTGTCTCGGCTGAGCGTATTTTACATATCGACGCCTCTGCCTGTGTGTTGAACTGCCGCAGGGCGATGGAGTTCGCCGTGAAGTGGATGTATTCCGTGGATAAAGCACTGGTCATGCCGTATCAAGATACGCTGGTAAGCCTTATGAATACTGAGGATTTCCGTGATATTGTGGGTACGGATATCTGGCGGCGAATGGATTTTATTCGCCGTATGGGCAATAACGCCGCCCATACCGGAAAAAAGATCACCGAAGAGCAGGCGGCGCTGTGTCTGGAAAACCTCTATGTATTTCTGGATTTCGTAGCATATTGTTACGGTGAAAACTATACCGAGGGACATTTTGACCGTGATCTGTTGACACAGCCCCCCGAAATGCCTGCTGTTTCGATGCAAGGGACGACGGAGGTTGATTTGGCGGCACTCATGGCAGAGAATGCCGCACTGAAAGAAGAGCTCACTGCTCGTCGTGCCGTGCAGCAGCAGACCTATGTGCCCAAGCCCCTTGATCTGTCGGAATATAAGACACGTAAGCTGTATATCGACACTATGCTCACCGATGTGGGCTGGACTGAGGGTAAAGACTGGCGGGGCGAGGTGGAACTGCCCGGTATGCCCAATAAGAGTGAGGTGGGATATGCGGACTATGTACTCTACGGCGATGATGGCCGTCCATTGGCGGTGGTGGAGGCTAAGCGCACTTGCGTAGATGTCGCTAAAGGACGACAGCAGGCAAAATTGTATGCTGATCTGCTGGAAAAGGAGTACCACCGTCGTCCGGTCATCTTTCTGACGAACGGCTTTGAGACGCGCATTACTGATAACATCTATCCGGAACGCAGGTGCGCTGCAATTTATTCCAAGCGAGATTTGGAAAAGCTGTTTAATCTCCAGAGTATGCGAACAAGCCTGAAAAACATTATGGTGAACCGCAGCATTGCAGGGCGCTACTATCAGGAGGGTGCAATCAAAGCAACCTGTGATGCCTTTGCGCGCAATCGCCGCAAGGCTCTGCTGGTTATGGCTACCGGTTCCGGCAAGACGAGAACTGTTATCGCTCTGTGTGATGTATTGCTTCAGCACGGCTGGGTGAAGAATATCCTCTTTCTGGCCGACCGTAACAGTCTGGTGACACAAGCTAAACGCAGCTTTGTGAATCTATTGCCCGATCTCTCTGTCACCAATCTCTGTGAGGAGAAGGACAACTATACCGCTCATTGTGTCTTTTCCACCTATCAGACCATGTACAATGTCATTGACAGCGTGCAGGATGAGGCGGGCAAGCTCTTTACCTGCGGCCACTTTGATTTGGTGATCTGCGATGAGGCACACCGCTCGGTTTATAACAAGTACCGGGATATTTTCAACTATTTTGATGCGCCGTTAGTGGGTCTGACCGCTACCCCTAAAGACGAAATCGACAAGAATACTTATGAAATTTTTGAGTTGGAAAACGGCGTCCCTACTTATGGCTATGAACTGGCGCAAGCGGTGAAGGACGGCTATTTGGTGGATTTCCTATCTGTGGAAACAAAGCTGAAATTCATTGAGCAGGGCATTGTTTACGACGAGCTTTCCGACGAGGACAAGGCGGCTTATGAAGACACCTTTGAAGACGAAAACGGAGAGTTACCAGAGCGTATTGCGGCCGCTGCACTGAATGAGTGGATTTTTAACGAAGATACCATTCGGCAAGTGTTGCATACGCTGATATCTAACGGCCTGACTATCGACTACGGCAATAAACTTGGTAAAACCATTATATTTGCAAAGAACCATACCCACGCGGAGAAAATTCTTGAGGTTTTTAATCGTGAGTATCCGTACTTACCCGGCTTTGCCAAGGTCATCGATAATTATATGACCTATGCTCAAAGTGCAATCGACGAGTTTTCTGACCCGAAGAAGCTGCCGCAAATCGCCATTTCTGTGGATATGCTGGATACTGGCATTGATGTGCCGGAAATATTGAATCTGGTATTCTTCAAAAAAGTCATGAGTAAGGCAAAGTTCTGGCAGATGATCGGCCGCGGCACGCGCCTATGCCCCAGTTTGATTGACGGTAAAGATAAGGACAAGTTTTATATTTTTGATTTCTGCGGCAACTTTGAGTTCTTCCGCATGAATAAGGGAAAAGCAACCGCTAATATGATTGCGCTGCAAGGCGCGATTTTCCACCTGAAAGCCCAAATAGCTTTTAAATTACAAGATTTAGCTTATCAAACAGCAGATTTGATTGATTTCCGTAAGACACTTGTGAGTGATATGGTGCGCAAGGTGCGGGAGCTGAACCGTGAAAATTTCGCTGTCCGTCAGCATTTGAAGTATGTAGAGTTGTACAGCAATCAGGATAGTTACAATGCTCTGACCTATGAGGATACACTGTTCATGGAGCAAGAGCTTGCACCGCTTATTATGCCGGAGGAGGACGATGCTAAGGCGTTACGGTTTGATGCGCTTATGTATGGCATTGAACTTGCTTACCTTGTTGGGAAGAAATATGGTAAGGCAAGAAGCGATCTGTTCAAAAAAGTATCCGCTGTGGCGTCTGTTGCCAATATTCCTGAAATCATGGCGCAGTCTGAGTTGCTTGACAAGATTCTGCACACGGACTATGTAGAAAGGGCAGGAATCAACGAGTTTGAGCATATCAGGGAAAATTTGCGCGATCTCATTAAGTACATTCCAATCAGCAGGGTGCGCTATGACACCAATTTTGATGATGAAATCCTATCCATGGAATGGAATGAGTCGGAGTTGGAAAACGATGACTTGAAGAATTACAAGGCAAAGGCGGAATTCTATGTGCGCCAGCATATGGATAACGCCGCTATCTCAAAACTCAAGGGTAATGTACCGCTGACGGTGGAGGATGTTCAGGATTTAGAGAAGATTCTCTGGAACGAGGTCGGCACCAAGCAAGACTATGAGGCTGAGTACGGACAAAAGCCATTAGGTGAGTTCGTCCGAGAAATCGTAGGACTGGATATGAACGCCGCCAAAGAAGCCTTTGCACAGTATCTGAATGATGCAAGCCTTGACAGCAGACAGATTTACTTTGTGAACCAGATTGTAGAGTATATTGTTCACAATGGCATGATGAAAGATTTGTCTGTCTTGCAAGAAACGCCATTTACTGACCAGGGCAGTATCGTGGAGGTGTTTACGGATTTGTCTGTGTGGATGGGGATTCGGCAGACGATTGAAAAGATCAATGCCAATGCAGTTGCAGCGTAACTTAGGAAAGAATTATATAAACCTTTTGAAAAGCAAGTAATATGTTAAACAGCTGGGTAAGGGCCGTAGGAATTTCCTTGTCAAGCTGGATTTGCACTATCAAAACATTCCGGAGCGCATAGCCAAATTTCTGGCTGTGCGTTCCGTTTTTCTGTGTTGATTATGCTTTGTAAAATTTTATAAAAAGTCTTGTCGTTTTTTGCAGGTGTTCACTGACCGTTTTTCTCTGGAGTATAGTGGGGGGATATACTTTCTCGAAAAACATGGTTTCCATGGTCTAATAATTCGGGGGATATAGTGGAGGGAAAGAGGTATTTTACAGCTTGCCAGTAAGATTATAGACGTATTGTATAAATACTGACATTTGATTTTGTGCATGATTAAAAATATTTTTTGAAAACGTGCTTTTAGGGGTATTCACTGGTCTGTTTTTTCGGGGGTATAGTAGAGGGGTAAATAGTTTTTACGCTCTCTTGGTGATTTCTCTCTCTGCTCGCCGCCGCGAGAATGGTGAGGGGGTGCAACCCGGCTGTGTGTAACTGCCGTAGGGAGTATACACAACCGGGTAGGGGGGAGAGGAAAGACGCGAGCGGCGCGGATTTCGTTCCTCTCCCCCTAATCTCGAAAGCGATTTTCACCAGTGTTTTGATAAGATATAAGTATATAGCACAGAAATAGAAACTGAATTTTGTGCAGAAATAAAAATATTTTTTCAAAATGTGCTTTTAGGGTGTTCCACTGGCCTATTTTTTCGGGATGTATAGTAGAGGGGGAAATATTTTCGTTGTTCCTTGACAACAGAATACTCAGGCATCAGGTACAAATTCGGCGCGGAGAGCTGCAGCGGAAAGCTGCGAACTGCGGGTGGCTCCCGTCATGGCAATGACCCGCGCAGAAGATAATGATACTCCCGACCAGTCACAGTCCGAGCGTGAAAAGCGTCGCAGGCAATGAGGTCGGACAACGGATAGGTGAAATTCCTGTGGAATCGGTACGCCGCCGATCGCTTGATGCTTCCTACAGTCGGGGGAGAGATCGAATAGGCTGACAGTAACAGTATAAATCATTATAAAACCTGAAGAATACGGATTCTTCAGCGTGTATTCTTCAGGCTTTGCATTTCCGGAGGTGTCCCATGTAAGTTTACTCATACAAACAGACCGCGAAAGCACCCGATGGATTCCGGTGGTAGTTCCCGACTTGTACGCATAGAAATATACCAGTAGCAGGAGAGGAACAGGAGGTGATTGATCGGCGGTGAGAAAGCAAAAGCTGAATTATCGGTTTCACGACCCGAATCCAAGGGCAGTGACCGCTGATTACTTACTGAAAATTTTCATGGAAGCGAATGAAAACAAGGTACAGAGAGCAATTGAAAACGCCGCAGATATAGCCGACAGCGAAGAAAGGGGACACTCTACATAAAGAGTGCCCTTTTTGACTGTTGTAAAAATAATTATTCTGCGTTAATATATAAATAGAAGATGTAACAGAATGACTTTATTTTAATGGAGAGGTTTACTATGAACATAGCTGCATATTGCCGTGTTTCCACGGACAAGGCCGACCAGCTTAACAGCTTAGAAACACAAAAGGAGTTTTTCTCAGAGTATACACAGCGCACAGGTGATACTTTAGTGCGTCTGTATGCTGACGAGGGTATTTCGGGTACAAAGATCAAAAACCGCAAGGAATTTCTTCGTATGATGGCAGATGCAGAACACGGTCTGTTTGATATGGTCGTGGTAAAGGATATTTCACGGTTTGCACGAAATACGGTCGATCTCCTGCAGAATGTTCGTAAACTGAAAGCGCTGGGAATCGAAACGCAGTTTTTGACTGCCAACATGACCAGCATGGGCAACAGCGAGTTCGTGCTCACGATTTTCGGTGCGCTGGCACAGGAGGAAAGCGCAAACACCTCTAAGCGTATCAAATTCGGCAAAAAAATAAACGCGGAAAAGGGCCGCGTGCCGAATATCGTGTATGGCTATGATAAGATCATCGGTGATTATTTCAACTTGAAGATCAACGAGAAAGAAGCGGAAGTCATTCAGCAGATGTACCGCTGGTATGTTGAGGATGGCTATGGTGCGGCTAAAATATCACAGTTTTTGAATGAGCGCGACTGGCGTACCAAACGCAACTGCAAATGGAGCCAGAACGGCGTGTGTCGTGTTTTGACGAATGAGCTATACACGGGCAAGATCATCAACGGAAAGCAGGAGATCGCAGATTTCCTGACCGGACGGCGTGCCGAAAAGGATGAAACTGAGTGGAGCGTCGTAGAGCGTCCGGAACTGCGTATTATCGAGCCGGAACTGTTTGAACGGGCACAGCAGATCATGCAGTCGCGCGGCAAGGCGTTCAAGGTGGACAGAGAACGACAGAGCAACAAGTATCTGTTTTCGACGCTGATAAAATGCAAAGAGTGTGGATGGTCGTTCCGCCGCACAGTCCGCACCTATAAGAATACCTATGTCCGCTGGGTGTGCTCGGGGCATAATGGACGCGGCGCAGACAGTTGCCCAAACGCAGTAACAGTCGATGAGGACGAATTGATCGAGACGCTTCAGCACTATTTTGCATCTGTGCTGAAGGAAAAGAAAAACGTCATTCGCTATGTGGTCAGAGAATTTCAGCGTGTATACAAAGCGAAAGATGAAAACCTGAATTATGAGAAGGAGTTGAACACAAAGCTGGACAAGCTGAAGAAAACACGGCAGAAGTACATGGATATGTATACAGACGATCTGATATCCCGCGAGGAATTGAATGATAAGATTGGCGGCATGAAAGTGGAGATCGAGCGGCTGGAAAACGAGTTGAAGATGGTGTCCTATCATCTGACAAAAGGAGAGCAGCTGGAAAACATTCTGCATCGCACCTTTCAGGAGATTGAGGATATTACCGATGTACGGGAAATGACAAATGCACAGCTGAAACGACTGATTCAGAAGATCGTGGTAGATAAAGACGGAAACGTGGATATTTATCTGCGTTTGATGGGTGATTTGGGGCTGGATGAAACCGTTCTGATTAACCACGACCGTACATAAGGATATCACAACGCGCCTGCAAAAGCTGAATACCGAGCTGTATGAGCGCGTACAGACCGTTCTGCAGGTGAACAAGCAGGAGCGGCATATACGCGGCGGCAGAGCAACACAGGCGAAATACCGCGCCGAAGCGGCGCAGCGACGCGGTGAAAAATAAAAAAACCGACTTTCCAAGCGGAAAGTCGGCAAACAGAAGCAGCGTGACAGTGTTGCTCTATAAAGGCTTAAAGCAGGCCGAGCTCATGCGCGCAATCGCTGCAGACATTCTTACCCTTGAAGTGGATAATGTCCTTTGCGTTACCGCAGAATACGCAGGACGGCTCGTACTTCTTGAGGACAATATGATCGCCGTCAACGTAGATTTCCAGAGCGTCCTTTACTTCGATGCCCATAGTGCGGCGCAGCTCAATCGGGAGCACGATGCGACCAAGTTCATCAACCTTACGAACAATACCGGTGGATTTCATTTTCAACACACTCCATTTCTTTATCATAAAAAATGTATTACCAAATCCCACTCACTCGGGATGTTGGACGGAAGGGGGGAACACGATATGCTGTCCGTTATCTGGACGGTGTTCCTTTGTATGGCGCTGCTATGCGGTGCGGTCACGGGCAGGCTGGCAGAGGTTACGGCAGCGGTACCCACAGGGGCTTCGGAAGCGATCACGCTGGCGATCAGTATCACCGGGCTGATGTGCTTCTGGAGCGGTGTGATGGAGCTGCTGCAGGCTTCCGGACTGGCAGAGCGGCTGTCCCGTCTGATGGCACCTGTTCTGCGTCCCTTGTTCGGAAGCGCATCGCAGGATAAACAGGCGATGGAAGCAGTAAGCGCCAATGTAACGGCAAATTTGCTGGGGTTATCCAACGCGGCAACGCCGTTGGGATTGCGTGCGTCAGAGCGGCTGTATGTTCTTGCAGGGCGACGCGGAGCGCCGGATACCGTGTTGACGCTGATCGTGCTGAACGCAACCTCAATTCAGCTGATTCCGTCTACGGTGGCGGCGGTTCGTGCGGCTTTTGATATTATGCTGCCGGTGTGGGGAGCTTCTGCGGCTTCCGTTGCGGCGGTGCTGCTCAGCAGCAAGCTGCTGCGTCCTTTTTTTCCGGATGGGGAATAGCGGGACAGGTAAGTGCGCCTTACAAGTAGTATTATCACACATGAAAAGCAAGAAATTTGTCGAATAAGCAAACAATTCTCAAAAAATTTCCAAACGAGGGAAATAATACAAGGAGGGAGATTGTTGCAGATTTTGCAGAACGCGCTCATTCCGGCACTTTTGGCGGGAATCAGCCTGTATGCGCTGTGCAAAGGCGTGGACGTATTTCCAACTTTTCTGCGCGGTGCAGCCGTCGGTTTGAAAACCGCGGTGCAGATACTGCCTGTTATGGTCGGGATGCTGACAGTCGTGTTCATGCTGCGCGCCTCAGGTGCCGTTGATATTGCGGCAAGCGTACTCGCGCCCGCACTGCGTATACTGGGCATACCGAAAGAATGCACAGCCCTGACCCTGCTGAAGCCGATCAGCGGAGGAGGAGGACTGGCGATGGGCAGTGAAATTATACGACGCTGCGGACCGGACAGCTATGCCGGACGCGTGGCCGCAGTGATGCTGGGAGCCTCGGAAACCAGCCTGTACACAATCAGCGTGTACAGCGGGCACCTTGGTTTAAATCGAACCAGATATGCTGTATTTGCGGCATTGTGCGGTGATGTGGCAGCATTTACCGCCTCTGCAGCATTGGTTAGATTATATTTCCCATACAGTTAATATTATATCGTGTATGTTAAAAAATTACCATAGCTTATGTCAAAAATTAGCGAATTAAATAAACATTACTTGTATTCTTTGTGCAATATGCAAAAAATACAGGCTGAGAAGATAAAAAGCATCTATGCCGAAGCACAGATGCTTTTCATATTGCAAAGCGATTACTTCTTTACGATTTCCTTGCCGAAAGGACCATCATAGTCGAAGAAGCCCTTGCCGGTCTTAACGCCCAGCCAGCCGGCACGAACCATCTGACGCATCAGCGGATGCGGACGGTACTTCGGGTCGCCGGTCTCGCGGTACAGCGTCTCCATGATTGCGAGGTTTACATCGTGGCCAACAAGGTCAGCGGTGTGCAGCGGGCCGGACTTCATGCCTGCGCCAAGCTGCATAGCAATGTCGACATCAGCAGGGGAAGCGATGCCATCAGCAACGATACCCATTGCCTCGTTCATCATCGGGATCAGGATGCGGTTTACAACGAAACCGGGACCTTCCTTAACGGCAATCGGGGTCTTGCCCAGGGATGCCATCAAGTCAAATGCGGTCTGGAAGGTTTCGTCCGAAGTCTGGATCGCGCGGGTAACCTCAACCAGCTTCATGATCTGAGCCGGGTTGAAGAAGTGGCAGCCGATGAACTTGTCCGAACGCTGCGGGATGCAGGCAGCCATCTCGGTGATGGACAGACCGGAAGTGTTGGAAGCGAAGATGGTGTGAGCGGGGCAAATCTTGTCCAGATCCTCCAGCAGGTCCTTCTTCAGATCCATGCGCTCCAGAATAACTTCCATGACGAAGTCAGCATTGGCAGCGTCCTTGCGGTCAACCGAGGTCTTGAGGGAAGCAAGCAGCTCGTCCTTGCGCTCTGCGGTCATCTTGCCCTTGCTTACGAGGAACTCGTAATCGTGTGTGATAACGGTCTTGCCGCGCTCGGTGAACTCCGGCTTGATGTCGATCATGGTAACGTCATGACCTGCGTTCAGGAATACCTCAGTGATGCGTGCGCCCATGTTGCCAGCGCCGAATACACAAACTTTCATGCTAAAATTAACCTCTCTCTCTCACTCTTTGCGGATGGATGAACAGGTATTGCGAATATTGATTAGTCAAAACCGCACAATCCGGTTTTGAATTGTGCGGTTCTGCTGTCTCAATGCTTACTTATTCTTGAATTCCTTAGCCGGCTTGTCGCGGTTCTTGTCCAGGAAGTAAGCCATGCCGTACTTCTGATCCTCGGTAGCGAAGCACTGTGCGAAGCAGTTGCCCTCGAACTTCAGAGCGGAGTTCAGGTCGGTCTGCATGCCAACGTTTACAGCTTCCTTAACCAGGGAAACAGCGATCGGAGCCTGAGCAGCGATCTCCTCGGCCAGCTTTACAGCCTCGTCGAGCAGGTTTTCCAGCGGATATACGTAGTTAACCAGGCCCATGTTCAGAGCGTCCTGAGCGGTGTAGTTAGCGCGAGCAGTGTACAGCATTTCCTTAGCCTTGCCTGCGCCTACGAGGCGAGCCAGACGCTGGGTGCCGCCGAAGCCCGGGGTGATGCACAGACCAAATACAGGCTGCC
>OGRR01001101.1_pt1 | contig 18671 bp, 10 predicted proteins | sample 1553511 | NCBI WGS metagenome assembly OGRR01 (sample SAMEA2580040, study PRJEB22360) | human gut metagenome | biome: human gut; feature: human-associated habitat; material: faeces | place: Denmark | collected 2008/2010 | reverse complement strand
CCAGATTCTTGTTCAGTTCGTTCCTGTTGTTGGCCATCGCCAGCCTTTCGTCGAATCGTATTCCACCCTGCTGCAGAGCGGATATCTCTTGACACAGATACTAACGATTTTTCGTTACAAAATCATGTGAACTGAATATTTGCACGTCTTAAAAAGTTGCTTTTCTTAAATTCTGACTATCATTTTCATGATTGTTTCATTTTCTTACGATTTCGATTCTGCCGACGATTCCGCAATTTCATTCGCTTTTCTTGCCTGATATGCGCCATTCGCTTTCGATTCGCGCGCACGGCTCCTTTCGACCGCACTTTCGATGCACGCTATAAGAAATACGAATGACGCATGATTTTCATACGACCACATTGCGGACGGGGGTGCAGATGGATTCGCGTATTGCGCACTACATACGCAGTATGCGATCAGCGATGCGCATGGTGGAATCGCGGTGCGACACCAGCACGACGGCGCTCCCCCGCTCGGCAAGATCATTGATCGACCCGAGAATCACCGACTCGTTATAGGCGTCAAGACGGCTCGTCGGCTCGTCGAACAGCACCAAATCGGCGTCGCGAAGGAACATGCGGGCCAATCCGATGCGTTGCTTCTCACCCTCCGAAAGGCGGCCACCCAGCTCGCCGACCCGCGTATCCAAGCCGTTCGGCAGCGCATCGACCAGTTCGAGCGCGGACGCCTTGGCGAGGGCTTCGCGCAATACGGAATCGGGAATGTCGTGCGCGAGATCCGAATCGGAGGAATCAGCGGAATTACCACCAGCATTACTGCTGGAATTACTACAGAAATTACTGCCAGAATTACTGTCAGAATCCGAAAAATCGGCGTCATTGCAGGCAATAGCGAGATTTTCGCGAATCGTTCCGTCGAACAGATACGTCTCCTGCCCCATCATCGTCTGCACGCGCCGACGCCATCCGGCGTCAACCTGCGGCAATGGAACATCCGACAGCGAAATCGTGCCGGAATCCGGATCCCAGTAGCGCATCAGCAGTTTCAACATCGTTGATTTTCCACGCCCGGACGGGCCTTGAATACCGAGAATGCCCTGCCGTGAAACATCGAGTGAAACATGGTCGAGCACCGGTTGCGAGGCGATGCCGGCACCTTGTTCGCCGGAGGATTGCGCTTCCGCGGGGCGTGCCGGACTCATGCCAGTCGCATGCTCCGACCGCCCGTTTGGCGTGCGTTCGACGGAAATACGGGCGCCGGATCCATAGCCGAATGTGACATCGCGCATTGTCATGCCCTGATATTCCGGGCGTTCGCTCCCCTGCTCGACCACAGCGGGAGCCTCATCCATCAACGCGAACAGGCGGCGTGCCGAAGCAAACGTTTGCGTCAGATTCGCCGGCAACGCACTCAACGCAAGCGTCGGCCCAAACGAGCTGGCGAGCAGCACGAAAGCCGCAACCAACGCTGGGGCGTTCGATCCCACGGAACCCATCCACATCAGGCCTTCCGACATATCGGCGGCAGTGGAAACCGCAGTGCACAACGTCATCGCAAGGAAAGCCGCAATCGCCGTGAACAGCATCACCAATACCGCGCCAAATCCTGCAAAATCGCCATTTTTCACGCTCAGACGCACACGTTTGACCCACAGCGAGCGCGTGCGACGCTGAATGGACGCAAGCCGGGCATCGCCTTGGCCGAAGCGGATGATTTCGCCGATGCCACGCATATCGTCAAGCATTTCGTCATCGAGGGCGGACGACTCCTTGCGCAGTTCCGGACCGATGCCGCGCACCGCGGATGCAAAAAGTTTCGGCAGTATGACGCCGATAATGAGGTGCGCGATGATGAGCGTCGCCGCGAGGGGCGGACTGAGGGTGAGTAGCGCGAGCGCGTAGACGACGGTAGTCACGATGGCGATGACGACCGGGCTGATGGTGTGTGCGAAGAAGATTTCCAGCAGTTCCACGTCGGTGGTGACCAGTGCGATCAGGTCGCCTTTGCCTTTGCCTGCAAGCTTGGCGGGGGCGAGACGGCGCAGGGCCGCGAAGGCTTTCGCACGGAATAGCGCAAGCAGACGGAACGCCACGTTATGGTTCATGAACTGTTCGGCGTAACGCATGCCGCCGCGGATCAACGCGCATACGGCCATGGCTGCGAGCGCCGCGAGAACGCTGAGGTTCCAGACCGGCGAGCCGACTGCAGCGAAGGCCGCCGCGATGCCGAACACCGGCAGGAAAGTGGCGGCGAGATGGCCGAGCGTGCCGCAGACGCACGCGACGATCATGTACTTGCGCTGCGGCCCAACTTCCTTCAACAGGCGCGCAATAAGGCGAGACGTGGGTATTGTCTTCGCGTCCGATTCTGCCGAATCGGACATCCGAACGCCCGTTTTCGCACCCTGTGCGTCCGTTTCTGCAGAATCGGACACTTGGAGACCCATTTCCGCACGCTGCGTGACTGATTCTGCAGAATCGGACGCTTTAAGTGCGTGGGATGCAGAGGTGGAATGGGTTGCGTTATTGCGTAGACCTATGTTTTCCACGGTTTGTTGGGCGTGGAACAGTTTGGCGTATGTTCCGTTGGCACGCATGAGTTCCGCATGCGTGCCTTGTTCCGCCACGCGCCCGTGTTCGAATACCACCACATGGTCGGCGTCGGCTGCATTCGCCATGCGGTGCGTCACCATGATCACGGTTTTGCCCCGATCCGCAAGCGCCCGAATGGTTTGCAGAATCAGGGTTTCGCTTTCCACATCGACGCTGCTGGTGGCTTCGTCGAAAATGTAGACGGCAGGCTCCCGCAGCAATGCGCGCGCAATGGCGATGCGCTGCTTCTGCCCTCCCGACAGGTTGCTTGCGCCCTGTTCGATGGCCAGGTCAAGTTCTTGCGATTGCGCACGCACGAAATCGCTGATATGCGCCGCTTCCAGCGCTTGCCACAGTTCGCTTTCGGTGGCATCCGGCTTGGCCATCAGCAGATTGTCACGCAACGTTCCTGCAAAAAGGTGGCTTTGCGCCGCCACTATGGCGATTTCCCTCGTAAGGGATTCGATGGAAAGATCGTTGATTTGGTACCGTTGCGTCGAGTTGTTTCCTGTGTTTCCGGATTGCAGCCACATACATCCTTCATATCCGGAAAGATTTCCGGAGAGCAGTTCGACGGCGGTGGATTTGCCGGATCCGGACGGACCGACGATGGCGGTCACCTGCCCGCGCCGCGCAGTGAAAGAGACGCCATGCAATGCGACGACCGAACCATCATCATCTTTCGACATGCCTGTTTTTCCAGCACCAACCACACCGGACTTTCCCCCGATTTGTCCAGTTTTTCCAGTTTCCATATCCGCCGTCACAGCCGTATCCGCAGCCACACTCACAGCCGCCGCAGCATCCGTATTCACGTCCACATATCGGAACGACACGTCATCAAAGCACACGTCCACACCGTTATCAGAAGCGCCGAATTCCGGCATTTCCTGCATCCCATGCGCAGGAATCGGCGTATCAAGCAATGCGAAAATACGCTTGGTCGAAGTCATGCCGTTCATCGCAACATGGAAGAACGACCCCAATTGGCGCAGCGGAATGAAGAAATCCGCGGAAAGAAGCACTATCAGCAGCACGCCGGCAAGCGGCAATGCGGCACCACTCGCATACTGCCAGATCGATACGCCCACGCCGGCCGCGGCACCCCCGTATGCGACGACGTCCATGGCGGTGAGCGAGCGCAGCTGAATTTGCAGAACATTCATGGTCATTACGCGGAATTGTTCCGCTTGCTCGCCCATTTTCTTGGCGGCATGCGCATCCGCGTCAAAAGTTTTCAGCGTTTCAAGACCTTGTACATTGTCAAGAAACACAGATCCCATGTCGGTGTATTTTCCCCAATATTTTTTGAATACTCGGGCTGCGCGCATTGCGACCATGCCAACAATCAATACAATCAAAGGCGCGCATACAAGCAATGTAACAGCCGTCGGCATATTAATCGGCGCAACTATAAAAAATAATGTTACCGGTGCGAGAATCGCATAAAACAGTTGCGGTAGGAATAATTCGAAGAAGCTTTGGATTTGTTCGATGCCTTCACCGGCAGATTGCACCACGTCGGCAGTGCTGATATGTTGCGAATATGATGGTCCGATCGCAAGCATTTTATTAAAAAGCTGTTCACGTAACGCGAGTTTGACACGCTCAGCCGCTTCCGCGCCGAAATAGGCCGCTGCGCGCATCATCAGAAAACGCAGTACCGCACAGACCACGATCGCCAGCACGCATCCGACGTATGTTTCCGCACTGAATCCGCCGTAGCCAAAGCCGATGAACAGGCGGGAAATCAGGCCACTATCACCCATGGAGAACATGGGGTCGAACGCCGATTCCACCACGGCAAGCGCCGGCGAAAGCATGACCACCACCGTCACCACGAACACGACGTTGGCCAGCAGTCCGACCCATTGGCAGAGCACTTTCGCCGCAACCAACCGCCCCACGCCGGGAGCGAGGGAAAACAGCCTCTTGTCAAACATAAACACCTTCCGTCCAATGAGCGCACTCGCGTTGCCAGCTCGCCTACGGCCCAAAGCGCAATCGCCATGCATCCAACAAACGAATCGCAACAGGCCAATACGGGAAAACCGGTGCGTGGCAAACCGTTTTCAGCCTATCCAAGGCAGCTCGCAATCGTCAAGGGCGCATTGCATACAGCGAACCGTCGCAATCGAATTGCCATAATCGACCTCAAATCAGCAACGTTGAAAAGAGAAAGGCTGGATGTTCGCCGTTGAGCAGGCAGCCCTCTGACGCAAGGGGTAAATTGCGTCACTCGTGAGTGTACTCGATAAAAAACGCTCGCACCACCATTTCTTCGCATTTCGCTGGTTTTACGGTCCTTTCGGGGATATATGGGAAGCATGGCGACTCCCCCGCAACCGTTACGTCAAGCCTTTTTTTCGAACGGATACAGCGCGACACCAAACACTTGATTTTTGACGGAATAGCACCATTTGTCAGTTCATACAAAGTTGATGAAATATTTCTTGTCGCTTCTCACAATGCAGACTTACGGCCCCGTAACTTAGAATGTGCAAGGTGCGCAAGGGGTAGGAAACGCGGACACACGGTTTGTATCGCTCCCGCACGCATCACAAGCAGAAATACGCGGAAACAACGCAAAAACCGCGAGAAAGAGAACGCTTCATGCTCACCGAGTACACCACCCCGGGCGAATCCGTTGAGGTGCGCGACGACGAATCCATCTATTCCCTGCTTACTGGACGCATAGCGCGCACTGGCGAAGATACCGTGATCGCGGAACACAAAACCGCCCCCGGCCAATGGACGAAGGTCACTACCGGCGAATTCCACAATGCCGTGCTCGCCGCCGCAAAAGGCCTCATCGCATTCGGCATCAACAAGGGCGATGCCGTCACCATCTTCTCCACCACCCGCTACGAGTGGGGCGTGCTCGACTTCGCACTGGCCGCCATCGGCGCGGTGAACGTGCCGATCTACGACACTGATTCCGCGGCGCAGGCCGAGCGTATCCTCAACGATTCGGATGTGAAACTGGCCATCGCCGACAATCGCGAGCGCTTCGACCGTCTCGACTCCGTAATCGACCGCTGCCCGTCTCTCAAGCACATTCTGATGCTCGATTCCAACGCCATGGGCGCGTTGGAAGGCTTGGGCGTCACCGTGTCCGACGAGGAGCTGGAAGCGCGCATCGATTCGGTGCATGCAGACGATCTGGCCACCATCGTGTACACGTCCGGTTCGACGGGAGCTCCAAAGGGTGCCGAGCTTTCGCACCGCAATTTCATATCGATCACGCGCGCAGGCAGTCTGGCGTTGCATGAGATCGTTCTCGAAGATCATCCGCGACTGCTTCTCTTCCTGCCGCTCGCCCACTGTTTCGCACGGTTCATCCAGTACGCGTCGATTGCTTCCGACGACGGCGTGGTTGGTTATCTGCCGGACACAAAGACGCTGCTGCCCGATTTGCGTTCCTTCGAACCGACATATCTGCTGGGCGTACCACGAGTGTTCGAGAAGGTGTATAACGCGGCCTCCCGCAAGGCCGGCACGGGTTGGAAGGGACGCCTGTTCCTCAAGGCTGCCGAAGCCGCACGCGATTGGTCGCGCATGCAGCAGGCCGGCGAACGCCCGACCGCCAAGCAGATCGCGCAGCATCTTTCGTATGAGGCTTCCGTATACCGTACCGTGCGTAGCGCTCTCGGCCCGCGCATCCGCTACGTGGCATGCGGTGGTGCTCCTCTGGACGTGTCTCTGGCGCATTTCTTCAACGGTATCGGCCTGCCGATGATTCAGGGTTACGGTATGACGGAAACCGCTGCGCCGTTCGCCGCGACCCGCGTCACCGACAATGTGATCGGCACTGTCGGCCAACCGGCTCCGGGATCGTCTGTGCGCATTTCCGATGATGGCGAACTTCAGGTGAAGGGCCCGAACGTGTTCAGGGGCTACCACAACCTGCCTGAGAAGACGGCGGAAGCGTTCACCGAGGATGGGTGGCTGAAAACGGGTGATTTGGCGTCGATTGACGACGAGGGACGTATTACGATCACCGGCCGTAAGAAGGACATCATCATCACCGCCGGCGGCAAGAACGTTTCTCCGATTCCGATGGAGCAGGAGATTGTGAAATGTCCGATTGTGGAGCATGTGGTAGTTGTCGGCGACAATCGTCCGTTCATCGGTGCGCTGATCACGTTGGATCCGGAAGGATTGGAGGCTTGGCTGCCTTCCATTGGACTGTCTGCCGATACGCCGTTGGATCGCGTGGCTGCGACCGCCGCCGTTCACGACGAAATCCAGAAGTACGTCGACAAGGCGAACGCGACCGTTTCCCGCGCCGAATCCGTACGTAAGTTCGTAGTGCTGGATACCCAGTTCACGCAGGAAAACAAGTGCCTGACCCCGTCGCTGAAAGTGGTGCGTCCGGCAGTGAACCGCGTGTTCGCACAGGTGATCGATCAGCAGCTGTACTCCGGCAAGCGCTGAATCGCATAATACATAAAAGCGTGGGGTACGAGAGAACGTTTGTATTCTCTCGTACCCCACGCTTTTGTTCTGTCTGTACAACTTTCAAGGAATGCAAACGAGCGCCGGTGATCGGAAGCGATCCGACCCGCCGGCGCTCATATGGCAGAGATTAGTGATGAATCCAGAATGGCTAACGACACTCCATCAGCCATTGTCAGTAAAGCGACAATCAGTGACGGTTCCGTCAGTGCATAACGCGTGCGGTAACGGTGCGACAGAAGGCGAACGAGGGTACGTCGAGTCTTCTGCTGTGCCGTTAACGCTCCGTTATGTCAGTGACGGTTGTTGAGGCGGTGGTACATTTCGGAGATCTCAAGGTCGCGCTCGAATTCTGCGGCCTTGGTGTTCGCGTCGATGGTGGCGAGTTCGACACCGGCGATGCGGGCGAAGTCTTCCCAAGCCTCGCGACCGACGGAGGTGGTCATGCAGGTGTGGTGGGAGGCGCCGGAACGCAGCCAGCACTCGGCGGAGGTCTTGAGGTCCGGCTGCGGCTTCCACAGGCCACGGGCGCACGGCAACTGCTTGAGCTCTCCGAGCGGCTCGACCACGTCGACCAGGTTCATGGTCAGGCGGAAACGTTCGCGCACGTCAGACATGGACACGACGACGGCGTCCTTCTTCGGGGCGACAGTGAAGACCAGGCGCACCGGATCGGCCTTGCCACCGATGCCGAGCGGGTGGATTTCCAGCTTCGGCTTGGCGATGGTGCCGACGGACGGGGAGACTTCGAGCATGTGGGAGCCCATGATCATCTCGTTGCCCGGGGTGAAGTTGTAGGAGTAGTCTTCCATGAGGGAAGCGCCACCTTCGAGGCCGTAGCCCATCACTGCGCCGATGCGCACGAGCACTGCGGTCTTCCAGTCGCCTTCGGCGGAGAAGCCGAAGCCGTACTCGGACGGGAAGCGCTGCGGGCCAACGCCCGGCAGCTGCGGGAGAGCACCCAAGTCTTCGAAGTTGTCAACGCCGGCGGTGCAGCCATTGGCGCGCATCATGTTGACCATGGCGGCTTCTTCCTTGGCCGCGATGAACAGGGAATCGTACTTGGCGTCGAGCAGAGCCGGATCAACGTCGTACTTAACCTTGTAGTCTTCGATGATGCTCTTGACCTGATCGTCCTTGACGGCTTCGTAGGCTGCGACGAGCTCGTTGACGGCCCAAGTGTTGATGGATGCGCCGAACACGCGCTCGGCTTCGGTCTTGTCGCCTTCGGTGACGGCCACGTTGCGCATGTTGTCGCCCCAACGCATGACCTTCATGTTGTTGGAAGCATCCCAGCCGGCGCAGGCGCGTGCCCAGGTGCCGATTTCTTCGGCAACGGCCGGATCGGTGTAGTGGCCGACCACGATCTTGCGGTTGATGCCCAGACGGGTCAGGATGTAACCGAACTCACGGTCGCCGTGTGCGGCCTGGTTCAGGTTCATGAAGTCCATGTCGATGGTTTCCCACGGGATTTCGAAGTGGTGCTGCGTGTTGAGCTGCAGCAGCGGCTTGGTGAGCACTTCGAGGCCGCGGATCCACATCTTGGCCGGGGAGAAGGTGTGGCACCAGGTGATCACGCCGATGACGTTCGGGTTGGCGGAGGCTTCGACCATGAAGGCCTTGACGCCGTCGGAGGACTTCAGGGTCGGCTTAAGCACCACCTTGACCGGAATCTTGCCGGTTGCGTTGAGCGCGTCGACGATTTCGCCGGACTGCTCGGCCACCTGACGCAGCGCTTCTTCGCCGTACAGATCCTGGGATCCGACGCCGAACCAGACTTCCTTGCCTTCAAACGGGTTTTCCATTGCCATGTGATTGTTCCTTTACTTCGTTGTTTATGGAGTTTTTAATTATTTATTGCGATTGCGAACTCGCGCTTCGCGTTGTTCTGTTGCGTAGCGCGAGTTCGTACGATTGTGAAATTATGTAGGATTACGGAATCGTAGGATTGCAGCTCAGTGCTGGCCGTAGACGTTGGTGTAACGATCGTTCAGCTTCGCGATATCCTCATCCGAAATCGGAATGATCTCACCCAACTGCCTCGCCGCCCACATCGTATGAGCGACCTCCTCCGTCATCGCCGCGGCCTTCACCGCCGACTCCGCGTCCTTGCCGATGGTGAACGGACCATGGTTCTGCATCAGCACCGCAGGAGACTTCGGATACTCCCTGAGCGTCTCGACCACGCCCTCGCCGATCGCCTCGGAACCGATCAGACGGAACGGACCCACCGGAACAGGACCGCCGAACTCGTCGCCCATCATCGTCAGACCGCACGGAATGTTCTGCCCCGTCGCCGCCCACGCCGTCGCATACGTCGAATGCGTATGCACCACGCCGTACACGTCCGGCATATGACGGTAGATGTACGCATGCGACGCCGTATCGGAGGAAGGAGCCTCCGAACCGTCCACCACGTTGCCGTCCAGATCGCACACCACCATGCTCGACGGCGTCAGGTACTCGTAACGCAGGCCCGACGGCTTGATCACCATCAGATCCGCCGTATGCAGACGCTGCGACACGTTGCCAGCCGTCCACACCACCAGGTTCCACTTGATCAGCTGCTCGTGCAAGGTCGCCACGACCTCGCGCACCTGCTTGACCTCGGCACGAACCTCAGGACCATAATCAGCCAAAGTAGCCATAATCATTTCCTTTCAAATTGAAATAAGTTTTTAAAATATTTATTTACTTGGTTTCCAGCGGAATGCTTTCGATTGCAACATGCTCAATCGGCAGTCCCTTGCGGAAGCGATCGAAGAATTCCTCGAATCCTGCGACATCGCCTTCATCCGGATTTTCCGTGGTCGAAGCGGCATCGGCGAACACACGAGCGTCAAGGAATTCGTCGAGCGGCTGGTCGGCGTGCCACAGGTAGTCGGCTAGCACGGCCATGCCCCATGCGCCGCCTTCGGCAGCGGTGGACATTACCTTGATCGGCGTATCGAATGCGGCTGCGAGAATCTTCTGGGCAACCTTCGGGGTGGTGAAGATGCCACCGTGGCCGACGAGGGAGTCAACGGCAACGCCTTCGTCCTTGGTCATCACATCCATGCCGATCTTCACCGGGGAGAATGCGCTGAACAGCTGGGCGCGCATGAAGTTGCCGAGGCTCATGCGGGCTTCCGGACCGCGCGCGAACAGCGGGCGGCCTTCGGGCAGTCCTGCGAGGAATTCGCCGGAGCGGAACGGGTAGTTGATGAGTCCGCCGCAGTTGGAGTCAACATCGTCCGCGATGGCGGCGCGGAACAGCGTGCCATACAGGGTGCCGGCGTCGACCGGAGTGCCGATTGCAGCTGCGAACTGTCCGAACAGACCAACCCATGCGTTGAGGTCGGAGGTGAAGTTGTTGGCGTGGCTCATGCCTGCGAGATCGCCTGCCGGAGTGGTGACGAGGTCCACTTCCGGGTGCAGGCGTTCCAGCTTGCGTTCGAGTACAACCATGGCGAAGATGGAGGTGCCGGCGGAAACGTTGCCGGTGCGCACGCGTACGGAGTTGGTGGCCACCATACCGGTGCCAGCATCGCCCTCCGGCGGAGCGAATGTGATTCCCGGCTGCAGCGTGCCTGTCGGATCGAGCAGCTTGGCGCCCTCTTCGGTCAGCGTGCCCGCAGGAGTGCCTGCAACCAGCGGTTCCGGCAGCAGGTCGGCAAGCTTCCACGGCTGGGCTGCGACTTCCGGAATCGCATTGAACTTCTCAATGAATTCGGTTTCGTAGGTGTGCGTGGTAGGGTCGATCGGGAACATGCCGGATGCGTCGCCAACGCCGAGCACCTTCTTGCCGGTGAGCTTCCAGTGCACGTAGCCGGCGAGGGTGGTGAAGAAATCGACCTTGCCGATGTGCTCTTCGTTGTTGAGCACGGCCTGGTACAGGTGTGCGATGGACCAGCGTTCCGGAATGTTGTACTGGAACAGTTCGGAAAGCTTCTCGTGTGCTTCGGAAGTGTTGGTGTTCTGCCAGGTGCGGAACGGCACCAGCAGTTCGCCATCTTTGCCGAAGGCGAGGTAGCCGTGCATCATGGCGGAGAAGCCGATGCGTCCCACGCGGGTGAGCTTTTCGCCGTAAGCGTTTTCGACATCTTCGGCGAGCGCCGCGTATGCGGTCTGCAGCCCGGTCCAGATTTCTTCCTGCGAATAGCTCCACAGGCCGTCTTCCAAGTGGCTGGCCCAGCCGTAGTCGCCGGCTGCGATGGTGGTGTACGTGTCGTCGATGAGCACGGCCTTGATTCGGGTGGAGCCGAATTCGATGCCCAGACTCGTCTTGCCAGCGCGGATTTTCTCGGCGGTCAGCGCGATGCGATCGTCAAGTCCCTGCTCTTGCGCCATAGTTTCAAACTCCTTGCATCCGAGCGCCTCACAACCACATTGTCGACGGAATGTTAGCGCTCACTGTTAACGCTCACTATTCTAAACAGAAAGTGGCGACTATACAAGTTCGACGTGTCACGCAATCGTCAACGTACTACCGGCAGATCGTCAGCCGATTTTCTTGATATACCGGCATTACGAAATCCGGCAATCGCAGCACATGCGGCAAAAAGAGATACGAGAATCACAAGAAATACAAAAATCGCAGGAAATATTCAGCGACGGCTGGCGGTGCCCAAAGAAGTGCGGCCGATCACCTTCGCGGGAATCAGGCCGACGCCATGCTGCGACGAGGCGAACGAATTCTCATCGCCCTCCCCCAGCAAAAACAGCGTCTCACGCATGGCGGCAACGCCAAGCTGTTCAAAATCCGGGCGAACCGTGGACAGCGGCGGGTACATGTTGTCCATGGCGGGCATGTCGTCGAAACCGACCAAGCTCACATCCTGCGGAATACGCATGCCATGTTCATGCAGCGCACGAGACACACCAACCGCCTGGCTGTCGTTCGCACACACCATGCACGTCGGCAGATTTCCGCCGGTACGACCGATGTTTTCGAGAATATGGTTCATCTTGCCATACGCTTCGGTCGATTCCCAGGTTTCGCATTGCACGGTGACGGAACTCACCGCATTGGCCGCACACAGCTTATTCCACGCCATCAAACGCGTGGCGGCGTCACGCCATTCCTTCGGACCTGCGAAATAAAGCACGGAACGATGCCCATGCTCGACCACCAAATGCATCACGTCGGCCATGGCCGACCATTGGTCCACTCCCACTACGGATACTCGGCGACGGTCGGCCGGTTTCATCAAGCGCAAACCATCCTGCACGCTGATGCTGCCGTGCGTGGAGGTGACGATGACGCGCGGCTGCGTGATCTGCGCACGGCAGGCGGCGGAAAACATAACATCCGTCGGCGTGAGGAAAATGAACGCGTCCACGTTCATCTCATCGAACGTTGAGCACAATTCGTCGAATTCCGCCTGCGAGCAGAGCGCCTCGTGCACCATGCTCACCGACATGAACAGTCCATGCTGCCTCGCCATCGCCTCAATCGAGGAAATCGCGGAAATCGGACCATAAAAGCGTTGCCCGCCCGCAACCAAGCCGATGGTGCGGGAGCGATGCGAAGCGAGGGCACGCGCGGAATTGCTGGGACGGTATCCAAGCGCGTCGATGGCTTTCTGTACTTTTTCGCGGGTGGCATCAGACACGTCGGGGGAATGATTGATGACGCGCGACACCGTTTGATGGCTGACACCAGCCATTTTCGCCACTTCGAACATCGAGGGGCGTTTGTTTGCCGCATTGCGCTTGCCTGCCATGCTCCGTCGCCTTCCGCACACTACCGTTGTTACTTTCGACTATTCTACACGCAACTTCGGTTAGCGCTAACAGACGCTATTTTTCAGCCATTTGAGCGAGTCGCGCAGCGAAATTCGGCCAGTCGGTACGCATGGCGGTCAACAGTTTACGATTGGGGACTTCCTCAATCGGCACCCATTCGATTTCCATGCTTTCGTCGTCGTTGGCCTTCGGCTCCACGCGGTGCCCCGGCTTTTCGAAAGCGAACACGGTGGTGTAGGCCCACGGTCCGTGGTCTTCGCAGTATGATCCGACCACGTCGATATCTTCCGGCGTGATGTTGGCTTCCTCGTACGATTCGCGCAGCGCGCCCTCGATCGGGCTTTCACCGTCGGCGGTGGCACCTCCTGGAATGCCCCATGTGCCACCTTCCGCGCTCCACACCGCGCGATGTTGCATGACAACGTGCGTCACTTCGCCGGTCTGTTCGCTTCGGCGGGCCAAGAGCACGCCGGACGCGCCGTTCGTGCCCCAATGCTTGCGGCCGCAATCGCAATCAATCCAACCATCACCCGGCTGATGCACGTTTTCCTTGGGAGGAAGCGGCTTCGCGGCACCGGTTCGCGAATCGTGTTCGACGTTCGGTTCTTGATCGGCTCGCGTCACATTCCACAGATCGGTCCATTCCACGCCGAGCTCGGCGGCCAAACGGCGCGCCAGCGGAAGGCTCAGGCCGATAATGCCGTGCGGATCGCCTTCGATGGAGTCGATGAATGCTCCGCCGAAGCCCTCAAGCGTGAAGGAACCAGCCACTTCCAACGGTTCTCCGGTGGCGATGTACCGTTCGATATCGGTGTCGGAATATTCGCAGAAGTGCAGCGTTGCCCTGCTCGCGCCTCGCGCGATACGCCCGGTGGCGAAGTCGATCAGGCAATGGCCCGTCCACAATTCACCGGTGGCGCCACGCATGGCACGCAGTCGTTCCCGAGCCACCTCAGCGCTATGCGGCTTGCCGTAACATTCGCCGTCAAGCAGGAACATGGAATCGCAGCCAAGAATCAGCGGACCGACTTTCGCACGGGTCAGGCTCGGCTTGCCATCAACGAAATCAGCAATCGATTCGGTGATCGTAGGAATGGTGACTCCCGAAAAATCGCGGGTCTTCACATCGGAGGCGGACTGCACTTCGTCCGCACGCAACGTAACACGATGATGTTCTAAAGATGCGGAATCCCCAGTATTTTCAGCATTATCCGAATGTTCGGAAGATTCGGCAACGGCTTTCAGCGGAAATCCGACCACACGATCGCCGTGCGCCGCCGCAGCGGTGGCGGCAACGTTCCGATACGCCTGATGTACGGCTTCGGCTTTGGCCGTAGCGAGAATCATCACCCGCTGTTCCACGCTCAGATCGCTTACGGCAACGCCCATGGCGGCCGCCTCACGTTCGAGCGCCGCCGGCTCGTCCACGTTCGATACGCGAATCGTGGGGCAAATGCCCGCCGAGAAAAGCACGTCACGGCGAGGCTTGGATTTGGAAGCGAGAATCAGCGGAATGGAGTTGTTCATGCGCGTTCCACCTGCACACCCTTGGTGTCGACGCCCAAATGCAGCACACGCCAATGACCGGAAGCGAGCTCTTCGGAAGCAAGCTGTCCCAGCTGTTCGCGAGCGTCGCCATGATGCAGCACGAGCACGCATGGGCCAGCGCCGGAAACCATGGAAGCAAAACCATGGGAACGCAGCTTTTCGATCAACGTCCACGACGGTTCCATCAAAGGAGCGCGATACGGCTGATGCAGACGATCCTGCGTGGCGGCGAACAGCAACGCGTTGACGTCCTGACGCTGACCAGTCGCCAGCATCGCAGGATTCATGGCGGCCGGCAGCAGGCTCACGCGAGACACATTGTGCACGGCATCCTTGAACGCCAGCTGGCCCGGCAGCGCCTGGCGTGCCTTTTCGGTGGACAGCTCATAATCCGGCACGAACACGGCGGCGGTCAGATCGTCGGCAACGCGATAGTTGATGGTATGGAAGCCCTTATGCAGCGGTTCGCCGCCCGGAATCGGCACGGAACCGACACCTTCGGGGGTTTCCATGTCCCAAGACATGGTGAGCCCGCCGTACACGGCCGGAGCCACGTTGTCCGGATGGCCTTCGATGGCCGCAGCAAGCTCAAACACGGCATCACGGTTGAGTTCGTCGTCCTGCGCGAAGGCGGCCGCGGCTGCGATGCCCGCCACAATGGCCTCTGCGGAAGAGCCCATGCCTCGTGCCTGAGGAATGTTGTTGTGAGCCTGAAGAATGAAGCCCACACGGCCCAGACCAAAGGTCTGGCATGCGCGGCGGAACGTGGAAACCACCAAGTGGGTTTCGTCACGCGGGAGAGTATCGGCGCCTTCGCCTTCGATCATCACCTGAGCCGCAGTGTTCACCGGATCGGCGCTCAGCGTGAATTCAAGTTCGTCGTGGTAGTCCAGAGCAAGTCCGACCGTATCAAAGCCAGAACCAAGATTGGCGCTGGTAGCCGGAACACGCACACGCACTTTACGAGTAACTGGAGTCATATCTCGTCGTCCTTCGTCACATCTTCTTTACAAATGTAGCACCGTATACCCGAAAGGGTACAAGAGTCAAATTCAAGCCCATAATCAGCGGGCGATTGAGTAAACAATCGGCAAGCAATTGCCCAACACAGCAGCCGGAATATGAATAAAGAGACGGCCGCCCAATCGCAACGATTTGAGCAGCCGTCTCATAACTGTTAGTTGAGCACGCGGAGGATGGAAGGCTCGCCAACCACGCAGTCGAGTGCGCACACGTCTTTCACGGTTTCACGCAGGGTAAGCTCGTCGGTCATGTGCGTGACAAGGCGCAGCTGCTGCAGTTCGCCGTCGTAGCCCGGATCCTTCAGCGTGGGCTTGAGATCCTGGTTCACACCATTGATGGACACGCCATGCTCGGCGAACCTGGCCGCAATGGCCGCAAGTACGCCCGGATTGTCGTGAATCACGAAACGCACCGCGAACTCGGCCTTGGAAGCCTCGATCGGAGCCTTCTTCAAATCCTTATACAACGGAATGGTCGGGCCAGTGCAGCCCTGTGCGATGTGACGCGCCTCGGTCACCACATCGCCGACCACTGCGGAAGCGGTCGGAGCGCCGCCAGCGCCACGACCGTAGAACATCAGATCGTCAGCCGCTTCGGCCTTCACAAACACCGCGTTAAAGGAACCATGCACGGAAGCCAGCGGATGCTCGTTGGAAATCAGCGCCGGATACACGCGGGCAGACACACCGGCCTCGCCATTCTCCACCACGGCCAGCAGCTTGATGACCTTGTTTTCGGCGGTTGCGGCAGCAATATCGTCGGCGGTGATCTTGGTGATGCCCTCAACGGACACATCATCGATGGTCACGTTGGTGTGGAAGCCGAGCGTGGCCATGATGGCCGCCTTGTTGGCCGCATCGTAGCCTTCGATGTCCCCGGTCGGATCCGCTTCGGCGTATCCCTTGGCCTGAGCGTCCTTCAGCACGTCGTCGAAATCAAGACCCTTGGTGGTCATTTCGTCGAGAATGTAGTTCGTGGTGCCGTTGACGATGCCGAGCATGCTCGTCACCTTGTCTCCGACGAGGGATTCACGCAGTGGCTTGAGGAACGGAATAGCACCGCCCACGGAAGCCTCGAAGTAGATATCGACGCCCTTGGCTTCGGCGGCGGCATAGATTTCTGGACCATACTTGGCCAACAGCGCCTTGTTGGCGGTAACCACGGAAGCGCCGGATTCGATGGCCGCAAGCACGAACTTGCGGGCCACGCCGGTTCCACCGATCAGTTCGACCACAATGTCAGCATTGGTGGCCACGCTCATGGTGTCGGTGGTCACCACGGACTTGTCGATCCACGGGAACGGGTCGGTTTCCGACGGATCAAGGCAGGCGACGCCGGTCAGTTCGATCGGTCGTCCGATGCGTGCGGCGAGCTCATCCTTCTGCTCCACCAGCAGGCGTGCGGTCTGAGAGCCGACCGTGCCCGCGCCCAACAATCCAACGCGAATCGGCGCAACATCTTCCTGTACCAAGGCATCCTCCCTTGAATGTGAAGTATTGGTGTAACCCTGCCTATTGTACGGTCCCGATATGACGTAAGACCGCGAAATCATACGAAAATGGACGGTTTCCGAGCTTTGCCCCGAAAACCGCCCATACTGCATCCACGCTGCATCCGTAATTTGAGACGAATCGCCATGAACAATACGAAACACGAGCGAAACGCCACGAATCGCTATTCGCTCACATCCCAATCCAGCAGATCATCGACCGTCTGACGGCGAATCATCACATGCGCGTCTTGCTCGGATACGGCAACAACCGCAGGAATCAGCGCCTGATTGTAGTTGCTGGCCATCGTGCGACCGTATGCACCCGTAACAGGCACCGCCAGCACGTCACCACGCTGAATATCGGCAGGAAGACGCACCTCGTTGACGATGATATCGCCCGATTCGCAGTGCATGCCGACCACACGGCACAGCTTGGTTTCGCTGGAACCCTCACGATTGGCGATTCTCGCAGTGTAATCCGATCCATACAATGCCGGACGAATATTGTCGCTCATGCCGCCGTCGACAGACACGTACACGCGTTCCGTAACCGGATTGCCAGCCTTGTCTTTCGCGGTTCCGGCAAGCTGCACCGGCTTGACCGTGCCCACACGATACAGGGTGACGCCGGTCGGGGCGACCGTCCAACGGCCCGGCTCGAACGAGATGACCGGAGCGGGCATGCCGAGCGCACGGTTCACGGTGGTGACCGCATCGGCAAGGCGGGCAAGTTCCGTATCGAGATCCATGGAATCCTCGCCATCGGTGTAGGCCACGGAATAGCCGCCGCCCAAGTCGACCTCCGGCAGGGTGTATGCGTCGGTGGCGTAGAAGGTCTTGCGCAGCAGCATCATGCGCTTCGCGGCCTGGATAAAGGCGTCCGCATCGTGAATGTTCGATCCGATATGCGAATGCACACCGACCAGTTCGAGCACGTCCTGATGGCGGTAGATCTCCTTCAATACGGCGAGCGCGGGGCCATCAGCCACCATGGTCATGGCTTCGGCGAGTTTGCGGTCGCCTTCGGAAACCTTCTCGTGGCTCATGTCATACGGGTATTTGATGTCGTACTGCAGTTGGCGTTCTGCGCTTTCGCCCGGAGTGGCTTCGCTTTCGCCTAGGCGTGCGTTCGACCCTGCGGGGGTCACGTCAGCCAAATCGTCGAGCACGTTCAGCTTGCTTGCATCGGCACCAACCGGCAGCAAGGCGACACCGAACTTCTGGTCCTCATGCGCGGTAGACACGAATTCGTGGCCGCCCGCATGAATGCCGGACGTAACACGCAACATCACGCGAGCGCGCTTGCCGAGACGCTTGGCGATTTCGGCGATGCGGGCCGGCTCGTTCGGCTCGTCCACCACGATTTTGGCGAAGCCTTCGGTAATGGCGAGTTCGATTTCCGCATCGGACTTGTTGTTGCCGTGCAGCACGAGTCGCCGTCCGGGAACGCCCGCGGCGAGCGCGATGCGCATCTCGCCCATGGTGCAGGTGTCGATCAGCATGCCGGATTCGGTGACGATACGGCAGATTTCCTTGGAAAGCAGTGCTTTTCCGGCGAAGCTGACGTGGGTTACGGTGTTGTTGAACGCATTTGCCGCGGATTTGACGAATTTGGCGGCGCGGGCTCGCACGTCATCGGTGTCGATGACGTAGAGCGGCGAACCAAATTCGTTCAGCAGGCTTTCGGCAGTGCGGCCATGGAACGTGATTTCACCTTGCTCGTTCACGTTGGAGCCGGCCGGCCAGATGGGGGTGACTGCCATGGCGATCACATCCTGTCTGGGGCTGCAACGCCAAGCAGGTCAAGGCCTTCGGCGATAACCGTCTTAACGGCGTCATTGAGCTTCAAACGTGCGGCTGCACGAGCC
>OGRR01001083.1_pt1 | contig 18969 bp, 12 predicted proteins | sample 1553511 | NCBI WGS metagenome assembly OGRR01 (sample SAMEA2580040, study PRJEB22360) | human gut metagenome | biome: human gut; feature: human-associated habitat; material: faeces | place: Denmark | collected 2008/2010 | reverse complement strand
CTTATTTCAGTGCGCTTTTTTCTGGCTGTATTCTGATTTTAAAGAGTACTGGAAGTCCAGTCTGTTTTATTGTATTGCATAACTTGCTTGAAATATGCATTGCAAAATGCATGACAAAATATATTGCAAATAAAGAGAGAATGTATTACACTAAAAGAAAAAATGCGAAAAGTAGACAAGGTGAAATGAAAAGATAAAATTTGTGGTGGCTATCATATTTTCATTATCCCAAGAGTTTGTTGGAAAGGGGTGGAAACATTCGATTAAAAAACAATATCACTTATACCACAAACAAAACAATGACAGGAGGAAAAGAAATATGTCGTCAAATGATCATTACATTGTAGATTATCAAAAATTTGGAGGAATCAAATTGTATAAAGTTCATGGATTTATGGGGGATTATATCGAACTTGACAATTCCGTCGTAGAAAGAAAAGTGTGCAGCCTGGAAGAAGCAAGAAGCGGAAAACATAAATTCTATGAAAAAGAATCGGGAAGGGAAATCAAGTTTGATGAGATTCCATGGAAGTAAAAAAGAATAGGTATAACTGATTTTTCGGCACCAAAATAGGAAAATAACAGCCTCTTCAGAAACAGAGATAGATGCTTTTGAAGAGGCTGTTGTATCAAAACAACAATAGATGGGGGAAAGAAGATGAAAAGAAAATTTATCATATTTTGGACAATGATAATGGCATTATTTTTAATGCTGACCGCCTGCTCCGGCAGTGTACCAAAAGATAGTGATGTTGAGGAAGATATCCGTACGTTTGGAAAAGGAAAAATTCTGGAAAAAAATGAGACCATCACAAAGATTGAAATCAAAAATCGCGATACCGACAAAAAGCAGAAAACGGACAAGGTATTGACTAATATTACGACGGAAAAAGATGATGTTTCCTATGAAAAGAAAGTAACGTTGACATATCACAAATACAACAATGGCTGGGAAGTGCAGGATATATATGCAAATCCGCCGGGAGAATGGGTTGTAAAACCGCTGAAGGAGGTTTCGGAAGAACAAATCAACAGTACCCTTGCAAACGAATCCGTCGTAGTCGATGGGGAAACATGGTCCATGGATGAGTGGACGGAATACAGCTTTACGGTAAAGAATCACAAGGCAGATCTGGACAAAGGAACAGACGCGGTTACGGTTGAAGTGACTTTAGACGGCGATGTAGAAAAAGCGTCCGGTACAATGACAGCAAACTATGAATTTCAGGTTGACCAGTGGGAACTGGTTGCAGTAACGGATCAGGAAGAGATGACAGCAGAAATAAAACCGGACAAAGCATTGAATGTTACAGCAGATGAACTGTTGGACAAACTGGATGGCGGAGTGATCGTGTCTGGCGGTGATGACATGGGCTATGTTGACCAGGAAGCGGACATGGATGACTGGAGATCACAGAATCTACAGATCCGGAAAGCAGAAGTAAAGGGATTTGAACTGAAAAGCCAGGAAACAACGGATCAGGGAAGAGATCAGATTTATATGTGCAGCGGAACGATCGAAAGAGAAAATGTTCAGTTCGATCTGGAAGCACAGTTTGAGTACACCTATGAAGGCGGATGGAATGACCCGATGGTCAGCGCAAAAGCAGACCTGACATCCATCGACATCAGCGGAAAGTGGACAGGAACTTATGTCGGGGCAGGGGACAATGGAAAGGTAGAGTTAGACTTTACAAAAGAAGGCGAAAATGAGTGGAGTGTAATCTACAGCTATTATCCAGATGAAATCCTGGAAGGCATCATTGAGAATGGCAGTTACACAGCCAGAGGAACATTCGATAGGGAGAGTATGCATTTTAACCTGACAGCAGGGGATTGGATTCTGAAACCAACGAATCCAATGTCTTTTGAAAAATCGGATGTTCTAATATACTATTATGTCGGCTCGGACATGATGGAAGGTCTGGGGCAGTCGGAAAATGTATTTAAAATAACGAGAGCAGAATAAGGAGCAGCCTGAAAATGAAAAAATGGATGCGCATAGCAATTGGTGTGATTGCCATTCTGGCCTGTACCCAGATTGGAATCTTTGCGGTTCAAAATCACCGGAACCAGAAAAGAGAAGAGAGTGAGACAACAGTACAAAGTGCAGGTACGGAAACACAGGAGAAAGATACCGCAGAAAAAAACACAGTAGATTCAGAGGCAGCAAAACAGGAAAAATCGAACAGCGGTATTATTGTAAAATCGAATGTAAAAGTAATCACGAAGGATACAGAATATGAGGAGCAGCCTTCTGAAATTTCGGATCATAGCATGAAATTTGAAAAGGATCCGGGTTATCAGGAAGGCGATGTTATCGTAGCAGGAAAAACAGCCAGGGTATCCGATGGACTGATCCGGAAAGTAGTTCAGGTCAAAAAGGCAACGGATGGTTACTGGGTCGAAACAGAAGATGCATCTCTGGCGGATGTCTTTGAAAAAGTCCATGTGGTACGTCATTTTGTATATACCAAGAAGAGCGTCAGCGAATCAGAAAACTTATCTGAAGAGGAAAATGGACAGGACGGCGAGTATGCATTTCAGACATCTTTTGAGGAGACGAGTGACCCCTTCAGCTACTGGGGAGAGGCAGCCTGGAACTGCGGGCTGGATTTTCAGCTTGACGTAGAAAATGGAGAGTTTCAGTACAGCATTGCAGTGAGAAGTAAGGCAGATCTCTCCGTCAACAGCAGTTCTGGTACCTGCGAAGACAGCAACGGAGAAACAACTGTTTTTCAGGATGACCTGCCGGACATTGAATTTACTATCGAAGGTGTGCCGATCATGATTACAAATGAGATGGAAATAACAGCAGGAGCATCGGGCACAATGGAAGGCGGAAGGTCACTTTCTTTCCAGGCAGTCGAAGAGAGCACGGTTGGTGTGCGGTATGACAGCAGAACGGAAACGGCAGAAGAAATCAAAGAAGGCCAGGTTACTTCCGAGGGGCTTCACTGGAGTACCACGGAGGGAACGGGAACTCTGAGAGGATATCTTGAACTGCATATGGTTCCGAAGTTGTGCGGAGAAAACAGTCTGGATTTGTATGAGGGACTGGAAGGAAAGACAGATGGTCAGGCAAAGGTGAGCGAGAAAGAAGATCTTGGCGGCTATGCCGGTGCGCTGGATCTTGCCATCACGCCGCGGCTCCGCGGAACCTTCCGGGATACACAGGAACTTTTTACGGAAGAACAGCAGCCGGTATGGTCGGATCGCTGGGAATCCAGTTCTGACTGGCAGGGCGATCTGGAATGGTCAGACACGGGAGAACAGGGAGATATCTACGTGACACGGTATGGAGAAGTGAATCAAAACCCGGCTACAGCGTTCCAGTTTGAGATTCCAAGAGGATGGGAAATCCAGACGGAGGAAGTTGGAGAGCCATTGGATGAGATCGAAGAACATGTTGTTCTGGCAAATGACAGAGGCGTTACGGTTTCGTTCTGGTCCTGTCAGCATGCGCTCGGGGGCTATTCGCGCGATATGCTGAAGGCGCAGATTTCACAGGCAGACGCGTCTGATTTCGTGCCGGGCTATCCATGGGGAACAGATCGTGACTGTTCCGATCTGGGTGAATTCATGGTAGCACGGATACACATTACGGGCGAGATGATGGCCGGTATTGATGCGGATTATAATCCGATAGATAACATGATGTTTGCTGTTATTCCGACATCACGTCTTGGTGAGGTAGAATTTGCAGGCCAGGCCGGAAATGTAGACGAGTTTTCGTTTGATTACACGACACCGGTTGCCTTTATTGCAGAGGCACCAGATGGAATGTTCACATCACAGGAAGAAAAACAGGTGATCCGCATTCTGAAGAGCTTTAAAGTAGCAGAATCAGAATAAGAAGAGATACAGGGTATGAGGAGGAAAAATGAGAAGACTCAAAAAGACTTTGATTTATTTACTGGCAATGGTGCTTTGCAGCGGCATCTTTATGGTGCCGGTTTTGGGCGCTGTGCAGGAGCAGGATGGAATAAAAGTTACTTTAACTACGGACAAAGATACCTATGCCAAAGGGGAAACAATTTCAGCTGTTTTAAGTGTAGAAAACACGAATGAAGAAGCTGTACAAAATGTAACATTAAAAAATTATGTACCAGACGGTTATAAGCTTGCGGAAAACGCGGAAGAAGTAAAGACGGCAGCTGCTTTACAGCCGGGAGAATCCATCTCTGCAGTGGTTACTTACGTGTCAACAGAAAACGTAAAAGATGAAAATTCAAGCAATGGGGAAGAACCAAAGCAGGACAACAAGCAGAATGAACAGCAGAACAATCAGAAAAACGACCAGAAGCAGGAGCAAAAAGAAAGCTTAAAAAGCGTTGGCGTAAAAAGTACAGGTCAGACAGCAAACGCGGAAAACACAAAAAATGTAAAAAGCAATCCAGGAACAGGAGATAGCAGCAAGGTTGAGATCTGGATTGTTTTAGGTGTGATTTCTGGGATTGTCATTCTTTCTGTTATAGCAGTTAGAAGACGAAAAGGAAAAAAACTGTTATCACTGTTGCTGGTAATTACTTTAGCAGGTACAGCAGCAGGAGCAATGCCAACAAAAGCAGAAACACTTGAAAATGCAAAAATGATTTCTGTGAGTACCAGTCTTATCGTAGGGGGAGCCCCACTGGAATTGAAAGGAGAGGTTTCCTATCAGCTTCAGGAAAAAGAGGATCCAGAGAAAACCTATACCAGAGGGGAATGGATTCATGAGTTACTGGCAATTTACGGATATGCTGCAAGAGAAGAAAGCACAGAGCTTTCCTATTCGGATATTGCAAATTCGGAATACAAACAGGATATAGAAAATGCGGTTTTCCATGGGATTTTGATTGCAGGTGGAGAAGCGTTTCAGCCAGACGATCTTGCAACGAGAGAATTTGCTGCCGTTACGGCAGTCCGGAGTATGGGATATCAGGCAGACGAGGAGATTCAATGCTCCGATGCCAGTGAGGTCACAAATCCAAAAGAAGCATTTCTTGCCGTGGATCTGGGCTTACTGGAGTTGGAAGATGACAAATTTTATCCAACCCGCGCGCTGAATGAAAAAGAAGCGGAAAATATTCTTGATATTACAGAGAGAACATGGGATAGTACAACAGTCAGCGGAAATAAGGATGAAGTGGTATTCCAAGATGGCGTAATCTGGTTGGAAGATTCGACAGAGCATTCCGATGACGGGACAACGTTACATCTGCCGCTTTCAGAAAAAACAGAGAATCTGAAAAAAGATGACATTATTGTCATTGGATATTCTGATGCATATAAAATTGTGGATTCACGGACAGAAGGGGACGATGTGCTGATTCAGTATACAACACCGGAATTAGACGAATTTCTGGAATCCATGGATGTGGAAGGAGAAGGATATCTTGACTTTTCACAGTTTGTTCCTATTACAGCACCGGAAGAGGAAAATCAGATACAGACGTATGGTTTGCTGGATCAATATCAAAAAGTATTTGGGGACACAACACTTACGATGACAGAAACGGGAGGTGTAGAATTAGAAGGAACGGCAGATTTAGGAAATAACTGGTCGTTCAACTATACCGTTGCGGTAGATAAACCAGAAGTAGATTATAATTTCAAAGTGGATTATCGAAATCATAGGATAGAAAATGTATCTGTTGTATTAACGGATGGCCTGACTGTCACGGGAGAAATTGGAAAAGATCTGGATGGAGATGATAAAGGGATTGTAGTAAGAGATGATTGCTTGTATACAGAAGTCCCACTAGGAAGGATACCAATTGCCGGTTCGAATATTGCAGCAATGGTTGTTGAAATTGATCTTGTTTTGAATGCAGCGGGCACGATTACAGCAGAATGCAGTTTATCGGGTTCCGTAGGTGCGCAGATTCTGGATAATCAACCAAGACCAATTTGGGATGTAGATATATCTGCAAACTATGGTGTGGCAGGAGAAGCAAAACTTGGTCCGAAATTAGAAGTGGCGGCAGAAACTTTTCATCAGGAACTCTTGGACTTTTCAGGAGACGGAGGAATCAGACTAGGAGGATCAGCTATAGTAAGATCAAGCGGTGATATCTGCTTTGATGGTGGATTTACACTTTATGCGGAGTTGAATGCATTTGAAGATACAGTGCTTAACAAGTGGTTGAAAGGTAAGTTGACTTGGGAGATATGGAACGAATATAATAGTCCTTTGAAACGTAAGGTTCACCTTGAAAACTTAAAAATAGTTCCTGGATGCAGTTTTGAGGATGATGATCCAATTGTTGTGATAGAAGGAAAGGTCGCAAATGCAGATGATACATCGCAATACATATCTGGTGCAACCATAGAGGCATATGAAACGGATAAGAATGATAACGCAACGAAACTAGTAGCAACAACGGAATCGGATGAAAACGGTGATTACAAATTATACGTGAAAGTTCCTTTTGATCTCTGGCACAATATCAAGTTCTGGGAGGAAGGAAAACATTATTTGATCCGTACTTCAGCAAAAGGATATCTTACCGATGAAGATATCCAGCCATTGGAAAGAACAGACAGAATTTACAGAGAACGTCTGCTGATGGCAGAAGGAGAGGACGGTACGCTGGATACCGGAATCATAGGTGGAACCATTACAAATTCGGTAAATGGAACAGAACTTTCAGATACAATCCTGACAATCTATCATAATAGAAATAAAACAGATGGAGAGATTGTAGAAACAGCTGTGACGGATGAGTTTGGACATTATGAAGTAGAATTACCGATCGGATATTATACGATTGTAATGAAAAAAGGTGGTTACATCACCGATCACTTCAATGTCACAGTTACCAGAAAGGGAAATCATGACTGGAATGGAACGATGGTTCCGGATGGAAACAGCAGTATTGCTTCAGGCGATTTGAGAATTGTGTTGCTGTGGGGAGAAGAGCCAAGCGATTTGGATTCTCATTTGTGGGGACCAACGATTGACGGAACCGGAAAATTCCATATTTTCTATGGAGATAAAACATATTATGAGTTCGATGAAACCGGAGAAAGCACAATACCTGCATTTCTGGATCTGGATGATACGACATCATATGGACCGGAAACGACAACGGTATACGAGATGAATCAGTCGGGAACCTACAGTTTTTATGTGCACGATTTTACAAATCGTGCAGAACTGGACAGTCATGCACTGGCAAATTCCGGGGCAAAAGTAGAAGTTTATCTGGGAACAAAACGGATTGAAACCTATCATGTTCCGGCTTCCGGAGTGGGAAATGTATGGCATGTTTTTGATTTCGATTCTGATAACCAGCAGTTAATCCCGGTCAATGAATTTTCATCGGAAAGTGATGCTTCTATGGTGGGCGCGGAAATCGCATCATTTGGTGCAGAAAGAATCATTTCGCCAGATAAGGAGACATCGGATAACACGGAAAACGGCACAGAGAATAATACAGAAAACAATGTAGAAAATATTGCAGAAAGCAATGTGGAAAATGAAGAAAGCGTTGAAGAGGAAGAAAGTGTCGAAGATGATTCCGAAGAAATACCGGAAGTAAGACCAGTGGTAATCGAATAAAAAAATATTTGAAAACGGAAGAATCCGGTAGTAACATAAGAAATAGATGAACCCTTGCTGATATGGGAGAAATCCTTTTATCATGCAGGGGTTTATCTGAACTGTGAGATATGCCAGGACAAAAGCAAAGTGAGGAGGGAAAGCGATTGTATTATCAAAATCAATTTTCGGAGGAACAGAGATCATTTATGTGGTGGAAAAAACGCCAGAGAAAAAAATATCTGGAAAGTGCGCTGATGATTCTGTTTCTGGAAATACTCGTTGGTACTGTTTTCTTTTGCGGGCAGACAGAAACCATAGAATTAAAAGACCAAATATTTGGGATAACAGGTCTTGGAACATTCGGGGCAGTAGCGATTTATCTTCTGATACAATGGCGGAAAAGCGCGCAGTGGGAAATGAAATGGTATGAATGGGGTATTGTAAAAGAAAAAACCAGATATAATTCACAGGATGCTGTCAGAAGATATGACAAGAAAAGATATTACATCAAAGCGCAGACGAGTGAAAGAGTTGTGGAAGGAGAATGTGAGTTTGAAACATATAAGAAAGCAAAAAGCGGAGAAAAAGTCCTTTTATTTGAGATAGGAACAAGAATGGTCTATGCTGTTCATCCGCTGTAGAAAAAAACAAGATTTTCAAGGAGAATTTATGTGATGAAAAAGAAAAACGGAATTTTAATATTGGTCATAATCGGCATCCTTGTCATTTGTGCAGGAATTGGTTTTACCGCGAAAAAGGCATATGACCGCCACAAGGAAGAACTTCGCTTACAGGCGATTGAGACGAAAAACAGTGAGATTGATGCAGAATATCAGAAATTTGAAAACGAAGAAAACCGGGATAAAAAACTGGAAGCATTGAAACAGGAAGTGGAGAGTGCAGAAAATTACAAAAAAACAGAAAACGCTTATGAGGAATGCTCCGCACATTATGAAAAAATCATTGCGCAGATGAAGAACTCTTTCGTTTCCGAATATGACGATACGATCAAAACCATCGCGGATAAAATCGGCGATGATATTGAAAAAGCGGACGATAAGGAAACGCTCAAAAACGCTGCCAGCGAATTTACGACATTCAAAGATACCTTAAAAAATGACTTCGAAAATTATAATACCATCGAGCAGGACAGCTTTGACGAATATAACAGTACGATTGATGAATACGTGAAGAAATACAATGACAGGGTAACTGCGATCGAAAAGGCGGAAGAAGAGGATCGGAAGAAAGAAGAAGAGGAGAAGAAAAAGGCTGAGGAAGAAGCGAAAAAGAAAGCGGAAGAGGAAGCCAGGAAAAAAGCCGAGGAAGAGGCTGCTGCGAAAGCCGCGCAGGAAGAAGCAGAACGAAAGGCGGCGGAAGAAGCGGCAGAACAGAGTTCCGGATCGTCTTACGGTGGTGGAAGTGACTATAGTTATGATGACAGCAATGATTACAGTTACAGCAGTGGAAGTTCCGGCTATAGTGATTCTGGATCCGGAAGTGATTACAGTGGTGGATCAAGCTCTTCCGACGGAAGTTCCGGCAACGGATCGAGCGGAGATAATGTTTGGCATTATTGGTCAGAAGATGAAAGTGGCAATAAAATCGATGGCAGCGGTTTTTATTACGATCATGATAACGGAAATGTGTATGATGAAAGTGGAAATTATCAGGGAAATGACTGGGATTGGATAAATTAGAAATAGATAGTGCCCCATTGCCAAAACAAATAAAACCCGCTAAAATAAAAATCAGATCATAAGCAAAACTGCTGGTGTCAGAGGCTGTAAAAGCTCAAAAGGAATATTTTAATATTTGTGTGATGAAAGAAGAAATGAAGCATGGATTTTAAAAAGAAAGTAAAAGAAAAGCAAATCTGGGTCAGTGAGGAAAATCTTCAGAACATCCCGCCCATTCTGAAAAAAGAATACCAGCTTTTACAGCAAAGCGTTCAAAACGATGATATCTGCGGAGCCTTATTCCGCCTGAAAGACATCTACGAGATCTGCATCAAACTGCCGTCTATCCTGTCGGTCATCACGATCAGTGCCCGAATAGAAAGTGACCGTGCCTTTGTCCGAATGTCAGAGACGCAATTAAAGAAAGAACAGGAAGATTTTCTTACCGGCAGTGAAACACCAGAGAGCGATTCCGAACTGCAGGAGAAATTTAGCTGCATCTTGTCGCGTATGGTAAAAGAACCGCTGTCGATCGGGGGCTGGAGACAGATTGCTTCAAGTATTGTCGAGAATGCGGGGGTATTTGCGCTTGATGAGAATCTGAAAGAAATTCTGGAAAGAACTCTGCTGCTGTTTCAAGTCAAACCTAAAAAGATCAGGGAACAGGGGCGGTATGAAGATGTGGGAAACTGGAGAAATAAGACAATCGGCCACGGCACGCTGTTCATCAATACAGAAGCATATTGGGAACAGATCTACGACTTGGTACAGGGGCTGTTTTTGTATTTGGGAGGAGATGGGAATGCTCCTCTGAAGGAGTTTTATGGGCGGATTTCCATCGAAAAAGAGAACGACGGTTCCAGTGTGCTGAAAGTAGGAGAGCAGACATACCCGATTTCGGAATATATTTATTCTTTTGAAGAGGAAGATTATTTTTTTGATTCCTACTACAGCAGACAGAACTATGCCGAGATCACAAATTATCTGGATGCACCGCGGCGGTTAAAAAATAATCCTTATTATGAGAATGTATATTCTATGCTGGAGGAAAGAAAAAAATCCCGGCGAAGAAAAAAAGAACGACAGATTACCAAGAGCAGTGACCGTGAAGCATATGCATGTCTGAACCGTGCGCCTGATTATGAGAAACCAGAGTTTGTACTGGATGAAATCAGAACTTTCATGGAAGAACATGACAGAGGTGTTCTTCACATTCAGATGGAGCGAGGAATGGGAAAATCCACCCTGGCACACGGACTGGATGGACGATATCAGAGAGGGATTCTGCAGGAAGACTTACATGCAGTGGTGCGGGTATACCATATTCGTGATATGCAGCTTCGGGAAGAAAATCAGGCAAGAGACTTTTTTACTGCATTGAACAGCAACTTGGTTTCCTTTGCCGGCGGACAGCTGGAAATGGATAATGAAGATTATTACATAGACGGAGAAGATGTCCGGCAGCAGATGGAACGCGGAGGGTATGATGCGCCTACAGCATTCTGCCAGTATCTGGAGCTGTTTCGGGAGCGCTACAAAGAGGAACTGAACGATTACGAGGGAATAGAAGAAGAACGGAAACTGGTTTACATCCTTGATGGAATCGACGAATTAAGCAGCACGGCAGGCTCCGTTCTGGCTGCGATCCCGGATCATATCTTTTTGAATGCTCTTCCGGAAAGAAAAGGAAATCATATTTATCTGATTCTTCTTTCCCGCATCGAGGATGAGGAAGATCTGCAGGGAATGGCAAAAGAATGGATTCGGGAAGCGGAGAAAAAAGCTGGCAGGATTATCCGCTTTGACGGCGGAAATGACCTCTATCTTGCAATGCTGAAAAAATATTTGCAGAAGAATTACAAAAAACTGTCAGATGAGCAGGCGAATGATATCATAGAGAAGGCACAGCGGAAATTTTTGTATATCCGGCCGTATCTGGCAATGGGAGACAGTGTGCTGAAAGCAGATACAAAAATCACCGCGTATGATGTTGCAGCAAATTATATGGAAAAACTGCAGAAACGGTATTGTGGAACCAGCCTTCATACCCTGCAGCTGATCAGCGCAGCAATCGCAGTTCTGGGATCTGCGACACTGCGGGAGATCTGTGAACTCGTGCTGTTTACCGGAATATCCTATGATGTCGTTGGTGTACTGAACGATATTCTTCCACTTTTGACCGTAAAAAGAGCCGCCGGAGAGAACCGGTATGAATTTGCGAATGAAGCGTATGTGCAGTATATATTCGAAAGTCTTTCGGAAGCTGCTGAAGAAGCAGTATGCAGATACCGGATCAGTCTGGTCAGCTGGTTTCAGAATGCTGCCTGGAAAGAAGAGGGGTACGGAAAGCAATGGGGAGAGTATGTAAGAAGAGCGTTAAGCATTGATGATGCCGCCAGAAGGATGGGATTTCTTGAGACGACAGAGGAATATGTAAAAAGTCTGATTTGCATGAGCTATGACAGGGAGCCTCCGACGTATTATGCCAGTCAGATCAATGAAAACCTTCAGTGTGATGTTTTGCAGCAGATCAGACTTATGAATTACAAAAACCCGCAGATCTTATCCGCGGAAGATTTTAGAAAAGTTCCTATTCAGTTTCAAAAACGTGAATCCTGGTATCGTGAATCTGGTCGTCTGGCATATGAATATACACAGGAACTGATTTTACATTGCATGGAACATGGGAGTGTGGACGAGTGGTTTCAGGTATTCGCAGCGGAGCGGATGAATCTGAGAGATGATTTTAGTGCATATTCTGATGAACCGAGGCTGGCTGCTGTTCGGGAGATCGTCGGAGCCTGGAAAGAGCAGGAAAGTGCCGTGACGTTTTTTTTGAATCTGATAAAACGGGATAGAAAGGAACGGGAAGGATTTTTCTTCGGGTTCTCTTACGGAATTTATCTGGAGCAGCTTCTTCTGGTTGTTCAGGATAAATCGCTTAGAAATAAGATTTATGATGGAATTCTGGATGCCTATGAGATGCTGGCGGATGCTGTTTTGCAGCAGCCGAAGCTTGGAAAAATAGAGCAGAACAGAAAAGAAACGATGCTTTGTGTTTTGAACATGGCAGAGCAGCAAAAAGAACTGGAAAACGATGAACGTATTTCGAAAATAAAAAAAATTATTTTCTGGGAAAATATTGTAAATCAAACAATTGTTCAACTGGAAGAACTGGCAGAGAACATGACCTCTTTCAGACCGGAGGAATACAGCGATAAATTGTTTCTTCTGCAGTTAAGGGAAGAGACTTTAACGGAAGAACAGTTGAAACGATATCAAATGGCGATCATTCAAAATCATACCAGTCTGATGAAATACCTGAAGAAAATTTTCGCGGGCCAGAATGCAGATGCGGTCTATCCCTGGCTGAAGGTATGGTATTTTCGAAAAGATTTCAATTTTTTTCCGCAGGAATCCCGGGATCTGCTCGTGGAATATCTGGATCTTTTTGAGCAGGTAATCAAAAATTACGGAAAAGCTGGCGATGTGGGACGAAGCAGAAGGCTTGGAGATACATTTTTTCCGGTTCTTCAATATTATGATGAAAATGTAAGAGAAAAAAGTATCGGTCTGTATCAGAGGTATATGGAAGAAGAAAAGGTGGACCGGCAGCAGAAGATGACCTCCTGGGAAAAAACGTATACGCTGTACTGCAGTTCCACCACGTTTGTCGCAAAGAAGGATGTAAAGGATGGCATTCCGATCCTTGTCAACCGCTTTACTGAAAAATATCTGCAGGAGCTGTATGAGAATCACGAGTTGGAAGCGTATTATGATTTGAACAGAAAAATCGAAGAAAGCTATGCAGCGATCCATTTCCGGGAGAATTATATAAAGGGGGATCAGGAGTATCAGCGCCTGCTTATTCCTGCTTACTACAACTGGATCTGCGCCCGGTATAACAGAAGTCAGGAAAACAAAGACGGACGGACATCCGAAGAACTGCTTCGATGGCTGGAGTGTGAATATACATGTCTTCTGGAAAAAGTAACAGGGATGCTGAAGAGTGAAAACGATTTTATTCATAAAAGTGCGATACTTATGGAAGTAAGAACAATTTCCAGAGAACTGATCCGTCTGGCAGAAATGGTTCCGGACACCATTGCAACAGCGGAAGGTACACGGAAAAAACTGCTGGCAGAGTTAGAAGAGCTGGCTGAAAAAGCGGAGCAGCCAGACGTAATCAGAAAAGTGACAGAAGAAATCGAGTGGAGCTGGCGGCAGTAAGAAAAACATAAGAGAAGAGAGAAGGGATCATTTTGGCATACAAAGAATTAATTGGAAATTTTGATGAAGTGCGGGATTACATCAGAGAATTTTTTATTTATGGAATTAAGAAGCGCAGTGATTTTTCGGACAAGAGCGGAAGAACATACGACAATCGGCGCAGACAGATCGAAAGCTGGCTGGATGGTTATATGTCATTTCAGCAGTCTGCCTCCGGAAAAGCACAGATCATTTCTGTCGACAGCAGAGAGGTGGTTCACAACCCGCTTTATAAGGCATTTAAAACAAAGAACTTTTCCGATTGTGATATCCTGCTGCATTTTTGCATTCTTGATATGCTGGCAGGAGGAAAAGAACTGGCGTTCCGAAACATTGCCGGTGAACTGCAGGAATATGGATTCTCCGGAGAGGAGAATGTGATTAATGAAAGAACGATTCGACTAAAACTGCAGGAGTATGAGAAACTTGGAATTCTAAAAGTCAGAACAGAAGGAAAGAAAAAGCAGTATTATTCTCTGTCGGCAGATGCGGTTGATCTGGTTTCCTGGCAGGATGCAATTGAATTTTTCTCTGAAACAGAGCCGATGGGCGTAGTTGGTTCCTTCTTGCTCGATCGAAAGGAGCTGGCGGGATGCCCGTCCAATTTTTGGTATAAGCATCACTATATGCTGCATGCCATTGACAGTGAAATTGTTGAAACAATATTGGAAGGAATCGCGGAAAAGAAATATCTGGAGCTTGTTACAAGCGGTAAAAAACAGCAGGAGAGAAAAATTAAACTATATCCGATCAAGCTATATGTCAGCACGCAGAATGGAAGAGAATATGTCCTAGGTCATGTATCTGGAGCATCAGGGCTCGATTTCATTCGAGTGGACAGGATAAAGAAGGTGAAAACAGGAATAAGATGTGACGAATATCAGAAGTTTGAAAATGAATATCAGGCGAACAAATCCTATTTGTGGGGAGTCAGCTCCGGAAGTGCGAAGGACATTACGCACATTGAAATGACAGTAAAGGCAGCGGAGGGCGAGGAGTTTATCGTAAGACGTCTGGAACGTGAAAAGAGAAATGGCCGTGTCTATAAGATCACAGACCAGCAATACAAGTATGTTGTTGATACATACGATGCGATGGAACTAATGCCATGGATCAGAACGTTTATGGGCAGAATTGAAAAACTGGAAAGCAGTAATCCGCAGCTAAAAAAGAAATTTGATCAGGATATGGAGCAGCTGTATTCCATGTACTTTGGGGAGGTGCAGAATGATATTTCATGAGATATACGGAAACTATTACCGCACGGTAGCAGAAATTTTGGATGCCGCTTTGAAAGAAGAGATTTCCGACAAGACGATCTGGAAAATTGTGAAGGAAAAGGCTTTTGCAGAAAGCAGCCTGACGATTCCGAAAGAATTATCGGAAAAAGGAAAATGGCCGCTTCTGAATGAAGAGAGAAGAGCAGTTATCCATAGAAAAACCAGCATGCCGCTCACGATAATGGAAAAACGATGGTTAAAAGCTTTGCTGGCGGATCCAAGGATTGCCTTATTCCAGCCGGAGCAGACGGGACTGGAGGACGTAGAACCGTTATTTCAGCCAAAAGACATTGTGCTTTTTGATCAATTTGCAGATGGGGATCCGTATGGAGACGAAACCTATACTAAGATTTTTCGTCAGATCCTGTCAGCGGTAAAAAAGAAAAACTCTATCCGGGTTTTATATCCATTAAAAAATGGAACCGAGAAATGGATCAAATGTAATCCGGTTCGGTTGGAATACTCCTTAAGGGATGACAAATTCCGATTGATTTCGGTATACAAAGGAAGAATTAATACAATCAGTGTTTCCAAAATCATCCAATGCGAAACCATCGGATCTTTTAGAACGGCGAAGATAAAAGAAGAAGTGCATGATAAAAGAACTGTGGAACTTTTAGTAAAGGATGAAAGACAGGCACTGGAAAGAGTTATGATGCAGTTTTCGATTTATCAGAAAGCTACGGAAAGGATAGAAGAAAATAGCTACAGAATTACACTGACCTATGAAGCAGAAGATGAAATCGATCTTATGATTCAGATTTTGTCGTTTGGAACAAGCCTGAAGGTTGCTGGTCCGGAAGCCTTTGTGGAACAGATAAAAAACAGATTAGAGATGCAGAAACGTTGCGGCCATTGAGGTCGCAACGTTTTTTGCACAAAAAGGGGTTGCCGAGCGCCTATACTGGGATTCATCAAAGAGCAAATTATGCCTGTAAAAAATACAGATGAAAACCGGGAGGAAACGGAATATGGAACTTTCAAGAGAAGATAAAATGATCAAACAGCTTTGCAAAACATTTAAAGAAGGCACGGATTCCTATTGGCTGAACACGCAGAGATATATTGAAGTGGCCGCAAAATATAACTTCGATCCAAGAAGAATGCAGATCAAAATGGAAATGCTGGATCGTGGGGAAAACGAGAAAATTCCAAGCAGAAAAACGATCGGACGTGTGATGGATTACTGCAGAGGTCTGGTGCGGGAGGAGTATAAAGATCCATCCATTACCATTTCGACAATCAAACTTCTTGGGGAAGCATTGTGCGGAGATGCCTATGCCTTTCTGATCAAAATAGAAAGAGAAAATATCCTGAAAGTAGGCATGGAAGTGCAGGAGATTTATGGCGCTGGGGATTTAAACCGTGTGTATGCGATGATGAACGAGCTGATCTACTGGATTGTCGAATCACAGTATTATAACTACAAACCGGGAACGGAAGAAAACGGAGAAGAGTTTTTTGAGAAAAAGATCTGGGCAATCCGGAAAGAGATTGACAACCGTTTCTGGAACAACAGAGAGTACTGTGAAAAACTGCATCAGCTGGCGGATGATGTGGAACATCTTGTCTGCGTGTGTGAGATCCCAGGCGTGGCAGAGCGCTGGTATAAGGTAAATCCCAAACTGCGGTATTTTGACTGCGTATTCCAGTTTATCGAAGAAACCCCGGATCTGTATCAGCAGATTAAACAGGGAAAATTTAACGACGAGGAAGGATTCCAGATCGGTTTCTGCTTTGATCCGGATGAGGCAGAGATCGAACGGCAGAAGCAGTATTTTGCGGAGCAGAAAGAAAAAGCAAGAAGAAATCATATGAAATTTTCCAAGACAAGATTGTATCAGAGAGAAGTTGCAGCGGCATTCCGGGAGCTGTTTCGGAGAGAGTTTGGCTGAGTAAAAGATGCAATATATTTTGCAATGCGATATACAATACAAAATAAATTGCAAAGGCAATAGAAATGTATTATGCTGAAAGAAATATGATTAGCATATCAAAAAAGGAGGTATTAGTTTATGATAACAAAGATAAGGAGTATTTTTGACAGAACGAAAGCATCAATAAGTACGTTTACGTCAAATCCAATTTCTAATTTGGGATTTTTGATTCCTATTGCAATTTTTATTACTTCGTTTATTAGTGGAATTGTTTCATATGTCATTTTTATTGTACAAGGAGGATATAACGAACAGGTTGGATTGATTAAGCGATCTGGTATTGACGGTATATTTGATGGATTTACTTCTGGAACTGTTAATATGTTTTGGAGTGGAATAACAGCAAAAATCATTTTTGGATTAGTTGGGGCAGAGTTCATAGTGATACTTATCAGCTATTTTAAGAATAGGGGTAAAAGGATGCGAATTGCAATGATAATTAATTTAGCTGTTTTTGCAATTATGATTGCTTTATCTACTGTGATTTTTTGGATAGCTGTGGGAGAGTTGTTTTTTTCTGATGAGCAGATGCATCAGTTTTCGAGTGGAGTAGTGGGAATAACGATTACTTTTAGAACAATTCTTATTGCATATAGTGTTGTGCTGTTGGCTTCCGTAATTTGTTTTGTTGTTTTTGTCCTTATCACGAAAGAATGTAGATGGATGGTTGGGTACACAGCCCTTTCTATAGTAATTATTAATACGGTGGTTCCCTTACTATTCTGGTTGCTGCAGAATGTGATACCAATCGTTGGGGGCATCCTGGTTGCTGTGATTTTGCTCGCTGTAATTAAATTTATTATTTGGAGTAATTCAGATCAGCCAGAGGATATTCAAAGTAAAAAGAAAGAACTTGCAAGGGCCCAGGAGCGTTCTGAGAATTATAAGGCTAGTGCTGATGCGAATTTTAAAGACGCAAGAGATGGTTTAAATATTATTTTCTCAGCAGAAACAAAGAGAGAGTGGGCTCGAGATGATTTGAAAAAAGCTGAATATGAAGGTAAGGAAATTAGACGATTAAAGAAGGATCTTGAGAGATTAGAATCAAAATATGGTAAGCAAGATTAAGGGAGAGTATTACGCTAAAAGAACGGTTTGCGAATGTTTTACTGAGATTTTCCATATATGCAAAAGGAAGGAGCGTTTTGGAATGGAAACAACAAACAAAAAGAGAGTCATCATGCTTGCAGTGCTTGGCATTGCCATTGTCTGCATCTGTATCATCGGAGTTTTTGCGAAAAAAGCGTATGACCGCCATCAGGAAGAGCTTCGCTTACAGGCGGTTGAGACGAAAAACAGTGAGATTGATGAGGCGTATCAGAAGTTTGAAAGCGAAGAAAACCGGGATAGAAAACTGGAAGCACTGAAACAAGAAATGGAGAGTGCAGAACAGTACAAAAAGACAGAAGACGCTTATGAGGAATGCTCCGCACATTATGAAAAAATCATTGCGCAGATGAAGAATTCCTTTGTTTCCGAATATGACGATACCATCAAAACCATCGCGGATAAAATCGGTGATGAGGTTGAAAAAGTGGACGATAAGGAAGCACTCAAAAACGCTGCCAGTGAATTTACGGCGTTCAAAGATACGTTGAAAGGTGACTTCGAAAATTATAATATCATCAAGCAGGACAGCTTTGATGAATATAACAGTACGATTGATGAATACGTGAAGAAATACAATGACAGAATAACTGCGATCGAAAAAGCAGAAGAAGAGGCTCGGAAGAAAGCTGAGGAAGCAAAGAAAAAAGCCGAAGAAGAGGCTGCTGCGAAAGCCGCGCAGGAAGAAGCGGCAGAGCAGAGTGGTGGATCGTCTTACAGTGGTGAAAGTGACTATAGTTATGATGAGAGCAATGATTATAGTTACAGTGACGGAAGTTCCAATTCTGACTATAGCGATTCTGGTTCTGGCAGTGATTACAGTGGGGGATCCAGTTCTTCTGGTGGGGACTCAAGCAACGGAAGTGGCTCTAGTGGAATTCCTTCTGGTGCAAATTATGGCTGGGCAGAAGATGGAAGTGGGCGAGTTGAAAATTGGTATGATCCATCGACTGGTGATACTTGGGATTCCAATGGAAATTTTCAAGGAAACATGAACGATTGGCTTTGGGATTAATAGCTATTTTCTTTTACTTACAACGTCAGAGACATTGCCAAAGCAAATAAAACCAGCTAAAATAGAGATCAGATCATAAGCACAGCCGCTGGTGTCAAAAGCCGCAAAAGTTGGAAAGGAAGGTTTCAGGATGAGAAAACCAAAACTCCCGACC
>OGRR01001082.1_pt1 | contig 18991 bp, 10 predicted proteins | sample 1553511 | NCBI WGS metagenome assembly OGRR01 (sample SAMEA2580040, study PRJEB22360) | human gut metagenome | biome: human gut; feature: human-associated habitat; material: faeces | place: Denmark | collected 2008/2010 | reverse complement strand
TGCTCTGGAGGCGTTGGCCACGCTAATTAACAAATAAATTCATGCGTAGCCCCTGACTGTGCCTAAATGTTTTATTTCTTTGGAACTTTTTGCGATCTGATAAGATATCACGTCCCAAAATAGGCGAAAGGAAGAGCAGTGAAAATTAAAGTAGGATACGGCGCAGCTTACGGCAGACTTTTTAAGCTGTCGGCGGCCGTCTTTGCACTGGCCGCGCTGACCTCCTGCAAAGAAATTCCGAACTCCGTTCACACGGAAAAAGAGCTTGCCTCCAACACGCTCTATACGCCATTCTCAGGCCGCAGTCCGAAGCATTTAGATCCGACGAGTTCTTACTCTTCAGATGAGACGCCTTACACCTATAGTATCTATGAACCGCTTTATCAATATCACTTCTTAGAGCGGCCGTATCGTCTGATCCCTCGCTCTGCCGCTGAGGTGGTCAAGCCAGTTTATTTGGATAAAGACGGAAAGGTTCTTCCGGAGACTGCATCAGCGGAAGAGATTGCGCTGAGCGTTTACGAGATCCCGATTAAGAAGGGCATTTTGTTTGCCCCTCATCCGGCCTTCGCTAAAAATGAGAAAGGCGAGTACGTCAATCACGCTTTAGCGCCTGAAGTCATCGACCAACTGCACAATCCGATGGATTTGCCGCAGAAAGGTACGCGTGAACTGACCGCCGAGGACTTCGTTTACTCGATCAAGCGGATGGCTAATCCCCGCATCATTGCTCCGGTCTACGGAACGATGGTGAACTATCTTCCGGGCTTAAAAGACTTTGCCGTTCAGGTGCGCGCGGAAGATAAGCGTCTTCGCGCTGACCTCAAACCTTCCGATCGAGACTTACCGTTCTTAGATTTACGGAAGTTTGAACTCAAGGGCGTATCGGCGCCGGATAAGCACACACTGCGGCTCGAAGTCAAAGGAAAGTATCCCCAGTTCCCCAACTGGCTGGCAATGACTTTCTTTGCGCCGGTTCCGTGGGAAGCAGAAGCCTTCTACGCCCAGAAGGGTATGGCCAAGAATAACTTGTCTTTGAACTATTGGCCTGTAGGCACCGGTCCTTACATGCTGGTGGAATCGATTGAAAACCGCAAACATGTCATGGAGCGCAATCCGAATTTCCGAAAGACGGAGCTCTATCCGTGCACGGGTGAACCCGGAGACGAAGCAAAAGGCTTTTTAAAAGACTGCGGAAAACCGCTGCCTTTCATTGATCGGATTGAAATCACGGCAGAAAAAGAAAGCGTGCCGCTACGCACGAAGTTCTTGCAGGGCTACTACGACTCTCCGCAGATTGAACGCCTCGACAACGGTCCGGGCTTCTTGATCGGCATGGCGGACAGCGCGGAAAAAGAGAAAGAGTACAAAGAAAAGAAACTGCAGTTTCCGCAGACCATAGAAGCGCAAAACACGTACTTCGGCTTTAACTGGATGGATCCGGTCGTAGGAGAAGGCAAGACGCCCGAAGAGCGCGAGCGCAACAAGAAGCTTCGTCAGGCGATTTCTATTGCCATGGACTGGGAAGAATATATCCAGATCTTTGAGAAAGGGCTGGCGTCTCCCGCGCATGGACCCCTGCCGCCGGGACTTTTCGGATATCGAGAGGACGGCGCTGCGGCCTTTAACCCGATCGTTTACGAAAAGACCGAAGACGGACTCGTCCGCCGCAAATCCATTGAAGAAGCCAAGAAACTCTTAGCTGAAGCAGGCTACCCCGGCGGCCGTGATGCAAAAACCGGCGAGCCTTTAGTCTTGAATCTCGACTTCCAGGCGGCAGCGTCTCCTTCAACGAAGGCTGTGCTCGACTGGTACCAGAAGCAGTTTGCCAAGATCGGCATTCAGCTCGATATCCGGGGTACGGACTACAACCGTTTCCAGGATAAAGTGATTTCCGGCAATCACCAGCTCTTCCTATGGGGCTGGCTTGCCGACTACCCGGATGCAGAAAATTTCCTGTTCCTGCTTTACGGTCCAAACGCAAAGTCCAAGACCGGCGGCTCCGGAGAAAACGCGGCGAACTATCAAAATCCGAAGTACGACGAACTCTTCAGCCGAATGCGTTATATGGACGAGGGTCCGGCTAAGGCCGAGGCCATCAACGAACTGATCAAGATCGTCCAGGAAGACGCACCTTGGACATTCGGATACTTTCCGACAAGCTCCGCAGCGTTCCATCAGTGGGTGCACAACGGCAAACCCACGCAAGTTGTGCGCAATCACATTCAGTATCTGAGGCTCGATCCTGAGACGCGTGTAAAGGCCATTAAAGAATGGAACAAACCGATTTACTGGCCGCTGCTGGTTTTTGTTCTGCTGTCGGCCTTGGTGACTATTCCGGCCGTGGCCCTTCATAGGAAGCGGGAAAGAATGACCGCACGCACCACAGAGGAGCAAGTCAAATGATTCGTTATCTTTTAAGACGCATCGGCTACGGCTTCCTGATCCTGATCGGCGTCAATCTTCTGACCTTTATGCTGTTCTTTACGGTCAACACGCCGGACGATATGGCTCGCCTCAATATCGGCGGCAAACGCGTGACCGCTGAAGCGATCCAGAACTGGAAAGAAGAGCACGGCTACGATAAGCCGCTGCTTTGGAATGAGAAGGCCGAAGGCTCGGATAAGCTTACCGATACGATTTTTTGGCAGCACAGTGCGCGTCTCATGGTAGGAGACCTCGGCGCGTCAGACGCAGGACGCGACATTGCCTATGAAATCAAAAACCGAATGTGGCCCTCGGTTGCTTTGGCATTTCCGACCTTTTTGCTTGGCGTCTTTGTGATTGTTGTGTTTTCTTTAGGTTTAGTGTTTTTCCGGCACACGAAGCTTGAAATCGGAGGCGTGGTCTTTGCCATTGTCATGATGTCGGTCTCGTCACTTTTCTACATTATTTTCGGGCAGTGGCTTTTCTCCAAAGTCCTGCGGCTTGTTCCGATCTCAGGCTTTGAGACGGGAACGGCCATGATTTCGTTCCTGATTCTTCCGATTGCGATCGGCGTTTTCTCGCGTATCGGCGGAGACGCGCTGCTGTATCGATCGATGTTCCTGGAAGAAATCAACAAGGATTACGTTCGCACCGCTCGAGCAAAGGGCCTGAGCGAAACGGCAGTTCTCTTTAAACACGTGCTGCGCAACGCCAGCCTGCCGATTCTGACTTCAACGGTTGCCGTGCTCCCGATGCTGTTTTTAGGTTCCTTAGTGATGGAAAGCTTCTTCGGCATTCCGGGCTTAGGAAGCTTCACGATTGATGCGATCAATGCTCGGGACTTCGCGATTGTCCGTACGATGGTTTTTGTAGGAACAGTCTTGTATGTCATCGGTCTGATTCTGACTGACGTGGCTTATACGATTGCCGACCCGAGGATCCGTTTGAAATGATGCCTAAATTTGTTTTGCTTCCGACGGATATCGTGGTTGTTGTTCTTCTTGCGGCACTGACGTTTTATCTGATTCATGTTGCCCGCTCCGAAGAGCTCAAAGCACGCTGGCGTTATGTTGTGAGTTCCGGCGCCTCGCTGTGCTCGCTTTCGCTGCTGTGTTTCTTTCTTCTGCTCTCCGTCGTAGATTCGGTGCACTTCCGTCCCGTCATTGATGTTCAGGACGGCCGCGCGATCTATGACGTCAAAGCCTATTCCCTTCTGGATAAAGCGCTCGGCAAAGCGTCTTCGGCGGAAGAGAAGTCTTATTCGATGCCGCTGGCGACTCAGACCTTTGAGAAAATTTCCCGCTTTGAAGACGGCAAACCTGTACGTGATTACGAACCGCTGAAAGCCGGCGGCGCGCATCTTAAAGCTCGAGCTGATTGGGCAGAAGACGTCATTATTAAGTCTGCCAGTGGCTTAGGCGCGGGGCTGGCGCTTAGCGCTTTGCTGTGGTTCTTAACGGTCGGATTGATTTCCCGTTCTAAAGGCCGCTCATTTAAGGAAGAAGTGCGCACTTTATTTAAGCGCCGCGACGAGGTTCCTTATGAAGCGATTCTGACGACATGTTCTGTCTTAATAGTTCTCGGGTGCCTGATCGGCGCGCTCTGGCCGTACTATCACGTGATGGGGACGGATCAAACAGGAAACGATGTTCTTTATCAAGCCTTTAAGTCCGTGCGTACCGCCCTTGTGATCGGAACACTGGCGACTTTGACAACGCTTCCTTTTGCCGTGGTGCTGGGAATCTGTGCAGGCTTCTTCAAAGGCTGGGTGGACGACTTGATTCAGTACCTCTACACCACGTTGTCTTCGATCCCGAGCGTTCTTCTTATTGCGGCCTCGGTGCTGATGATCCAGGTTTTTATTGACTCTCATCCCGGCATGTATGCAACCGGCATTGAGAGAGCAGACCTTCGTCTATTCATGCTTTCGATCATCATCGGTCTGACGGGATGGGCCACGCTCGCCCGTCTGCTGCGCGCCGAGACTCTGAAGATTTCTCAGCTTGATTACATTCAAGCGGCTCGTGCCTTCGGTTTGGGACCGTTCAAAATCATGAAGCGTCATGTTCTGCCGAATGTCATCCACATCATTTTGATTGTGGCGGTGTTGGATTTCTCCGGCATTGTTCTTTACGAAGCTGTGCTTTCGTACGTTGGTGTCGGCGTTGATCCGACAACGCACAGTTTTGGCTCCATGATTAATGCCGGGCGTCTTGAACTTTCCCGCACTCCGGTTGTTTGGTGGAACCTCTGCGCGGCTTTCACTTTCATGCTCACACTTGTGTTGTCTGCAAACTTATTTGCATCAGCCGTTCGGGAAGCGTTCGACCCGAGATTGGTCCTCAAAATCGGGAGGAAGGAATAATGCTTCAGATCTCTAATATGGTGACTGAAATCCTCACTTCCGAGGATACGGTTCGCGTCGTAGACGGCCTGAGTCTGACGTTGAATCGAGGAGAAATCTGCGCCTTAGTCGGAGAATCCGGATGCGGCAAATCAATGACGGCGTTTTCTCTATTGAGACTTCTGCCAAGCTCCGGACGAGTCTCGAGCGGTGTTGTTACCGTTGACGGAACGGAAATCATGGGTCTGCCGGAAGCGGCAATGCGCAATATTCGTTCCTCCAAGATCAGTCTGATTTTCCAAGAACCGGCGACGTCGTTAAATCCGGTGATGACCGTCGGGGATCAAATTGTCGAGACGATTCTGCTTCATACTCCGCTGCGCGGCGATGAAGCGCGAGCAAAGGCACTCGACTGGCTGAAAAAAGTCGGAATTCCCGAGCCTGAACGCAGAATGAAATCATTCCCGTTTGAGCTCTCCGGCGGCCAAAAACAGCGTGTGATGATTGCTATCGCGCTGGCGGCCGAGCCGAACTACCTCATTGCAGACGAACCGACAACGGCGCTGGACGTTTCCGTTCAGGCTCAGATTCTTGATCTTTTAAAGCAGCTCAAGGAAACCGAAAACATCGGCATTCTGCTGATTACTCATGATTTGGCTGTGGTAGCACAGGTCGCTGACAGAGTGGGGCTGATGTATGCCGGTGAGTTAGTGGAAGAGGCATCGGCGCGTGAGTTCTTCTCCAAACCATTGCACCCTTATGCGCGCAACCTGTTAAAGGCACTGCCTGAAGGAAAGCAAAAGAGCCAGATGCTTGAAGCGATTCCGGGCATGGTTCCTCGCCTGAACCGAGAGTTCCACGGGTGCCGATTTGCCGAACGCTGCAAAAAGGCGCGCCCGGAATGCTCTGAGCATAAAGTTGCCTTACAGGAGATTGGCGGACGAAAAGTTCGCTGTCTGTTCCCTGAAAATGATCCGGTTGAGCTTCCGCGAAGTGACGTGGTTGTCGAAAGGGAGCAGAAGAATGTGCCTCGTATTTTGGAAGTCAAAGATTACAGCGTTTGGTTCCCGATTCGCGGCGGATTTCTGCATCCGACGGAGTACGCCAAAGCCGTCAACAATGTTTCCTTTGATGTGCTCAGAGGATTGACCACAGCGCTGATCGGAGAAAGCGGCAGCGGCAAAACCACCGTTGCCCGAGGCATTCTCCAGCTTCTGCGACAGCAGGCAAAAATCACGGGTTCTGCGCTCTTAAATGGAAAGGACTTAGGCAGCTTGAACGGTCCCGAACTTCGACAAGCCCGCGTCGATATGCAGGTTATTTTCCAAGACCCGTTCTCCAGTTTGAATCCAAGAATGCGCGTTAAGGAAATTCTGCTTGAGGGCCTGGAAAGTCTGCATCCTGATATTCCTGCAAGTGAAGCGCTCGGCAGAATTGAAGGTGTCATCGGTCTTTGCGGACTTCGTTCCGATTCATTGAATCGGTATCCGCATGAGTTCTCGGGCGGTCAAAGACAGCGCTTGGCGATTGCTCGTGCGTTGGTGGTTGAACCCAAACTTCTGATTTGTGACGAACCGACTTCGGCTTTGGATGTTTCGGTGCAGGCTCAAATCCTGAACCTTCTGAACGAAATCCAAAGAAGCCGCGATATCTCGTACTTGTTCATCACTCATAACTTCGGTGTTGTGCGTTATCTCGCTGACGAAGTTATTGTGATGAAGTCCGGAGAAGTGGTAGAGGCGGGATCGGCGGAAGAAATCCTTAATCGTCCGAAAGATCCTTACACCTGCCGTTTGCTGGAAGCAGTTCCAAATTTCGACTCCTTGAAGTAACGATCAAGAAGTTCGTACAAGGTCGACAGAGGCGCCTAGATACGGAGAGAAGTTCTAGGCGCTGTTAGCGAGATTCAGCGAAAGACGAAATAAAAATTCAGAGGGGACTTTTATCTTTTAAGGAAGGATTTAAAGAAGGCCTTGCTGGTTGATCAGAGAGTTCTGGCTGTCAAAGAAAACCTCTATTTTGAGGATTGAGCAGAAATTGAACAAGATTGAACAAGTATTGTGAGTCGGCCTAGCTTGAGAGGGAGCCACTTCATCTTTTATTTCGAAAATGACAGCAGTTTTTTCAGCGAAATTTCGCTAAAGATAAAATAAAAATTTAGAGGGGATTTTTATCTCTAAACGATCGGATTAAACAGACTTTTCCTACTGGGGCTAAGCGTTCTTGATGTCAAATAAAGTACCTATTTTTTGGAATTGAGTAGAAATTGAACAAGAATCGCGCAAAGATTGAGCAACTATTGAACAAGTATCGTGCATAGGCCGAGCTTGAGAACGAATTTCTCTTTTCAATCCGGAAAGAGTAACCGAGCGTTTTCCGTGATGTCTCGCTGGGTGGCTGCGATGTCTATAAAAACGTCTCCTAAGCGATCTTGATCAGATATGATCTGGATTCCGTTGTTTTGACACAAATCTAAGTAGACCGCCAGCGCCGTTCTTTTGTTGCCGTCCTGGAAGAAGTGACCTTTGAGGAGGCTGACAACGATGCTGGTTATCTGCTCTGAGACGGTGCCGTAATAGGAATAGCTGGACAGACATCCGCCGACTCGCTGTCTTCCTTCTTCTGAGCAGCGATTACCGGAGAGAGCCTCATTGATCAAGACAACCGCATCAATATCTAATGGCGTACTCATTTGTCTTTTAGATAATCAAAAGTCTTTTTGAAGGTGCTTAAATTTTCTTTAAAGCGCTTGAGCATCTGCTCTTTAGTATTTGGACGGAGCTCTTGTTTTTGAGAACCTGATTTCTTATCTGTCATGGTGTAGAAAGAGAAGAGCCGTTTAGATTTGATTAACCGGCTCGGCTTCTTCTCTCAAGGAGAACTAAAAATTAACCTTGTTCGCTGAAGCGCTCTTTAAGCCGCTGAGGCAGTCCTCCGCTGCGTTGCGTGACGGTCTTTAAAGACATGCCCAGAACATCCTTAGCCCCGAAAATCTGGCACGTTTTTTCCGAACGAGTAATGCCGGTATAAAGAAGTTCGCGCGTGCATAACGAGGCAGCATCACTTCCGGCGCTCAGCGTCGGCAGGAAGATGGCGACATCACGGAAGCCGGAACCCTGCGATTGGTGAATAGTGATGGCAAAGGCAGTGTCATATTTTGGCAGCAGCTGAGCCGGAACGATTTTCTTCAGATCACCGATGAATGCATACCACGTCGGTTTGTCGGAATCAGCTGTCTTCAAGCCGAAAATAATAGCCACGTCGCCGTTGGCAACACCGAGACCGGAGTCGTTTTGACGAACAATGATGACCTTGCCGTTGTACATGTCATCGGCGGATGGGACTTTAAATGCCGATTTAACAAAATCTTCGCAAAAGTCATTGACGGCGTTGACGCCTGTGGGACCTTCACGCTGTGCGCATAAGGGCCGGAAGGTACTCAACTCGTCCCAAACCTCTTCAAGAGCTTGTTGTACATCACTAGGAAGGTTTTCGAAGCTGGCTGATCTGGGATCTACTTCGTTTTTATCATTCGAAGTTAAAGTCAGGTTTAAGTTTTGGACTGCTTTGCAGTAGGTATCGAGTTTTTCTTCTAACCAATTCTGAGCCCGCAGAGGAAGATTTCTTCCTGCAGATTTGAAAAACACGCCGGTATCCTTAAATCCTTCGAAGGGACGATCGTCCGTATATTCAACTTGCGAAATAAAGCTGGAAAGGTCGGGATCTTTCTTTTCTTCGAGCGCGAGCATGCACTGAGCTAACCTGCCGATAGCGGATTTGTCATTGAAGCGAATGCTCTCTTTTAATTCAACGATGTGCCCTTTTAAAACTCCTGAATTATCAGAGATATCCGCAAATACCGAACCCGGCCCGACGGCTGCCAGCTGATGCTTGTCGCCTAAGAACACTGTTTGAGTTCTGGCCGGGTCAATTGCTCTGACAAGCTTCAAAGCCAAGGCCGAGTCAATCATTGAACTCTCATCCACGATTAGCAAATCTGCTTCAATCGGATTATCCGCAGACGGCCGTTTTCCGTTGGATAAATCCGTAACCAGTAATTTATGGATCGTTAAAGAGGTCAGCCTGTCTTCGGCAAGAGCTTTGCGAACCTCGGGATAGTAAGGAGCAGAGGTTGGACCGGCATCCGCCTGATTTTTTACGGATTCAAGGAGGCGGCTTGTGGCTTTCCCGGTTGGTGCGCACATTTGAATGATGCCCTTCGGATGAATCTCCAAAAAGGCTTCGATGAACTTCACAACGGTAGTTGTTTTGCCGGTACCGGGACCGCCGCAAATGACGGAGAATTTTTCCGAAACCGCAAGTTCGGCTGCTTTCAGCTGTAGGGGATTTAAAGAGTAGGCTTTCTTGTCGCCCTTTTCTCGTGCATTCTTTAACGTCTGTTCTAGCTGTCCCAAGGCCTCTTTTACCTCGTTGACTTCGCTGGCGCTTGCAGAGCACATACCGTGAATTCCCGCAGCCAAACGGCTTTCAGAGCAAAAGTTGCGGCGGGAATAAATTCTCAGCTTTTTCGGTTCGCTTACGTCAAGAATAAAGGGCGTCGGAGCGACAGAAAGGTTGTTGGGTTCATCAGCAATTTTGCTGCTGCCGTCTGTTAGCAGCTCTGCTTCCCTAAGCAGCTCCACGTATCCTTTATTTTGCGGCGTTGCATCAAGCTCGACACATAAACCACCGAGGTGTTCTGCTTGTCCGAGATGCAGCATGAAAAACGCCAGCGCATTTCGCTGCTCTGCCGTCACAGTTTTTCCTCGACGAGCTAAAAGATCAAGCAGAATGGTGCCGAGGTTTTCAAATGAATTTTGGTTTTGCGAAATCATTTCACGCAGCTCCTTTAGCACGAGATTCCAGGAGTTCACGACTAAATCCGTTTTTCAGGAAGTCGTCTAAACATTCGATAAGGCCATCTTTGGGACGCTCAAAGTATGTTCCGCGCCCTTCTTTGTTGATACCGCGTAAAAAGCAGTAAATCGCGCCTCCGATGACTTTATAACCCTCACCTTCAGGCAGATTTAAACGAACCTCGAGCATTCGTTTGAGCGCAACCAGGTAAAGCGTCAACTGGAGCTCATAGTGATTGTTTTTCATCAAGGCGTCTACGGCTTCTGGCGTGTACAGCTCGGGAGCATTATTGCGGTAATCAATTTTGTTCGTCTTCCAGTCGATGACCCAATATTTGCCGTCTGCGGCAAATGCTAAGTCGATGGAGCCCGTGAGGTATCCGCGCATATCGAGTTCCGATAAATGGAAGTCTTTATAACGAGAATCAAAGGCTGTTAGTGTTTCAGCCAAAAGACTCGCCGTCAGACGTTCTCTGCCCTTTATCGGAGCTCCGACGGAAAGCATGAATTTCAATTCCGGACGGCAATCTTTAAGATTTTTAAAAAGCTGAGCGAGGTGGAAGCCCGGCGTGGAGGGCAGAATCTTTGCTTCGAATAAATTTTCGAAGAACTCTTCCGTTTTGGTCTCGATTTCGGCCTTTCGTTCTTCTGTTTCCGGAGCGACATACCCCTTAAAACGATCATCTAAAAATTTGTAGACTCTGAGCTTCCAATTATGAAAATTTTTGTCGAAGATCTTTTCCAATAATTCATGGACTTTCGTGCCGAATTCGGCAGCGCTCTGAGAACCTTTGAGAACCTCCAAAATATCCTCTTCTTTCGATGCTGCGACTGGTTCCTCTGATTCTGAAGCTTCTGTTTCATCAGTGATGACGGCAGAATCCTGTGCCTCCATGGTTCTCAATAGGCTTGTGAAACTAGAGGAAATCCAGGAACGATTTTGTCTGTCACCGCGACCGGCTCTGAGATCAAGATGTTCGATCTGTTCTCTAATGGAGACTTCGAAGTCACTAAATTTGCCGGGTTCGAAGTCAAAACGAATATCAAAAGGAGAGTAAGCATTCAAGGCTTTTTCAGAGAGCATGAGAGGATGTGCGTTGTTTTTGTTGTGCTCGGATATTCCTTCAAGCAGGGCTTTTCTCACTTCTCTTGCCGACGCTTCCTTCGGGCTCAAAGCTTCCCGCAGCCGGTTCAGCCCGTTAATTATGGCCATTCCTCCTGACGTTTCTCCGCTGATAGCCTGCGCAAGCGGATATTTTCCGCCGACGCTTCCGTGCGGCGCCCCTGATTTAGTCTTCTTAAAGAAATAAGGCAGGACCACTCTTGCTGTTGCCCGCGTCATAGCGACATATAACAATCTCATTGACTCTTCATAAGATTTCTCAACAAAGTCGTCGGGAGCCTTTTGTTCGGTTTCATAGAAGGTAATGACACCTGTTGCATCGTCTCTAAATTCTTGACTCTTGGAAAAGCTTATTGGCCGATCAAGGTAGTAAACAACCGGGTATTGAAGTCCTTTACTGCTGTGAATGGTCTCTACCCGAACCACATCGGAATCGGTTTCACGTCTCAGGGTATAGCTGTCGTTGTTCTTTTTTTGTTCTTGTTTTAACCAGCGAAGCAGCCCCTGCAGATTATCTATGGTGTTGTGCTGCTGATGCAGAAGCTCCAAGATGTGCTGATAGTTCGTGAGGGCGCGTTCTCCGCCGTATTGCAGTAAACGCTCTTCGGTTTTGGCGCCGGCGAAAAGGTTAGAGACTGCAGCGATGATTCCTCTCTTTTCGTAGATTTTCGCTGAATTCTCCAATAGCAAGCGTGCCTGGGCAGAGGCCGCATCGTTGTTTAGTAAGTCATTCAACGAGTCGCCGAAAATTCGGGTTGCCTGAGCCGCTGCCACAAGACGCGTATCTCTCGGATCGTACATAGCCTCCAGAACGCTCTTGAGTTCGTGCGCTTCTTTAGAACATAAGACGTTTTCATTCGAGGAGCGAAGAGTTCGAATGCCTCGCTTGCGCAACTGCTCAATAACTTTGTCAGCATGGAAGCGCTTTGCGACCAATATGGCGATGTCACTGGGCCTCAGTCTCCGGCCTTCATAGAGAACGTTTTCCTTTAGTAAGGATTCGATTTCCTCTGCGATGGCAATAGCCTCCATATCGCGAAGAGCCTCTGCATTGGACAAGGCCTTAGTGTCGGCGTTAGACCAGAAAGCGAAAGAGGGGAGGGGTTCGAGTTTACCGTTTTTCTCTAGGAGGAGCGGTAGTTTTTTCTTATTAAACTGCACCGGCGAATAGGTCAGAGCCTGATTCAAAAAGCCGCCGTCGGGCCCTTTTCCTTCCGGATTGAAGTATTCATTAACTCCGGCGATGATTCCCGGCGTTGAACGATAATTCTTCACTAACTGGTAAAGGTTGTTGATTTCATTTTTGGCTAACAGATACGTTTCGAGACTGGCATTCCTGAAGCGATAAATAGACTGTTTCGGGTCGCCGACAAAGATGACGGGTTTAGAGCCTTCCGGATCATCTAAGAACAGATGTTTGAAAATAGAGTATTGAATCGGGTCCGTATCCTGAAATTCGTCAATTAATGCAGCGCCATAAAGATTTTGAATGGCTTTGGTGAATTCCGGATCTTTAACAATGCGTTCTTCTGCTTCAATCAGCAGGTCATCGAACGTAAATAGACGCTCATCTTTCTTGTTTTTTTCGTAGAGAGTTGTTGCCTGATCAATAAAAGTATTAAAAAACTGATTGGTTTCTTCTTCAGGCTCATGCTCGGAGTCTTTCATCAGCTTCATTTGCTGAGTGAGGGGCTTAGTTCTGCTCAGGCCGGCAGCAGTCGATAGGATGTCTGCCCATGGAATGTCGCGAGCTAGAGATAGTTGTTCCGTAGGGCAGGTTGGATAAGCCTTGGGAAGATTTGTACGAAGAAAAGTAGTTAACGCTTTATCTTTCGCATCTGAATCATCGCCGATCTCAAAGTCGTAGTTCCCTTTTGAAGAAAAGACAAAGTCTTGCAGGATTCGCTGGCAAAATCCGTGAATAGTAAAAATGGCAGCGTCGTCAATCTTATTGAGCGCCGTTTGCAGTTTTTCAAGAATTTCTGCCGAACAATATTTCTTTTCTTCCCAGCTATCCAGCAGATCGTTGAAGCTGCCGTTCTTCTTCAGTCTGATTTGTTCAATGAGTTCCGTCAGGTTGCTGCGCAAACGAGATGACAGTTCATCGGTGGCCGCATTCGTGAATGTCACAACCAAAATCCGATCCAGCTCAATCCCTTTCTCGACTAAAAGCCTGAGCAGCACCCGCATCAAGGAATACGTTTTTCCGGTGCCGGCGCTGGCTTCCAAAAGCATGTGCCCCTCAATCGGCGTTGTGGCTGCATCAAATTCTTTAAAAAGCATAAATACTCCGATTAAGGTTTAAGTTTCTCAACGAAATCAATTAGCGCTTTGATTGCTTCGGAAAGGTAGATGTCTTTCTTTTTGCCATCTCCTTTGAGGAGTTTGTAGTAATCGCTGAGTTCTTCTTTGAGAGCTGTGGATAAATCAGCCGCTTTCCGTACGTTTTCCTCTGAAACACCTTGCCAAAGCAGGGCATCATCCGAGGCATTCATTCCCAGTGCGTGCCTGCAGTGACACTCAAATAACTTCAAGAAAGCTTTAAGCGGTTCGCCGCCGTGGTTCTGAATAATCGAAGAGTAAGAAATACTGAAATGATCTGTGTCTGAACTATCGTTAAAGACAAGCAAATCGTATGGCTCTCCTGCCTCCGTCCAAATAATTTGACGCAATAGTTCACGATTTTGTTCTGATCCAGAGCAAAAAACGCCGAGCTTGACGCGCAAGGTCTCGCCTTCCGTTTTCCAAAGGAAGAGATCTGTTTTGTCCGTGAGGCGACGGACGTATGTCGATATTTCAGGCGGAACTTGATAGTCAAGCGTCGCAGAGACAGTTGTTAGAGTTTCAGTCTCCATAAATTGTTTTCTTGCGGCATATGCCTCGGTAACTTCTGAGGCTTCAAAGCTGAGAACTGCACGCCGGACGCTTTCGATGCCGTACTTAGGATTAAGGGCCAGAAGGTCGAGCGCCTCTTTGTCGGAGAAGTTGTTCTCAAGCAAAGAAAGAAATTTTCGGCTGACGGTTGAGTGCATGAGCTTGTCATCTTTGGCAGGGACGATCATTCTTTCGTCGGCTTCGAAGTCTGATGATTCAAGTTTGAGCAAGTTAGCTGTCCACTCATCGTAGGATGTCAGAAACTTTATGAGGAAATTAACCTGCAGTTCCCGAAGCTTGGAGTTCTGCATCGTTTTGGGAAGTTTCTCATCGGGAATCCCTGTGTTGGCGAACATGGATTCCTTCGCATCGGGGTTCCTGTAGGCGTGCTCGATTGATTCGAGAACGTCTTTCCGCGGGCTCTTCCAGAAAAGGTTGTTTTCCCGTTTTTCTAGGGATTTCGGTTCCTCTAAGAAATTTCTCATGGAAAAGCGATTTAAAGGAACCTTTGTAACGATGCTCTTCCATAGTTCGTCAGCCTTTTCCTGAGCAGTGCCGTCCTCCATTCCCACGCTCATGGCATGAGAAAGGAAGTAATTTTTGAAGTTATCAATGACAAGCGACGGATTATTTTCGCTTTGCGGCTTCGTTCCGATTGTGTAGGAAATCAAAAGGTTTTCCCGAGCGCTGAGAAGCGTGTCAAGGAAGACAGCGTTATTGTCTTTTCTCGCGTCTCGGTCACCGCGGCGCCGGTGGTCCTTGGTTAAGTCAAATTCTTCAAATTTCGGTGTTCCCGGGAACCCGCTTTTCTCATCAAAACCCAAGCAGCAAATGACCTTGTAGGGAATACCTCTTGCCAGCGAAATGGATGTGAATGTCATGGTCCCGGAGCTTGTCACCTCGCGTTTTGTTTTGGAGAGTTCGCTTCTCAGCTCGCTTAATACAACATCGAAGCTGACCGGTTTTTCTGTGCCGTCAAAAGCGGCGGTCAGACCTTTGCAGACTGTTTCAATGATTTCTGTGAAGTTATAGGATTCCTCAGGATCGCAGCTGCTGCCGAAGAAACGGTTTTTCATGTCCAGAAGCGATTCTCTCCAGCCCTCTGCCGGAAGTGCAAAATCGCTGGCGAGCAGTTCGCGGCGCTGATCGGCAAGGTTCAGGTAAAGCTGAGAAAGCGCCTGGATTAAACGACCCGAGTCGTCGGAAACAGTGTCAAAGCCGGCTTCTTCGTCGCCGCGGATAGGAAGCACCTTCTTAAATGGCAGGGGAGAGGCCTCATCAAGGAAGAATCCGAGCGAAAGCCGTTCCATGGCGTCTTGAAGAGACGTGTCTTCATCTGTGAAATTAAGCGCTGCAAGCTGCTGGTGATCGATTCCGACAGAGTACCCGGCGGAATAAAGCCAAGTTTGGATGACAGAGATATCGTCCAAAGAGAAGCCCCACTGCTGCTGAACGGGGAGTTTTTCTAGCCAAGCAAAGAACTCTCTGGCGGAAAAATCAGACATCAAGAGCTTGCCCAAGCCCACAAACGCATCCGCGAGCGCGTTCTGCTTTTCTTCGCTGAGACCGATGATCTTCCAAGGAATGAAAAGATCCTTCGGCAGTGATGCCATGACGCCTTCGATGACGGGAGCTGCCTTTTCGATGTCTGGGACCACGACCAAAACATCGGATGGTTTAAGGACGCGCTTTTTATCCGTGAACCAGTTCTGGAGAATATCGATGGTCGCTTCGACTTCTCGGACGAAAGAGGGCGCTTTAAGGATACGAAGACTGACGTCGTTCTCATCAGGCTCAGTGGGCAGAAGTGTGCTGTCCATTCTAAGAATGGAGTTTTGGAAGCTATGCAGGAATGACTTGGAGGGGTACTCTAAATACGCAGAAGCTGATTCAGCACTAACCTTGGTTTTAAGTTCTTCTTCGGGGTTTTCAAAAGTTTTTTCTGTGCTTAAGAAATTCCGAGATCCGGGTTGTTTGACGGACGCATTCTGACGTTTCTTTTTTGCCTCCTCTGAAATATCTGTTTCGATCGCTGAAGCTTCCTCCTCAGAGAAAAGGAAGCTGTCCAATCTGTCAATGGCGGCTCTCGTACTTGCTGCATTTGTCAGTAGGTAGTTCAGGCAGCTGTTGTCGACTTTGAAATTTTCTGACCAATCGAACTGCGCTTTCGGTACGGACTCAAACCAGTATTCGGCACATGGATTAAGAATGTACAGATTAAGTTCTGCCGGGGAATCTTCATAGGCTCGAATCAGAGGCAGTAAGTTTGGCGGAATCGAGAACGGCAGGAAAAGATGAATCGGCAGGCTGTCTTCAACCGGCTTGTTCTTGCGGATTCGTGTAATGGTATTTTCAAGCCAACCGAAGATTTTTCCCCTGTTGTCAGCGCCGGTTTGTTCGATTAATTCTTGCCAAAGACGTTTTTGCCATAAAAAGTCAGAGTTTTCCTTCAGCCTCGCTTCTTCGATCTTTGCATTCGGCGCCGGGAGCGGGTTGTTAAGTTCAAACTTTTCTAACGCCCACTGCTGCAGCCAATCAAAACGATAAGAGCCGTAGGTAATGAAGACCGTGTTCAGATGGCGGGCAAACTCCAACACACCCACGGGGTCCAACGTCTGAATGTATTCATAAAGACGCTTTTCTTCTTTAGGAAAGGTCTTTTCGGTTTGCTTTTGCCTCAGGATCTCGTAAAAAGTCCAGTCCATGACCTGGGAAGTCTCAGTGTTAGAAAGAGACTGCCCGAGAACTTTGAACATCCAGCTGGCGACGTTGGAGAATTTAATTCCCGGCGTTGCGCCGAAGTGATCGGCTAAGAAGCGGTTGAGGTTGTCCTCGACCATCGTCGTCGGGACGATAACTTCGATTTGCTCAAAAAAGGAGGCGTTCCTGTTTCGCAGGTCCTCCAGATTAAAACCGATTTTTGTGGCAAGAACCGTCCGAAGAACTTCGAACGAGTTCGAATAAAAAGTAGAAATCAAGAGAGGACCCTCCAAAAAGGGAAAGCCGACGATTTAAATTTGTTGTGAGTTGCTGAGTCAGGCTTTTTTCAGCGGCGGCACGCGCACACAGAAGGTATAGGCGTAGTCGCCGATGGCATCGAGTTTGTAGCGGGCACCGCGCAGAAGCACGTAGAAGACACCTTCCTTATCAACTAAGAAGTTGGGGTGTACTTCAAGATCGTTTTTCTGGGCATAGTTTTTAAAGTCTTCTTTGGATTCTTCGACAGTCTTACCCGGAGTTTGATAAACACCGACTAAGAAATGATCATCGAAGTAATCGTTGGGAATGTCCAAACGGTCGTAGATCGAGACGGCTTCAATGCTCTCAATGGTTCGAATCTGTTTTCCGACGAGTGTGTCGGAAACAACCTTTTCCAGTTTGCCGGGAATGGCCTGGATGTCCTGTCTCTTTCCGACGCAGACGAGCGCAACGGTAATTTCTCCGTCTTCCGTGTCGCAGCTTGAAGTGTCGCGCGGGAAGCACTGCACCTGGCGGACACCGACGCACTCTAATCCCATGACAAGCAGAAACTCCTCAGGGAAATAAATCTGAGAAGCAAAAGACGGGTGCATTGTGATGGTGATTTGAGCTTTATTGTCAGGGCATGCAGAAGCTTCAAGATCTTGGACGTCGTTCCAGGTCTGACGCGCCTGTTCACTCAATACTTTGACGTTGTCTTCAAAATCGTAGGGAAGAACGGACAAGTCCAGCTGCGTCTGACGCTCAGACAGGTTGTAAGCACTAATATTGGTCGTCATCGAATAAAAACCCCAAATCTTTATGTTTTCTATCGAGCCCGAAATGGCTGTATGCGCGTGGTGTAGCCACGCGTCCCCTTGGTGTTCTCTGAACAAAGCCTTCTTTGATCAGATAAGGCTCGACCATGTCTTGAAGCGTATCAGACTCTTCGCCGACAGCGGAAGCCAGGTTTTCGATACCGACGGGACCGCCTTGGAACTTCTCAATGATCGCGAGCAGGAACTGGCAGTCGAGACTGTCTAAGCCGATTGGGTCAACTTCCAGCATCGTAAGAGCGTCTTTTGCGATCTGCTCGGACAATTGGCCTTGATGACGGACTTCAGAAAAGTCACGAATACGTCGAAGCAATCTGTTTGCGATTCGAGGCGTACCGCGGGAGCGTCTTGCGATCTCACCGGCTGCGCCTTTGTCTGCGGGCATGTTCAGCAGGTGCATGGAGCGCAGCACGATGGTGGTCAGATCCTCAGGCGAGTAATACTGAAGCTGAGCTCGAATGCCGAAACGATCCTGCAGCGGCTTGGTCAATGAGCCGGCTCGCGTAGTCGCACCGACAAGCGTGAAATGCGGTAGATCAATTTTGATCGAACGGGCAGCAGGGCCTTCGCCGATCATGATGTCGAGTTTGAAGTCTTCGAGGGCCGGATAAAGAATTTCCTCTACAACCGGGGAGAGACGATGGATTTCGTCAATGAAGAGGACGTCATGAGGCTCCAAGCTCGTGAGCATTGCAGCCAGGTCACCTGCCTTTTCAAGGACAGGGCCGGAGGTTTGACGAAGTTTGACGCCGAGTTCGTTGGCGATGATATTTGCCAGAGTTGTTTTACCTAAGCCCGGAGGCCCGAAGAGCAAAACATGGTCCAGGGCCTCGCCGCGGTTGCGCGCAGCCGTAATGAAGAGATCGAGCTGCTCACGAATCCCGTCTTGGCCGGCATAGTCTTTGAGACGTGTCGGACGAAGGGCCTTGTCGATAACTTCTTCTTTTTCTTTTCTTTCAGAGGAAAGAATCGAATTGCTGTCCGCCATGGATTAACCTTTCTGAGCAAGTTGACGCAGGCAGAGACGAATGCCTTCGGAGGCGTCGGCATCGGCAGGGACGTTTTTCGCAGCGCCGCGAGCTTCGCGTTCGCTGAAACCCAACGCAACCAAAGCCTGAATGACTTCTGTCTGAACGGAAGAAACCGTGGGCACAGAAGTGACGACCATCTTGTCCTTCAGCTCAAGAACGAGACGTTCGGCCGTTTTCTTACCGATGCCGGGAACCATCGTCAAAAGTCCGACTTCATTATTGGCAATAGCGTTGCCGATGTCTTCTGCGGACATAGAGGAGAGCATGGCCAGCGAAATTCTCGGACCGATGCCGCTGACTTTCAGAAGCTGGCGGAAAACCGATTTTTCCTGAGCAGTCAAAAAGCCGTAAAGAAGCTGAGCGTCCTCGCGGACGATCATGACGGTTTCCAGAAACACCTCTTCGCCGATGTTCGGAAGATTGTAGAAAGTGGACATCGGGACATCGATCTCGTAGCCCAGTCCGCCGCATTCAACAACAACTTGCGGAGGATTTTTTTGAAGAATCTTTCCTCGAATAGTTGCAATCATTATTTAAACCTT
>OGRR01001078.1_pt1 | contig 19109 bp, 16 predicted proteins | sample 1553511 | NCBI WGS metagenome assembly OGRR01 (sample SAMEA2580040, study PRJEB22360) | human gut metagenome | biome: human gut; feature: human-associated habitat; material: faeces | place: Denmark | collected 2008/2010 | reverse complement strand
AAGCCGGTCGCGGTTTTGATCGGCCGCACGGCCGAAAGCGTTGCCGCGATGCAGGGCGTGCTGTATGCGGGCGGCTGCTACGTTCCGATCGACGACCACATGCCGGAAGCGCGTATCCGCCGTATTTTCGAGCAGGTCCATCCTGTTGCCATCGTCTACGCCGAGGGCAACCGCAAGCAGGCCGAGCCGCTTGCCGACTGTGCCCCGCTCATCTCGATGGACGAGGGCTTTGCCGCACCAGCTGACGCAGACCTGCTGCAGTCCATCCGTGAGAGCGTACTGGATATTGACCCGGTTTACCTGCTGTTCACCTCGGGTTCGACCGGTGCGCCGAAGGGAATCGTCATTCCGCACCGTGCGGTCATCGACTTCACCGACTGGATGAGCGAGTTCTGCGGCTACACCGAGCATGATATTTTCGGCAATCAGGCGCCGTTTTACTTTGATCTTTCGTGCAAGGATCTGTACCAGACCCTTTCGCTCGGTGCAACCTGCCATATTTTCTCGAAAAAGCTGTTTACCTTCCCGATGCTGCTGCTCAAGGAGATGGAGCGTGTCGGCGTGACCGCCATCAACTGGGCGACCAGCGCGTTCCACTTTGTGGCAAGTTCGGGTGCACTGAGCAAGTGCGCGCCGCCCACGCTGCGCAAAGCCGCTCTCGGCGGTGAGGCGCTGCAGGCGCGCTATGTGAACGCGTGGAAGGCCGCGATTCCGGGTCTTGAGGTTGTCAACATGTACGGACCGACCGAGACCACCGTGGACTGTGCCGCATTCCATCTCACCCGCGACTACCGCGACGATGAAGCCATTCCGATTGGCAAAGCCTGCCGCAATATGCAGATTATACTGCTCGACAAGGACGGCAAGCCCGTTCCGGACGGCGAGGCCGGTGAAATCTGCGTGCGCGGCAGCGGACTGGCCAGCGGCTACTTCGGCAACTGGGAAAAGACGAACGAATGCTTTATCCAGAACCCGGCAAACCCGTATTTCCGCGATATTCTGTACCGCACGGGCGATATTGCCGTCAAGAAGGACGACGGTCTGCTGTATTTCCTGTCGCGGCAGGACGGCCAGATCAAGCACATGGGCTACCGCATCGAGCTTGGCGAAATCGAAACCGCGCTGCACAGCGTGGACGGCATCGCCGCAGCAGCCTGCCTGTTCGACCGCAACCGCGACCGCATTGTCTGCATCTACGAGGGCGAACCGGATGCCGCGGCACTCGCGCGTGCCATGCGCAGGCTGGTGCCCAAGTACATGCTGCCCAACATCTACGAAAAGCTGGACGCACTGCCGATGAACGCCAACGGCAAGATCGACCGCGTCAAGCTGAAGGAGCAATTTATCCATGCGGAAGATTGAGAATTTCGCACAGATTTCCGATCTGCTGAACGCACAGCTCAAGAAAGGTGTCATCACCAACAACTTTCTGCGCGGTGACGACTACACGCGCGAAATCGCGAACGGACTGTACATCCACGAGGCAGACGGCGCACTGCTGCTGTTCCGCGAACGCGGTACGCATCTTGTGATGACGTTCTACCTGCACCCGAACGCGGTGCTTTCCCTGCCCGAAACGGACAGGCCGATCGTCACCGAGCTTTCCTGCCGCGCCAAGGATGCCGAGGCAATGGCAAATGCCGCCGCGCAGTTCTGTGCCCTCGGTTTTCGTGAGGTTCTGCGCCGCACGCGGCGCACCCGCAAACCGGAAGCATTTCCGGTGGAAACAACCGCAGTTCCTGCAAAGCCGGAGGATTTCGAGGATATTTCCCGCTTTTTAAGCGAGCACTTCTCCGCTCTCACCGGCTGTCTGCCGACTGCGGACGATCTGCGCGAAAACCTCGCAAACGGCCATACCGTTATCACCCGGGACGAAAAAGGTGTTTCCGGTGTGCTGCATTTTGCGGTTTCCCGCGCCTCGACCGAGATTCGGCACCTTGCCGTGCGTGCGGACTGCCGCGGAAAAGGTCTTGCCGGCGAGCTGCTCACCGCGTATCTTGCGGCAACGGACGGTGCAAAAAGTCAGGTATGGGCGCGGACCGGCAATGCTCCTGCCGAGCATTTTTACGAACAACACGGCTATCGGCCCGACGGATGGACTTCCGCCGTGCTGCAATATAATTAAAGGAGAAATCGACCATGAGAGAAAAAATTATCGAAATTCTGAATGAGATCTGCCCCGGCAACGACTTTGAGAACGAAACCGCCATCATCGACGACGGCATCATCGATTCCCTCGACATCGTAGCCGTTATTTCCGAGCTGATGGAGGAATTTGACGTTCAGCTGGGCGTCAACGACCTGACGCCGGAGAACTTCAACTCGGTTGACGCCATCGTTGAACTGATCGAGAACGCGCAGGACTAATGGCTTTTACTTCCGCTTCGTTTATCGTACTCACCATCGCGAGCGTGCTGCTCTACTACATCGTGCCGAAAAAGGCACAGTGGTGCATCCTGCTGCTGGCGAGTGCGGCATTTTACATGGCCGGCTCGGTCAAGGCGTTTGCGTGGGTGGTTCTGGTGTCCGGAATGACCTGGGTAACCGGACTTATTCTCGGACGCTATAACGCCATCAAGCCTGCCGACAAGGCGCAAAAGGCCCAAATACAGCACAAAAAGAAGCAGATCGCGATAATTTGCGCGGTCTGCTGTTTTGGCTTGCTCTACGCGATGAAATACTGGAATTTCACGCTCGAGCTGCTGCCGTCCGCGCTCAGCAATCACATTCCCCGATGGGATTTTGTCGTGCCGCTCGGTCTGTCGTTTTTCATTTTCCAGTCCATGAGCTATGTCATTGACGTGTACCGCGGCAAATATGCGCCCGAACGCAATCCGCTGCGCTACGGTCTGTTCGTATCGTTCTTCCCGCAGATGGTGCAGGGACCGATCAGCCGTTTCGATCAGCTGGCGCCGCAGCTTACCGCAGAGCGCAAGCTGTGCTGGGACGACCTGCAGATCGGCATTCAGCTGGCGCTCTGGGGTTACTTCAAAAAAATCGTCATCGCCGACCGCGCGGCTGTTCTGGTAAACAACGTCATCATGGAGAACTGTCCCTACGGCGGTGCTGTCATTGCGCTCGGTATTCTGTTTTACTGCATTCAGCTGTACTGCGATTTTTCCGGCGGCATCGACATCACACGCGGCGTCGCGCGCATGTTCGGCATCAATATGACGCTCAACTTCCGCCGACCGCTGTTTTCCACCTCGCTCACCGACTACTGGCGCCGCTGGCACATCACACTCGGTGCGTGGATGCGCGACTATGTGTTCTATCCTCTGGCGTTTTCCAAGCCGTTCGGCAAGCTCGGCAAGTGGGCGCGCAAGCATTTCAAGGGCATGATGGGCAAGATCTGTGCCACCTCGACCGCTACGTTTATCGTGTATTTGATCATCGGCATCTGGCACGGCGCCAACTTCCGCTACATTGCGTTCGGCCTGTGGAACGGTATCCTCATTACCGCTTCCCTGCTGATGGAGCGCCGCTTCCTTTCGTGGAAGGAAAAGCTGCACATCAACGACAAATCGACCGGCTGGCGCATCTTTATGACCGTCCGCACGTTCGGACTGGTGTTTATCGGCCGTTATTTCACCCGTGCACCGCGTCTCAAGACTGTATTCACGCTGCTCGGAACGACCGTGCTGCACCCGCATTTTAATGAGTTTACGTCGGTTGTGCCGACGCTTGGACTGGGTATTTCCGACTTTATCATCATTTTTGTCGGCATTCTCATCGTTCACGGCGTGGAGTTCTTTGAGGAACGCGGCACGGATGTGCAGGCGTGGCTCAACGAGCGCCCGGCGCTCATGCAGCTGACCGTGCTGACCGTTTCGCTCGTGGTCCTGCTGCTGTTCGGCATTTTCCGTGCCGGATACATCTCGTCCGAGTTCATCTACAAGCAATTTTAAGGAGGCAGAGCATGAACGCAAAAAAATGGGTGCTTTCTCTGCCCGTTATCGTGCTGATCCTGGCCGCACTGCTGGCCGGATTCAACTACGTCACCGACCCGTTCGGCGCGTTCGGCGACCGGTTTATGCAGTGGTTTTCGTATGACGAGACCAACAACCCGCGTGCGGCGAAAATCTCCTATCTCGAGCAGCACCATGACGAGTACGACTCGTATTTCCTCGGCTGCTCGTCCACCAGCTCGCTGCCGACCGAATCGTTTAACGAGATGCTGAACGCGAAGTTCTACAACCTCATCATGTACGGTGCGGATATGAAGGACTGCGAAAAGATCGCAAACTACCTGATTGACAACTACACAGTCAAAAATCTGGTGCTGAATGTGTATCTGGACAATGGCCTGACCTACGATGATGAGTCCAACAAGCTGACCCACAGCCTGCACTACAAAACCGATCCGGATATGTCCGCGCTGTCGTATTACTCGCGGTTTCTCCTCGCGGACCCGCGGTATGGCTATCAGAAGCTGGTGAACAAGAAGAAAGACACTCTCATGCCGCAGTCGTTCGACGTATTCGACGAGCAAACCGGCGCGTATGACAAGCGCGTGCGTGATGTGGAGCCGATCGGCTCTACCGCGGATTATCTGAACGCCTATCCGGTATTCACCAATTATCCCAATCACGAGCCGCTGCACCTGTACAAGACCGAAGCCTGCATGCAGTCGGTGGCTGCAATCCGCAAGGTTTGCGAGGAAAACGGCGTTAATCTCATTGTGCTGACCGCTCCGGTGTACACCGACTATTACAAGAACTTTTACGACGAGGATATCACGAATTTCTACGAATCTCTTGCCAAAGTGACCGATTACTGGGATTTTTCGTCCTCGTCTGTCAGCAGTGAGCCGCGCTTCTTCTACGACAGCACGCACTTCCGCAACAACATCGGCGAGATGATGGCAGCCCGCATTGCCGAGAAGGAGTATCCCGACTTTACGCCTGCCATCACCGCGATTCCGTCGGATTTCGGCACTTATGTAACGGCTGACACGCCGCATGACTATTTCACGCAGCGTCCTGCACCGCGCACGGACGACGACACCGCCGTTCAGGTTCCGGTGCTGACGTGGCACCAGCTGACCGAGGATGTGAGCGGCTCAGCTACCATTTCGCCGGAGACGTTCCGCAAGCAGATTCAGGCACTTTCCGATGCCGGCTGCAACACGATTTCGCTTGAGCAGCTGCGCGATTACGTCTACAACGGTACGCCGCTGCCCGAAAAGCCTATCGTCCTCACGTTTGACGACGGCTATCTGAGCAACTACGAGGACGCGTTCCCGGTGCTGGGGGAATACAACATGAAGGCGACCATTTTCGCCATCGGCGTTTCCATCGGCAAGGATACCTACAAGGACACCGACCACGCCATGACACCGCACTTCGGCGCGGCTGAAATGCAGGAAATGGTGGATTCCGGCCTGATTTCCATCCAGAGTCACACCTATGACATGCACCAGTGGCCGCCGTTTGAGGACGGAAACGACCGTGTTCGGGAAACACTCGCGCAGCTGCCCGGCGAAAGCGATGCGGACTACGAAGCCGCTGTCAAGGCTGATATCCAGCAGAGCCAGCAGGCTATCGAGCCGATCACCGGCGAGAAGGTCAACGCGCTGTCTTATCCGGAAGGCGCGTACGGCACACTGACGATGGATGCGCTGCGCAGCCAGGGCATCGAGCTGACGTTCACCACCCAGCCGGGCGTGAATGCGATCGTACAGGGTTTGCCGCAGACGCTGTACAGCATGCACCGCATTACCATGACGGAAGACACCAACATGGATGAATTTCTGGCGGAACTCGCAAAATAATATCTATGATATAGAAAACGCAGACTGAGAATATTCTCAGTCTGCGTTTTTTGTGAATGGAATTTTCCATTTTATAAACCGTAGCCGCGCATTGCACCATACATTTCCGGTCTCCGGTCACGGTAGACACCCCACGAACGGCGCATCTCACGAATTTCATCCAGATCGAACGTATGCGTCAGCACGCCTGCGTTTTCGCGGTCAGCCTGCTCGACAAGCGCGCCGGTTTCATCCGCGATGAAGGACGAGCCGTAGAACGTCAGCGAGGACGACTGGTGCTGGTTATCCTCGGTCGGCTTGACGGTTTCGGTGCCGATGCGGTTTGCCGCGATCAGCGGCATAATGTTCGCCGCCGCGTGACCCTGCATGCAGCGCCGCCAGTGCGGCATGGAATCGCAGTCGAGAATCGGCTCGGAACCGATGGCGGTCGGGTAGAACAGCAGTTCCGCGCCCTGCAGCGCCATGCAGCGCGCGGACTCCGGGAACCACTGGTCCCAGCAGATACCGACGCCGATTTTCGCATAAGCCGTATCCCAGACCTTGAAGCCGGTATTTCCGGGCGTAAAATAGAACTTTTCCTGATAAAAATGGTCATCCGGAATGTGGGTCTTGCGATACTGACCCATGATCGTGCCGTCCGCGTCAATGACAGCCACCGTGTTGAACGTGGTCTCGCCGACCCGCTCGTAGTAGCTGACCGGAATGACGACCTTGAAATCACGGGCAATGGTCTGCATCTCGCGGACCGCCGGATTTTCCTCGAGTGTTGTCGCTAAATGGTAGTTCTCGTAGCTTTTTTCCTGACAGAAATACCAGTTTTCAAACAGTTCGGGCAGCAGAATGATCTGCGCCCCCTGAGATGCCGCTTCGCGGACCTTTTCGCAGGCTTCTTCCAGACCGTAGGTCATCTGAATCGCAGCAACGGTTACTTTATTGGACATAAAAGATTCTCTCCTATACTTATGGCAACACCGCACAATTAAGACTGCGGTGCTTTGCGGAAATTATGCGGTATTGCCTTATCTTCTCTTGCGCGTGGGCGGCTTTTTGCCCTTGCCGGGCTTGCCGCCGCGTCCCTTGCCGCTGTGACGGCGGCGCTCCGCGCGATTGCCTCTCGGAGCACGGTCGGTGTCCTCACGGCGCGGACGATCCAGCTTTTCCGAAACCGGAAGCGAGCCGTCAGCCGGTGCAAAGTCGATCTGACCGGTGGTGTCGCTTGCGGCAAGCAGCTTGACACGCATCGGCGTGCCGATCGTAAACCGCTTGCCGGTGTGGCGGCCAACCATCGCCATGTGCTCCTCGTCGTACTGGTAGAAGTCGCCGGTCATCAGCTCTGCACGAATCAGACCCTCACAACCGTTTTCCAGCGCAACGAACACGCCGAACGACTGCACGCCGGAAACCTCCGCGTCAAATTCCTCACCGATAAACTGCTGCATGTAGGACGCGATATACAGCTTGTCGATGTCGCGTTCGCAGTTGTCGGCAGCCTGTTCGCGGTTTGTGGACTGGTCTGCGGCTTCCTCGCACATCGTTTCGTCTGCCGCGGTAAATTCTTCGCCGAGCAGCGCCTTCTGCAGCATGCGGTGCGCCACCAGATCGGGATAACGGCGGATTGGCGAGGTAAAGTGCAGGTAGAACTTCGCCTTCAGACCGTAATGGCCAATACACTCATCCGCGTAGCGGGCACGCGCCAGCGAGCGCAGCAGAAGCGTCGGCAGCACGCGCTGCTTCGGGTCGTTCTTTGCGCCGCGCAGCACGGTCTGGAACTGCGCCGTATCCTCCGGCTTGGACGGGTCGATGCGGTAGCCGAACGGACGCGCAAACGACGCAAACACGCGCAGCTTGTCCGGATCGGGATTCTCGTGCACACGGTAGACGGTCGGCAGCTCGCGCTTGCACATATACTCGGCAACCGCTTCGTTGGCCTGCAGCATGAATTCCTCAATCAGCTTTTCACTCTCGCCGCGTTCACGGAACCGGATTTCAACCGGCTTGCCGTTCTCGTCCACGCGGATTTCCGCCTCCGGAATGTCCAGCTCGAGTGCGCCGCGCTCAATGCGGCGCTTGTACAGCGCGTGCGCCAGATTGTTCATCGTCTCGGCAGTCTCGACCAGAAAAGCGTATTCCTCGCGCAGCCCCTTGTCCCCCGCGAGAATTTTGTTGACCTTGTTGTAGGTCATGCGGGCCTTGGAGCAGATGACCGACTTGGCAAATTTCGCACCATACCGGCGGCCGTCCTTATCGACCTCCATCAGCGCGGAGAACGCCAGACGGTCCACCTTCGGGTTGAGCGAGCAGATGCCGTTGGACAGCGCGAACGGCAGCATCGGCACAACGTGTCCCGGGAAATAAACCGACGTGCCGCGGCGGAACGCCTCGGCGTCAAGCGGCGAATCCGGCGTAACGTAATGGCTCACGTCCGCGATGTGGACGCCGAGCAGATAATGTCCGTTTTCCAGCTTTTCGAGCGATACCGCGTCGTCAAAGTCCTTCGCGTCATCGCCGTCGATGGTAAAGATCAGCTTGTCACGCAGGTCAAGCCGCTTGCCGGCGGTGCCCATATCGACCTCCTGCGGAATGGCAAGTGCCTGCTCGAGCACCTCGTTCGGAAATACGTCATACACGCCGTTTTCGTGCAGAACAGCCGCGATAGCGGCCTCCATCGTACCGCTTTCGCCCAAATCCACGCGAACAACGCCCTGCGGCATAAACTGCTCATCGCCGTAGTGCGAGATCGAAACAGCCACGCAGTCACCGACGGCGGCTTCGCCGAGGTCATGCTTGTCCACCGCAATCTCCGGATACTTTTTCGAGGTCGGCTGCACGAAAAATGCCTTGCCGCGCTGCACGAGTTCGCCGGTCAGCTCCTTGCCGGCGCGTCCCAGCACGCGGATAACGGTTGCTTCCTTGCGGCCGCGGTTGTTCTTGCGCTCACTCACCTTGACGAGCACGCGGTCGCCGTGCCACGCACCGCCGGACGCATTCGGCGGGATGAACAGATCATCCGGCTTGGCTTCGCCCTCCGGATAATCCGGCGCGACAAACGCGAATGCCCGCTCGGTAGCCAGATAGGTTCCGGCCGCACAGCCGTAGTGCGCGGAGACCGCAAAGCGGTTTTTCTTGTTTTTCATCACCCTGCCGTCCGCAACGAGCGCATCCAGCGCGTTTTTGAGATTGTTTTTGCCTGCATTCGGCAGCTCGCGCCGGATGTCCTCAATACGGCACGGGTGCACCAGAATTTCCAGCAGTCTGGATTCCAATTCGGTGTCTGCTTCTTTATTTTTCATATTCGCCCCTCCTATCTTCGGCTTCTGGCGAAAAATTATCCATTGTAAAAATAAGCTGTCATACTTCATCATTATTATACCATTCTCCCATCTTATTGAAAAGCGAAATCGGGGTAAACCCGTAACCGGCCGCAAATTTGTACAGAATGTGACGAACGGCATGAATTGACGCGGACAACGCATCATGATACTATATAGTATATGAATATCAGAGCAAAACGGAGGGAATTTGCATGAAAGCACTCATCACGGGTGCGTCCTCTGGACTGGGACGCGAAATGGCGCGCCTGCTGGCGGCACGCGGCTACGAGCTAATCCTGTGCGCCCGCAGAGAGGAACGCCTGCGCGAACTGGCGGCAGAGCTGCCGGTGCCGTGCCGCATCATCGCGGCGGACGTGTCGGACGAGCAGGAATGCCGCCTGCTGTACGAGGCGGTACAGAGCGAGGAACTGGAGGTCGTGATCAACAACGCGGGTTTTGGCCTGTTCGGCGAGTTTGTCACCGCCGATCTGGATGAGGAACTGCGCATGATCGACACCAACGTGCGTGCCGTACACATTCTCACCAAGCTGGCTGTGCGGGATTTTGTGCAGCGCAGACGCGGCTATATTCTCAACGTGTCGTCCTCGGCGGGATTTTTGCCGGGACCGCTGATGGCGACCTATTACGCCACCAAAAACTATGTTCTGCGCCTGACAGAAGCCTTGCGCGAGGAGCTGCGCCGCGCCGGCTCTCCGGTGCGTGTGTGCGCCCTCTGTCCGGGACCGGTGGACACCGAGTTCAACAAGGTCGCAGGCGTGCGGTTTTCGCTCTCCGGTCTGTCGGCAGAGCGTGTGGCGCGCGAAGCTGTTGACGGCCTGTTTGCAGGCAAGGCAGTTGTCGTTCCGGGTGCAGCCATGAAGGCCATGACACTGGCGCGGCATTTCGCGCCGGACAGTATTCTTGCCCGTATCACCTATCATTTTCAGCATAAGAAGGGCGCAAAATGACTGCAAAAGAGATAAAAAGAACGCTGCAAAGCGAATTTGTGCGTACACTGCGCAAGCCGTTCGTGGACGCGGTAAAAGCATATGGACTGATAAAACCGAGCGATAAGGTTGCGGTCTGCATCTCCGGCGGCAAGGATTCCATGCTGCTGGCACTGCTGCTGCAGGATTTGCAGCACACGGTGGATTTTGACCTTGTGTTCCTTGCAATGGACCCGGGTTATGCGCCGGAGGGCCGCAAGCACCTCGAGGAAAACGCGAAACGGCTGGACATTCCGCTCGAAATTTTCGATACCGATGTACTGCGCGTGGCAGGGGTGCATTCTGCCGAGCATCCGTGCTTCCTGTGCGCAAAGATGCGCCGCGGCTATCTGTACACCGAAGCACGCAAGCGCGGCTGCAATAAAATCGCGCTCGGTCATCACTATGATGATGCCATCGGCACCGTGCTGATGGGACTGATCTACGGCGGTCAGGTGCAGGCCATGCTGCCGCGTGTCAAGGCCAAGAATTACGAGGGCATAGAGCTGATCCGTCCGCTGTATTTCACGCGCGAGCAGAGTGTCATTGACTGGGCGGAATATTGCGGTCTGACCTTTCTGCCGTGCGACTGTCCGGCAAAAAAGCTGGAAAGCGACACCAAACGCGCGGAAATCAAGCAGCTGATCGCGTCTCTCGCGGCAAAAAAACCGCAAATCGAAGCGAATATCTTCAACGCGGTCAAGAACGTCGATACCGCCAAGCTGCTCGGCTGGCGCGATGCGAACGGTAAACATAATTTTCTGGATCAATTTGAGTGATTCGAGGAACTATCATGAACATAAAGAGAGCAAAAAACGAAATCAAAAACGCGCTCAAGGCGTATCTCGCGACCGATGAATTCGGCGCGTATCGCATTCCGCCGATTCGGCAGCGGCCAATCCTGCTGATGGGACCTCCGGGCATCGGCAAAACGCAGATCATGCAGCAGATTGCCGAGGAGACCGGCGTCGGCCTTGTCTCCTACACGCTGACGCACCACACGCGCCAGTCCGCGCTCGGTCTGCCGTTCATCGACAAGGTGATGCTCGGCGGCGAGGAACGCACGGTCACCGCCTACACGATGAGCGAGATTATCGCTTCGGTGTACCGCGAAATGGAACGCACGGGCGTAAAAGAGGGCATTCTGTTCCTCGATGAGATCAACTGTATTTCCGAGACGCTCACGCCGATGATGCTGCAGTTCCTGCAGTGCAAGACCTTCGGCAACCAGCAGCTGCCTGCCGGATGGGTGGTCGTAGCGGCCGGAAATCCGCCGGAATACAACAAATCCGTGCGAGAATTTGACGTGGTAACGCTCGATCGCGTTAAAAAAATCGACATCGAAGAGGATTTCGGCGTGTGGAAGGAGTACGCGTACCGACGCGGCATCCATGGTGCCATCCTGTCCTATCTTGAGATCCGGCGCGAGCATTTTTACCGCGTAGAGACCACCGCCGACGGACTGCAGTTTGTCACCGCACGCGGCTGGGAGGATTTGTCCGAGCTGATGCAGGTGTACGAGTCGCTGGGTATTCCGGTTGATCGTCAGGTTGTGGAGCAGTATTTGCAGCTGCCGCAGGTGGCAAGTGATTTTGCGAATTATCTGCAGCTTTATGACAAATACAAGCAGGTTTACCGCGTGGATGAGCTGCTTTCCGGCACCTGGGAGCCGGTTCGCGCTTCCGAACTGCGGGACGCGCCGTTTGACGAAAAGCTGGGCGTACTCGGTCTGCTGCTGAGCCGGCTGGCGGACGGTGCCCGTGACGCGTACCGTCTGGATGCGCTGACCGATGCGCTTCACGCCGACCTGCTCGCCATCCGCGAAGGCGAAAAAGCTATCGCTTCCCTGCCGGATGAAAAACGTGCCGCGCTTGCAGACAAGCGAAACGGCGGCTCGTCCGACAAGGACGCGCTCTATGTCGCCTCCCGCGAGGTGGAGCGTCTGGATGCCTACCGGCAGACGCTCATGCTTGAAAAAGTACCCGAGGATCAGCAGTTTGACCGCCTGAAGGCGCTTTTCTCCGCCGATGTGGACGCACGCGCAGCCGCCGCTGACAAGACCGATGCCGAACTGGCAAACGCATTTGCCTTCCTCGATGCTGCCATTCCGGACTCGCAGGAGCTGGTGCTGTTCGCTACCGAACTGACCGCGAACTGGTTTACCTCGTGGTTTATCCAGAACTTCGGGTGCGATGCGTATTTCGCGCATAACAAGCGCCTGCTGTTCGATGATACGCAGAAACAGCTTCTGCAGAATATTGAATCCGCAAGAAACGAAGAATCCTAAACATTCTGCCCAGAAACCCGGTTGTGCATTAGGCCGCAGCCGGGTTTCCGGCGTATGTAGAAAAGGTAAATTGTAAAGGCAATACCGTATAATTGAACAAGAGCGATTTGCGAATAAATTTTGCATACTGATAAGGCGCGGACGGAACTCGCGCAAGGAACCGAAGCCAAAATCAGAATACAAAATTTCTGCTTAAAGCCTGCAAAAAACAGACCGACATTCACTCTGTCGGTCTGTTTTTTGCGATTTACAAATAATACTTCAACAGCTTGAGCTGCGTCAGCGGACCTTCCGCTGCAATCACCATCGCCCAGATCACCACGAGGTGCAGCGGATACGCCGCATAAAAGGCTTTGTTCAGCTTCGGGTGCGGTTTCCGGCTGCGCTCGCCGTTGTACAGCAGCAGAAGGAGCGCTGCCGCCGCCGTGCCGCGGATCGAACCCCAATCCGGCATACCGAGCGAGGAATAAAACAGCGCACCCCAGAGTAAAACAACAAGCGCGCGGCTCCATCGGCTCTCGGCATACGACAGGCACAAAATCAGCAAAATTCCCCATACACCGTAGTCGATGTTGCACCGGAGATGCGCAAGCGGATACCGCTCAAACAGCAGCACAGCAAACACGAGCACCGCAAACCGCGCGAGCCAATCCCGCAGGGCAAGGTGCTTTCGCCAAACGTGCAGCAGCGCGACCGCGATTGCCGAGGCAAGGAGCAGCACGGTGCACAGCCGGCGGAAACGCGAGTCAAACTCCGGCTCCGCCGTATAGACCGCGAAGCCGCCGCAGGCGAGCAGGAACACCGCAAACCCTTTGGACTGAATCACCCGCGCCAGCGGCTTTTTATGGAAGAAAACCAGCAGAACCAGCCCGATAAACAGCGTAAACAGAATATTTAAGTTTCGGAACGCCCGACTCGGATCGGCGGGAAACACCTCTCCGAACGCGGGCTCGAGATACCAGCGGTTGAGCGTAAACGCATACGGAAGCTGCGAGATGACCCCGAGCAGCAGCAGACGCCCGCCGTATCGGCGGAAATCATGGCTGGGGCGGAATCCTTCGACCAGACAGAAGGTATAAATCGGAAACGCCATGCGTCCGATTGCTCTGGAAATCACATACACCTTGCTAAACGCCGGAAAAAACACCCTGTCCAGACGGCACGCCGCCGCATGGTCAATCACCATCGCAAGGAACGCGGCAAGCTTCAGCATCAGTTCGGTCATAACAGTCCCTCCTTTCCGACTGTTGCGGAAAGCGGCATCCGGAGGAGTATTGACGCTGATCGAATACCGCTTTGTTTCCTATGCTTTTACAGTTCTATTATATCGGTTTCCGCAGATTGTCACAATGTGGAATTCCCACAAAGTCGGAGGTCGGCTGTCGTGCAGATTGGATAAGAAAAACGCCGCCTGCACACATCATTCCTTGATGTAGCGCAGACGGCGCAGAAACTCTTCGTTATCGGTTTTTTCACAGATAGCGTCAATGCCGGAGGAGATGATCCAGACCGCCATGCCGCGCCGCGCGCACAGCACCAGCATATCAATGATCATCTTGTGATGCGCCGATTCCTGTCCCGCGAACGGGAAAAAGCAGATCAGCAGCTTGGGATTGAGCAGATACCACCGATAATACGAAAACCGCAGACGATCGGGCAGTGACCATGCGCTGAGCGGTGAGGAACTGACAGTGGCAGTACGGACAGCCTTCCGGAAATATCTGCGCTTTGACGGCACTGCCCATGCAAAAAAGCTGTTCACCCTCCATTTCGGGGAGCGATGGGTGCCGCTGCTGACCAAGCTGTTCACGACCGAAATGGTCCGCACCGACGATCTGGCCATCGACCGCTCTGCGGCGGCCGGAGAAAACGGCATGGTGCGGGCGTCCAATGCGCTTCGCGCGCAGCTGGAATCCGGCAACCGCGAAAACGAGGACCGGGATTATGTGGAAGGCTGTTTCGGCCGCAGTCTGTATCCCCCGCGGGAGCTGGCGCTGATTGAACAACGGCTCTGCACCGGAAACCATCTCGGCTGTCACCTCTGGTTTACCCGCGGTGAAACGGTGCAAGGCAAAACCATGCGTGCCGATGTGCAGCACCTTTTCGATCAGGCGGCCGAACAGGCCGAACGGAACCGTGCAGATTTCCTCAAAAACAACGATCTGTATCAAAGCTCCATTCTGCGGCTGACCGAGCACATCCGCAACTGCATGCAGGTGCAGCAACAGCCGGATGCCGTTTCCGCCCGACAGGGACATGTCGATAGTCAGCGCATCTGGCGACTTCCGGTACTGAAGGACGGAAAGGTATTTCTCCGCAGCGAGGAGGAAAACAATCCCGGCTTCACGGTGGATCTGCTGCTGGACGGTTCAGCCTCGCGCCTGCACTGTCAGGAGACTATCGCAGCGCAAGGCTACATTCTGGCCCGCAGTCTGGCTACCTGCGGAATTCCGGTCCGCGTCAGCAGCTTCTGCAGTCTGCGCGGTTATACGGTCGTGCGGATTCTCAAGGATTTCAGCGAGAAAAACGCGGAAAGAAAAATTTTCAATTACTTTGCTGCCGGCTGGAATCGGGACGGACTGGCGCTGCGCATGGCAGGAAAGCTGCTGGATACCGCTCCGGCGGATCGGCATCTGCTGATCCTGCTGACCGATGCCAGCCCGGATGACAGCCGCAAAATTCTCCCCACCGGCAAGGTGCCGCTCAGCCGCAGCTACGATGGCGAGGCAGGCGTGCAGGACACCGCCGAGGAGGTTCGTGCTTTGCGGCAGCAGGGCGTCGGGGTCGCTGCCGTCTTTATGGGCGAGAACGCCGGCGCCCCCGACGCACGGACGATCTATGGACAGGATCTGGTCCGTATCCAGCGGATGGACCAGCTTGCCACCGCTGCCGGAAAACTCATTCAGGAGGAAATTCGGGAGCTGTCCGGGTGAGCATGTGCAAGTATATTGTAAACGTTATCATTTTCCCTGCCGCCGACATAAAAAGGAGAAACTGCAATCGCAGTTTCTCCTTTCAGCCTGTCGAAAAAGACCAGCAAAATGAACTGCACCCTATTTGTTAGACAGTATGATATACTATCTAACAGATGGGGTGCACTTCAATTTCTGTCCTCACTGATTAAAATAATTCCTTATTTTTATTGTATCTGTTTTAGTTTTACCCTATCACGAATAGAACTCACTTTCTGCCACTCCGACCACAAAGTCATACTCCGTTGGGGTTGCTTTAGAAGGAGCACCCTGAATAAAGGAAGAAAATAAAGCAATCAGCATAATGTTTGATTTTATTTATCTTTTAGCGTAAACTGATAATAAACAGAAGAACTATGCTTAAATCAGTAGGATACCCGCAATGATTTTGTAACATGGAGGCAATGTTATTGTGCCGGTAGTAAAACCGATTTTACTACAATAGATTCAAACGGAAATCAAGAGGATGTGAAAATTATGCCGCTCCAAGTTGTGAGAAACGACATTACGAAAATGAAGGTTGACGCCATCGTCAACGCTGCCAACGAGTCGCTGCTGGGTGGCGGCGGTGTAGACGGCTGCATTCATCGTGCTGCAGGACCGGAGCTGCTGGCAGAATGTGAAACGCTCCGCGGCTGCGAAGCCGGGGACGCAAAAATCACAAAGGGCTACAAGCTGCCCTGCAAATATATTATCCACGCTGTCGGTCCGCGCTGGTACGATGGACAGCATGGTGAACGTGAACTGTTGATCTCCTGCTATCAGACTTCGCTCATGCTGGCGAAGGAATACGGCTGCGAATCGGTTGCATTCCCCTTGATCTCCTCCGGCATTTTCGGCTATCCGAAGGATCAGGCTCTCAAGGTTGCAATTGACACCATCAGCAGTTTCCTTCTTGAAAACGAAATGACAGTATACATTGTCATTTTTGACCGTAAAGCCTATCAGATCAGCGGCAAGTTGTTTGCTGATATTGCAGCGTACATAGATGACCGCTATGTGGACGAACATACCGATAGTCGTTCCGAGCGTCTGCGCAGAATGAACACCTTCCGGATGGAAGATCCGATGCCTTGCGAGGCATCCGTTCGTGAAATTGCAATCGAACAGCTCACACCTCCCTTCTCTGCAGCAGTTGCCCCTAAAAAGGCGGCAACCCTTGATGATGCACTGGGACAGATCGACGAGAGCTTTTCAGAGATGCTTCTGCGGAAGATTGATGAGCGCGGCATGACGGACGCACAGTGCTATAAGAAGGCAAATATTGATCGGAAGCTCTTCTCGAAGATCCGTTCGGACAAGTCCTACAAACCTTCCAAGCCCACAGTCATTGCATTTGCCATTGCCCTTGAGCTGCCGCTTGCGGAAATGAAGGATATGCTCATGAAGGCGGGGTTCGCACTCTCCCATTCCAACAAGTTTGACATTATCGTGGAGTATTTCGTGGAGCATGGAAACTACAACGTCTTTGAAATCAACGACGCTCTGTTCGCCTTTGATCAGAGCTTGCTCGGCGCATAAAAATGTCGCTTGAAAAGCGACCACTGCTCTCCTGTGATTTGCTACCATAGAGATAACAAATCACAGGAGGTTTTTTTATGAAGCATACAACAGAATTGGTTTTTATCCTGGACCGCAGCGGCTCCATGTCGGGGCTGGAGACAGACACGATCGGTGGATTCAACTCCATGATTGCCAAGCAGAAAAAGGAAGCGGGCGAGGCGCTGGTCTCCACCGTACTCTTTGACAACGAGAGCGTGGTCATCCACGACCGCCTGCCGCTGGAGGATGTGCCGCCCATGACCGAGAAGGAGTATTTCACCCTCGGCTGCACGGCGCTGCTGGATGCCGTGGGCGGAGCCATCCACCACATCGGCAACATCCACAAGTACGCCCGCCGCGAAGATGTACCGGAAAAGACGATGTTCATTATCACCACCGATGGTTACGAAAATGCCAGCCGCCGTTATGACTATGAGACGGTGCGGCACATGATTCAGCGGCAGAAGGAGAAGTACGGCTGGGAGTTTCTCTTTCTTGGTGCCAATATCGACGCAGCGAAGGAAGCGGCACGCTTTGGCATCGGTGCTGACCGTGCAGTGAACTACAAGTGCGACGAGGCCGGTACAGCCCTGAACTATGAGGTCATCAGCGAAGCGGTTTGCAGCGTTCGCGCCGCAAGACCTCTCGGCGCCGACTGGAAGCGCCGCATCGACGAGGATGTGCAGAAACGTGGGAGATAATGAATATGTACGGTGCGATTTTGGGCGACATTGTGGGCAGCCCCTACGAGTTTGACTGCAACAACTACAAAGGCAAGGACTTTCCGTTATTCAGCCAGCGATCCGAATTTACCGACGATACGGTAATGACGCTGGCCGTGGCACGGGCCCTGCTGGATACTCGCGGACAGGATGATATCACCATCAAAGCGGCGTTGGTGCGGGAGATGCAGCGGCTGGGACGTGCTTATCCCGACAAGGGCTACGGTGCGCGGTTCAATCAATGGCTGTATGAGGATGATCCGCAGCCGTACCGTAGCTATGGCAACGGCAGTGCCATGCGGGTTTCTCCCGCGGCGTGGCTGGCAGAGAGTATACAAGAGGCGCTGCATCTGGCGCAGCTCACCGCCGAGGTAACACATGATCATCCGGAGGGAATCAAGGGTGCACAAGCTGTCGCTGCGGCGATTTTCCTCGCCCGCACCGGCCACAGCAAGGTGGAAATCAAAGCGTATGTGGAATGCAAGTTTGGTTATGATCTCAGCCGTACCTGCGACGAAATCCGCCCAACCTATCATCATGTGGAGAGCTGCCGGGAGACGGTGCCGCAGGCCATTGCTGCATTTTTGGAAAGCACGGATTTTGAGGATGCTCTCCGCACGGCGGTGTCCCTCGGCGGTGACAGCGACACACTGGCCGCCATCACCGGCAGCATCGCCGAAGCATTCTATGGTGTACCGGAAGATCTGAAACAGGAGTGCCGCAAACGGCTGACACCGGATCTGGAAGAGATACTGCAAGCGTGTGAAAATATGATTTTACAGCGGTAAAAAACATGATAAACTGTAGATGGAAAGAGAAAAAGGAGGGGCTGTCATGGCGATTTTGAACTTTTCCGATGTGCTGAAGAAAATAGGACTTGACCCGAAAGAGGTCAAGCTGATACGCCACGCATTGTCTGATAAACGATTAAGAATTAGTTTGATGAAATACTTTTAATGCAATAGATTTTTTCTCATATGAATACACAAAAGGGCTCCTTTCGAGAGCCCTTTGGGAGTACGGATTTTTGTCCGCACCCCTCACTCGCAAAACTAAAGGGCCTGCCGTCTGCAATTCACAGACAGCAAGCCCTTTCGGTTGCTTGAACAATTTTTTCGTTGAATTTTTGTCTAACTTTTGGTGCAGTTCAGGTGGCTGTGCCTTCTTTTTATTCCTTGTGAACGGTATTGCAAACTGGAATTTATATAATTATTCCTCTAACTTTCCTTATTTTACAGGCTTTCCCGCCTGTTCATTAGTGAAATGATATGTAGTTTCCCTTATTTTTGCCCTTATGAGATAATCACAAGGGAAATAAGGGAAATTTTTTAGTCATTGCCTACCACTTTATCAAGAAGCCGAACCGATTTTCGTTTCGCATCTCTTGTGGAGTGAGCATAGACGTTCATTGTGGTACTGACATCTGAGTGTCCCAACAATTCCTGCACATCTTTTGGGGCAGCTCCATTTGCTAAAAGGTTGCTTGTATAGGTGTGACGTAACTGGTGGAAATGAA
>OGRR01001077.1_pt1 | contig 19132 bp, 17 predicted proteins | sample 1553511 | NCBI WGS metagenome assembly OGRR01 (sample SAMEA2580040, study PRJEB22360) | human gut metagenome | biome: human gut; feature: human-associated habitat; material: faeces | place: Denmark | collected 2008/2010 | reverse complement strand
TGGCGTACTTGAAGGTGGTGGACTGGATGATGGGGATCTGGCGGGGTTCGCCGTTTCCGGGCGTATAGCCGCCCTGCACGCAGATGGTATCACGATTCATACTACATACTCCTTTGCTGGGTTTGTCCATATAGCACAATTCCCCGCAGGGAGCATACAGCCTCCGGCGGGGAATTGAAACGTTAAATTTTTCCCTGCCGGGATCGTCTGGCAGTATGGTTTAAGGAAACTTTTCCATCACCATGAAAAGCCTTCCGGCACTCTTTTACTTCCGCAGGCGCTTGTCGCTCCGGGTCGCCCAGAAGGTGCCCGCGCTCTGGAACACCTGCACCATGAGCACCAGCAGGATGACACACACGATCATGATGTCGGTCTGGTAGCGGTAATAGCCGTAGGACAGGGCAATCTTGCCCAGGCCGCCGCCGCCAATGACGCCGGACATGGCCGAGTAGCCCAGAATGGTGGTCAGGGCCGTGGTCATGCTGGAGATCAGGCCGGGCAGGCACTCCGGGATCATCACCTTGGTAATGATCTGGAACGGGGTGGCACCCATGCTCTGGGCGGCTTCCACCACACCTTCGTCCAGCTCGCGCAGGCTGGTCTCTACCAGACGTGCCACGAACGGGAAGGCGGCCACCACCAGCGGAACGATGGTAGCTTTGGTGCCCACCGTGGTGCCTACGATGGCACGGGTGAGCGGGAATACACAGATCATCAGAATCAGGAAGGGCACACTGCGCAGAATGTTGATGACGATGTTGAGAATGTGCATCAGCCAGCCGGGCAGGGGCAGCACGCCGTCCTTGTCACCGGCCACCAGCAGCACGCCCAGCGGCAGGCCCAGCACCAGCGCAAACGCGGTGGAAAGAACCGTCACATAGAACGTTTCCCAAATGGCAAAGCCATAATCTGCAATACTCATTCGCCGGTCACCTCCTCCACGGTCACGCCGGGCTGGCTGCGCATATAGGCAGCCGCCTGCTTGGCCTGCTCCACATCGGCAGGCAGCTTGAGCAGCATGGAGCCGTAGCACTGGCCGCTCAGATCACGGGTATCGGCGCTGAGCACCGATACCAGAATGCCCTTTTCGGCGGCAAGGCTTGCCACCAGAGGCTTTGCGGTGGACGAACCGTTGAAGGTGACACGCACCACATGGTCATCCGGCGCAAAGCTGGAAAGGTCGCGGGCTGCGCTGCCGCCGTTGGGGGCGACCAGACGCTTTGCCGCAGCCGTCTTGGGGTTGGCGAAAATTTCCTGCACCGAGCCCTCTTCCATGACCACACCGCCGTCCAGGATGGCCACACTGTCGCAGATCTCTTCCACCACGCTCATCTGGTGGGTGATGACCACCACGGTGATGCCCAGCTTCTGGTTGATGTCCTTGATCAGGGTCAGGATGGAATGAGTGGTGTTGGGGTCCAGCGCACTGGTGGCCTCGTCGCACAGCAGCACCTTGGGGTTGGTGGCCAGGGCGCGGGCAATGGCAATGCGCTGCTTCTGGCCGCCGGACAGTTGGGCGGGGTAGGCGTTTGCCTTGTCGGGCAGGCCCACCATCTCCAGCAGCTCTTTGGCGCGCTTTTCGGCGTCGGCCTTTTTCACACCGGCCAGCTCCATGGGGAAACAGATGTTCTTCAGGCAGCTGCGCTGCATGAGCAGGTTGAACTGCTGGAAGATCATGGTGATCTCGCGGCGGCGCTCACGCAGGGCCGCCGGAGACAGGGTCTCCATGGCGGTGCCGTCGATCACCACGCTGCCCTCGGTGGGGCGCTCCAGCAGGTTGATGCAGCGCACCAGCGTGGATTTGCCCGCACCGGACATGCCGATGATGCCGTAGATGGAACCATCCGGAATGGTCAGGTTGATGTCTTTCAGCGCGTTCACCGCGCCGTCCTTCATCTGGAAGGTCTTGGAAAGGTGTTTGATCTCGATCACAGAAATTGCTCCTTTTAGCCTTCGATGGGTGCCAGGCTGTCCTGCTTGCCGCCGTAGATGCCCATGGGCTCCACATGGATGCCGGCAACCGTCACCAGGTGAGTGCCGTGCTCTGTATTGAAGTCATCCAGATACGGCTGATGCTGGAAGTAGTTGGTGTCAACGGTGCCGTCCTCGACCACGTTGTTGGGGATGATGTAGTCATCGTACTCCTGGATGTCCAGCGTGATGCCCTTGGCGGCCAGGATCTCCTTGCAGACCTCCAGCACCTCGCAGTGGGGAGCCGGGGTAGCGGCGCAGCTCACGGTCTCGCCGTTCAGAGCGTCATAGTCAACAGAAGCGTCATAGCCGTCGGTGGGGTTCTCCACAGCGGACACCACGGCACCCTTATAGTTCTCATCCATGAAGTCCTTGACCTGCTGGCTCTGCAGGGCAGCGGCCAGAGCCTTGATCTTGGGCTCCTCCTGGTTGCCGTCCTTGCAGACCAGAACGTTGACGTAAGCGGAAGAGCCGTCCTCGATGGCCAGTGCATCGGTCGTGGGGTCCAGACCGGCAGGGATGGCGTAGTTGGAGTTGATGACGGCGTAGTCCTCGTCCTGCAGGACGTTGGGCACCTGAGCAGCCTCGACCTCATCGACGGTAACGTTCAGGGGGTTCTCCTCGATGTCCTTTGCGGTGGCGGTCAGGCCTGCGTCAGCCTTCAGCTTGAAGAAGCCGTTCTTCTCCAGCAGGGTCAGGGCACGGGCCTCGTTGGTGGTGTCGTTGGGCACGGCCACCTTGACCTTGTCCAGCTTGGCCACAGCGGAAGCAGCCTCAGAAGAAGCAGCGGCGCTGGAAGCGGTGGAGGATGCAGTGGAAGAAGAACCACCGCAGGCGGTCAGGGCAGCGGCAGCAGCGGCCACACCGGTAACTTTCAGAAAATCGCGACGAGTAATCATGGTAAAATCCCTCTCTATCTTTGTAAAAAATTGTTGAGCGGCGGCGCGGCACAGTCCGCGCACGCCTTGTACGGAGGACGAAAAAAGCCTCCGTCCTTACACGAGCCGAACGCTCAGCAAGGACGGAGGCATAACATCTTCCGTGGTACCACCTTGGTTTACTCTGCCCTCACGGACAAAGCCTCGATGCTGCGGCAGCTTCTGCTGCTTACAGCCGGACGCTGTAACGGGCGCATCCCGTTGCAGACTTAGCACTCCTGCGCCTCGCCCACACGGCTCCGAGACCATTTTCAGCTTCCTGTTTCCTGCCCTTTTCCATCGCCCGGGCTTTCTGGTAAGGATCAATGCGAAGGCCTACTCTTCTCTTCACAGCCATTTTTGTGATATTGCATTTATAATAAACCACTCCGGCGGATTTGTCAACACCTACAACGAAGTTTTTTGGTAGGAAATTGGGCCTTCCGTCAGCCGGAGCGATGGCGCGGCGGCAGCGGGATGCTGAGCACCAGCGAGATGCCCACGGCCAGTGCCACCGCGACCTTGAAGGTGCTGATGCCGTTGGACAACGCCAGTGCGTTGTCGCCCTGAATGAAATAGTAGGCCGTGTAGTAGATGCCTGCACCCGGCACCAGCGGGAAGATGCCGGAGAGCAGGAACACGGTCACGGGGGTCTTTTGCAGGATGGCGAACACGCGGGTGAGGATGGTGAGGGGAATCACCGCCAGCAGGCTGGCCGCAGCGGTGTCCAGCCCCAGCATGACGCACAGCTCATACACGAACCAGCCCATGGCACCCACCAGCGCACAGGTGGGCAGGCTCCGGCGGGGACAGGCGAACAGGATGGCAAAGCTCAGGGTGCCGGTGCCGGCCAGCAGGAACTGACCCATCAGCTCCCCGATCTGGGAATTGGTGAGAGAAATCATGCGACCACCACCCCCGTGAGCAGAGAATACAGGCTCAGCACAAGGCCGGTGCCGATGGCGATGCTGGCGGCGATGAGCAGCGCGTCGATCATGCGGATGGTGCCGGACAGGTAGTCGCCGTGCACGAAGTCGCGGATGCCCATGGTGAAGGCGATGCCGGGGGTCAGGATCATCAGCGCACCGATGATGGCATGGCTGGCCGAGGTATGCAGCGCCTGACACAGCAGGATGCACACCAGTGTGATGAGGGACGCGGTGGTGATCTTCTGGAAGCCGCCGGGCAGGCTGTACCGCCCGCACAGCAGCAGGTAGCCGCTGGACGCCAGACCGGCCACGGCGGCAGCGATGGCGCTGCGCAGATCACCGCCAAAGATCATGGCAAAGCTGAACGCGCCGCCCATGCCGCTGACCAGCTGCACCCAGTCCTTGGGGAAGGGGATGCGCTGGGCGGCCGCCAGACGGTACTCGGCCTCCCCCAGCGACATATTGGTCTCGGCGATCTCGCGGGAAAGGGCGTTCACCGCCGCCACCCGGCCCAGATGGGTGGTGCGCACCGGCACGTTGCGCACTTCGCTGATCTCTGCGGTGCCGGCGCTGGCAAAAATGCCGTTGGTCAGTACATAAACATGGAATTCCCGCAGGTGGAAGGAGCGTGCCATGATCTCCATGGTCTGCTCCACCCGGAACACTTCCGCACCGTTCTCCAACAGGGTCTGCCCGGCCACCATGATAAAGTCCATGATGCGGCGGCGCAGTTCTTCGTCGGGATAAGCCTCTCTGCCCTTCATTGCCCGGCCTCCTTGAAAAAATAATATCGTCTTATTCTAACATGCGCGTGCCCGGCGCACAAGAGCAAAAAAGAAGAGCGGGGAAAACGCCCCCGCTCTCCGGAAACCGCATCAGATATAGTCCGAAATATAAGGGATCTTGTGGAACAGCACATCATCCAGCCGCTCCACGGCATCCTCCCGGCCCTCGATGCGCTCCAGCTCGAACAGACGTTCGGCGGTCTTGTAGCCCAGCAGCAGGGTGGAAAGGGTGCCGATGCCCATCTTCAGGTGGTATTCGGCGGGGGCGTCGGTCAGGGTGCAGCCGCCGTCCGCAAACCGGATGCGGAAGGTGCGGTCGTTCCAGGGCAGCAGGTCGTCCTCGATCTCCAGATCAATGCACAGCTCGCCGCCGTCCGGGTCACAGGGGTAATCTTCCAGGAAGCTGGCCACATCCACGATGCGGCCCATGGCATAGGGGCGGATGGTCTCCTTGATGTCGCCGTCGTCTATCTCAAAGGCGATGGGTTCGCTGAAGTAGGTGTTGCCGTGCACTTCGTCGATCATGGAGTCGTGGGCGTGGATGTACTCCCACAGGCCCTTCTGTGCCTCGCGGTTCAGGTAGATCATTTCCTTGATGTGCATGATGTCGTTCTTGATCAGGTACACCATGTAGCCGCAGGGCTTGTCCTTTACATTATAATAGACGGCGACATTGGTGTCATCCTCGTCCCAGCGCCAGTACTCCTCCCAGGCCAGTGCGTTGCGGAACAGGCACCCGTGGGTGATGGAGGCAAAATGGGAGTGCAACTCGTGGAACTCGGTGTTGTCCCAGGCGACGCGCCGCACATAACCGGGGGCCGACACCTTGGTGGGAATCTGCCGGTCCTTGATGTTGTAGGAGATCTTGTTGGAGATGATCTCCCACCCCAGGTGGTGGTACAGCGGGATGGAGTAGGGGTAGAGCAGGGCAAAGCTCTTGCCCTCCTTGTGCATCTGGGTCAGGCCCTGGATCATGAGCCGCTTCATGATGCCGTTGCCGGTGTACTCCGGGTAGGTGCACACACTGGTCACAAAGCCCACATGGTAAACGGCGTCGTAGATGTTCATCTTCAGCGGGTAGACCGCGAACTGGGAGACAAGGTTTTCTCCGTCAAAGCAGCCCAGCACGTCCGCGCGCTCCAGCACGGGGAACTTGGACTGCTTGATCTCGTCGTCTTTCCATCCGGTGGCGGTGAGCTCATCTTCTGTGACCTGAAAGGTATAGCGCAAAAGGGCGTTGTACTGGTCCAGATCATCGGTCTCCAGATAACGATATGTATAATTTTCGGCAGGATTCATGCAAAACTTCCTCTCTCTGGCGGGTGACTGGTTGCCGAACAGTTCTATTATACACCCGCCGTATAAAACCGGGCAAGAACCATTTTCACAAAAATCTGCGGCACACAGCCTGCCAAACCACTGCATTTGCCGGAAAAACTGCTCTGCTGTGTGTTTTGCATTGCACCTGCTTTTTGAGTGTGGTATACTATGCCTGTTATGGAAAAATGCCGGTGCGGTGTGCCGGCCCAGCGATGAGGAAAAGGAAACGAACAATGAAAATTGGATTTGACAACGACAAATATCTTGCGATGCAGTCCGAGCATATCCGCGAGCGCATCCAGAAGTTTGACAACAAGCTGTATCTGGAGTTCGGCGGCAAGCTGTTCGACGACTATCATGCCTCCCGCGTGCTGCCGGGCTTCCAGCCGGACAGCAAGCTGCAGATGCTGCTGCAGCTGAAGGATCAGGCGGAGATCGTCATCGTCATCAGCGCCGAGGACATTGTGAGCAGCAAGATCCGCGGCGATTACGGCATCACCTACGATCTGGATGTGCTGCGCCTGATCGACGCCTTCCAGGGTGTGGGCCTGTATGTGGGCAGCGTGTGTGTGACCAAGTACACCGCTGCCCCGGAGGTGGAGGCCTTTGAAAAGCGCCTCAACGATCTGGGCATCCGCACCTTCCGCCACTATAAGATCGCCGGTTACCCCAACGACGTGGCCCACATCGTGAGCGACGAGGGCTATGGCCGCAACGACTACATTGAGACCGAGCGCCCGCTGGTGGTCATCACGGCCCCTGGCCCCGGCAGCGGTAAGATGGCCACCTGCCTGTCCCAGCTGTACCACGAGTACAAGCGGGGCGTGAAGGCCGGTTACGCCAAGTTCGAGACCTTCCCCATCTGGAACATTCCCCTGAAGCACCCGGTGAACCTGGCCTACGAGGCCGCCACCGCCGACCTGAACGATGTGAACATGATCGACCCCTTCCACCTGGAAGCCTATGGGGTCACCACCGTCAACTACAACCGAGACATCGAGATCTTCCCGGTGGTGAACGCCATGTTTGAGCTGATCGCCGGGAAGAGCCCCTACAAGAGCCCCACGGACATGGGCGTGAACATGGCAGGCAACTGCATCGTGGACGATGAGGTCTGCCGTGAGGCCTCCCGCAAGGAGATCGTGCGCCGCTACTTCAAGTGCCTGTGCCAGCAGAAGATCACCGGCACTGTGCATGAGAGCGAGCGCTACAAGCTGGAACTGCTGATGAATCAGGCGGGCCTGAACGTGGGCAGCCGTGCTGTGGAACAGCAGGCTCATGCCCGCAGCGAGGCCACCGGCGGCGCACCTGCAACTGCCATTGAGCTGAGCGACGGCACTGTGATCACCGGCAAGACCGGCCCCCTGCTGGGCGCGACGGCCAGCGCCCTGATCAATGCCCTCAAGGCACTGGCCGGCATCCCGCAGGAGACCGACCTGATCAGCGCTGCCGCCATCGAGCCCATCCAGACGCTCAAGACCAACTATCTGGGCGGCAAGAACCCTCGCCTGCACACCGACGAGATTTTGATCGCCCTGTCCAGCAGCGCCGCCACCAACGAGCTGGCAGCGGCTGCCCTGCACCAGCTGCCCAACCTCAAGGGCTGCGACGTGCACTCCACCGTGCTGCTGTCCGGCGTGGACACCGGCACCCTGAATCGTCTGGGCATGTACCTCACCTGTGACCCTGTTTACGAGGAAGAGGACCGCAAGTACCACAAGCAGTAAAGAATCAGACCTGTAAAGGGCCGCTGCACCAGTTGAGGTGCAGCGGCCCTTTTTTGAATTTTGGAAAAGCCGCACTTTTTGCGGTAGAGGGGGCTTATTCTGCGAAAACAAGGTGCCCGGAAGGCCCCCTAGGGGGCAGCACAAAAAAGGCGCAGGACTGCCCGGGGAAGTTTGCAAAATCCCTTGACAAAGCAGTACCGGGGGGGGGTATTATATAGTGGTAAGCGGCCCTATGATACGGTTTGGGGCTGCAAAAAAGATTGTGAGGTTGATTTTTATGTCTAACATCTCTCGTCGTAGCTTTCTGAAGGGTGCAGGTGTTGCGGCTCTGGCCGTGGCTGCTGCTGGTGTTCTGGCGGGCTGCTCTGACAAGGAGACCCCTGATACCGGCGCAAAGCGTGATGTGAAGCTGAAGTATCTCAGCACCAGTGCTGGTATGGTCTTTGGCGATGTCGTCATCCAGGTTCCTGCTCTGGCAACTACCGTGAGCTTTGCCACCATCTTGGCAAACAAGCCTGCAGCTGCTGAGGGCTACGACTTCATCAGCACCGAGGACGGGAAAATTGATGATAAGGGCATCGTTACCATCAACATGGTCAAGAAGCAGTCTCCCAAGGACGAAGTGAATGTCGAGTAAAAGCTGGTCGATTTCGGTGAGGTATCCGATCTGCCGTCTATTGAGGCCAGCGAGAAGTACGGCGCAAAACTGAAGGTGTCCGTTGATGCTGGCACCACCAAGATCGATACCGCAAACCTGCTGCCTGCAAACAGCACCCTGGCCATCTGCGATGCTGCTCACATGCCCACCACTGAGGGCCTGGTGAACGGTGCTGTGGTCAATGGCGTTGCCACTGTCTACGTTTACAAGAAGTAAGACAGCTTGCTGAAAAGGCATTGACCCACAACAGAAGCTGATAGAAAAGCCCCGACAAAAGACCAGAGCCAGAAGGCCATTTACGGCTGGGCTCTGGTCTTTTGCTTTGCAAAACCATAAAAAGGAGCGGCTGTACACGGAACTTTCCGCATACAGCCGCTCCTTTTGGAATAAAACCGCTGTTGGCTTACTGCTTATCGGCAGTGCGGGCATAGAAGTTTGCCAGCACGGCACCGGAGATGTTGTGCCACACCGAGAACACGGCACCCGGGATGGTGGCCAGCGGGTACTGGGCAAAGTGGGCGGCAGCCAGGCTGGTGGCCAGGCCGGAGTTCTGCATACCGACCTCGATGGAGATGGCGCGGCACTTGGTGGAATCCAGCTTCAGGGCCTTGCCCACGGCGTAGCCGGTCAGGTAGCCCAGCAGGTTGTGCAGGACGACCACGACCAGGATCAGCAGGCCGCTGGTCATGATCTTGGCACTGTTGGCGGAGACCACGGCGCAGATGATCAGCACGATGGCGGTGGTGGACACCAGCGGCAGCACACGCACGGCCTGCTGGGTGAACTCATGGAAGAAGTGGTTGACCACAAAGCCCAGTGCGATGGGCACCAGCACCACCTTGACGATGGAGAGGAACATGTTCACGGGGTTCACATCCACGCGCTGACCGGCGTACAGCAGGGTGAGCAGCGGGGTGAGCACAGGAGCCAGCACGGTGGAAACGGCGGTCATGCCGACGGACAGAGCAACATCGCCCTTGGACAGGTAGGTCATCACGTTGGAAGAGGTGCCGCCGGGGCAGGTGCCCACCAGAATGACGCCGATGGCCAGCTCGGTGGGCAGGTGGAACACCATGGTCAGCACCCATGCCAGGAAGGGCATGAGGGTGAACTGTGCCACGCAACCTACGATGACGTCCTTCGGGCGGCTGAACACCACCTTGAAGTCATTGGGCTTCAGCGTCAGGCCCATGCCGAACATCACGATGCCCAGCAGGGTGTTCACCCAGCTGGTTTTGACCACGCTGAACGGGCCGGGGAAGAACAGGGCACCGGCTGCCACCACGATGACGATGGCGGCCATGTACTTGCCTACAAAATCGCTTACTTTTTCCAGAGTTTTCATGTTGTTTCGTCCTTTCTGTTTTACAGGCTGTTCTTGCATGAAACATCCGGAATGGCCCGGTGCCGCAATAAAAAACGCCTTTGTCTCCCATCATAAGAGACAAAGGCGTGTACATCCTCTGCGGTACCACTCTTACTTGCCGACCCAGAACCGGGCCGACCCCTCAGTGCGCATCCAACAATGCGCGGCTTCTGATAACGGAAGCCTGCCGTCCGGGCCTACACACAGCAGCCGCTGTTTCAGCCCGAAAGCTCGGAGAGGATCTTCCCACGGGGTTCATGCACTGCCTTGCATCCACCGGCAGCTCTCTGAAGCACTCCACCCGGGTACTTGTTCTCGTCATAGCCGAATATTTCACTGACACGGAGTATACCCCTTTGCAGGCTCTGCGTCAAGGGGCTGCGGCCTGCTGTTTTTTCATGCCTGAAACCGCACAGAACAATCCGGCTCATCCAACTGAGCGAGTAGGATGTGAATATTCTGCTAAAAAATCTGTATGGAATTTGTGCAATCAAACAAAAGAAAAAACGAATGTCGGTGATAGATCAACAAAAACCAGGAAAATCTACTTGCATGTCAAACAAAATACGTCTATAATAAAGTAAAGGAACGACGTCCGATGTCATGACGTCTACAAAAGACATACGGCTTCCTTATAGAAGCTGTAAGCAAGCGGAGCAGAACGGAGTACAGATACGATGGCACAGGATCATAGCGTATTCAGCAACATTCAGGACAACCGCACTTCCTCCCTTGCAGAGCAGGTGGCGGATCAGATCAATCAGGTCATCATTGACCAGAACATCAATGCAGGCGAGAAGCTGCCCAACGAGTTTGAGCTGGCTGCCCGCCTGAACGTGGGGCGCGGCACCATTCGCGAAGCGGTCAAGCTGCTGGTGGCACGCAACTGTCTGGAGATCCGCCGGGGCAAGGGCACCTTTGTGGTGGAAAAGCCGGGTCAGATCGAGGACCCGCTGGGCTTTGCCTATGTAAAGGATAAGATCACGCTGGCGGTGGACCTGATGGAGCTGCGCCTGCAGTTGGAGCCGTGGGTGGCTCAGCTGGCCGCCCAGCGCATTGAGGAAAACGAAAAGGACACTCTGCGCCAGCTGTGTGAGCAGGTGGAGCACAAGATCCGTTCCGGCGAGGACCACGGCCCGGCCGACAAGGAATTCCACGCCTATGTGGCCCGCTGCACCCACAACAGTGTGATCACCGAGATCATGCCCGTGATCACCTATAGTATTGAGATGTTCACCAAGTTCAAGGCACCCCGCCTGCTGAAGGACACCATCCGCACCCACTGGCAGATCACGGAGGCCATCTGCGCCAACGACCCCCAAAAAGCTTACGATAGCATGTATGAGCATGTGTCCGAAAACAGCGAGAGCATCGAGATCGTGCGGCGCATGAGCATGGAGCAGAACCAGAATCGTGATAATTAACAAAATATGAATTTTCCGTTTGTAAAATATGGAGAATTAAGTCAGACACCGTTGACAAGCTCTGTTGACGGTGTTATATTTTAGCCAACATAAGACGTCATACGTCACATGACGATGTGCGTCTTGGAAGAAAGCGAAGCATATACACAAGTGAAGAAGGAGATCTTACCATGAAAAACGTTATTTCTCGTCGTTCTTTCCTGAAGGCAGCCGGCATCATCGGCGCATCTGCTGCTCTGGCAGCCTGCGGCGGCTCTTCTGCCTCCACCGCCGGCAGCACGGCTGGCTCCACCGCTGGCGCTGCAGCTTCCGGCGATTCCGTTACCTTCACCCTGTCCTTGGTCGATAACGAGCAGTCCAACTACTACAAGGGCGCTCAGGAAATCGCGGACAGCGTGAACGAGGCCACCAACGGCCAGTTCCAGATCAAGGTCGTTGCAGGCGGCACTCTGGGCGGCGAGTCTGATACTCTGGACATGGCCATTCAGGGCGACCTGGACATCGCAAGCTGCGCAAACTCCGTGCTGGCAAACTACATCCCCGAGATGAGCATTCTGGACCAGGCTTTCCTGTGGGACAGCCAGGATCAGGCCAACTACGCTGTGCGCAATGAGCTGGGCGATCTGATCCAGGAGAAGGCAAACGCTCAGGGTATCCACGTCATCGGCTACATGGAGTCCGGCTTCCGTGATGTGTTCAGCAAGAAGCCCATCCAGACCATGGCAGACTTCAACGGCGTCAAGATCCGCACCATGCAGAACGACGGTCAGCTGCTGGCCTTCACCTCCTTCGGTGCAAACCCCGTTGCTCTGGCAGCCGGCGACCAGTTCACCGCTCTGCAGCAGAACACCATCGACGCCTGCGAGAACGCTGTGTCCAACTGCTGGGTCAACAAGTTCTATGAGGCTGGTGTCACCTCTGTCACCAAGACCCATCACTGCTTCGTTTACATCCCCCTGTGCATGAGCGATAACGCTTGGAACAAGATCCCCGACGACATGAAGGATACCTTCGTGGAGGCTGTCTGGGCTGGCTGCGAGAAGCAGTGGCAGTACCTGAACGAGGCCAACGACGAGGCCATTGGCCAGCTGGAAGGCGTGGGCGTCACCATGTACGACATCGACACCGACGAGCTGAAGGCTGCATACGAGGCCAAGAAGAGTGCTAGCGGCGTGACCTACGACGAGACCTGGCAGGCCGCTGTGGATGCCGCCAAGGCAGCTCAGGCCTAAGCCTGACCAGACCCTGCACGTTTATAAGAAGAAACCCGCATAGATAGAACGCCTATCTGTGCCGCAGTTCACGGATGCAGCCTCTGAGGCTGCATCCGCGGATTGCTGTCATACACAGGAGGAGCTTCCATGAAAGCACTGAAGAAAGTGGTTCGTGGTGTCACCCTGGCCGAGTTGTGGGCAACGGCCCTGACCTTTGTGATCATGGTCGTGTGCTACTTTATCTCGGTGGTGAACCGCAACTTTATCAAGGGATCCATGCCCTGGACCGAGGAACTGGCCCTGTACTGCATGGTTTATATGGCCCTGATCGGCACCGAGCTGGGTCTGCGCGACGGCACGCAGGTGAGCGTGACCGCCCTGACGGAAAAGCTCAAGGGTACCATGGTCGGCAAGGTCATCAACTTCATCGCCAAAGTGGCCCTGATCGTGTTCTCCTGCACCATGCTGCGCTTCAGCGTGGCCCTGGTGGCCAAGCAGATGAGTGCCGGCCAGACCACTCCGGTCATGAAGGTGCCCATGTTCGTTATCTACATCTCGCTGGTCATCTCCTTTGCACTGATCGTCATCAACCAGATCCTGATGCTGGTGGGTGAGATGATGCACATCGACATGAGCGACATCACCAACATTGATGCCATCATCGACGGCATCATCAAGAAGAAGGAGGCGAAGTGATCATGAATGCTGGCGTTATCCTGTTTCTGATCTTCGCAGTCTGCGTTCTGATCGGAGTCCCCATTTCCATGTCCCTGGGCATCGGCTCTCTGGCCGCTGTGGCTCTGGGCAACCTGGGCGTTTCGCCTGCCGTTATCGCACAGCGCGTGTTCGGCGGCCTGCAGTCCACCTCCATCATGGCCATCGCCTTCTTTATCCTGGCCGGCAATCTGATGGCAGGCGGCGGCATCTCCCGTCGTATCGTCAACTTTGCAAACTGCCTCATCGGCAACATCCGCGGCGGCATGAGCGTGGCTCTGGTCATCGCCTGTGCCTTCTTCGCTGCTCTGTCCGGTTCCGCTCCCGCAACCGTCGTTGCTATCGGCTCCATGCTGTACGCTGACATGGTCAAGCAGGGCTACCCGGAGGACCGCACCGCCGGTCTGCTGGTCATCGCCGGCGGCCTGGGCCCGGTCATTCCCCCGTCCATCATCATGGTGCTGTACTGCACCCTGACCGGTGCGTCCGTCACCAACATGTTCAGCCAGGGCATGGTCATCGGCATTCTGATCATGATCGTCCTGATCCTGGAAGCTCTGTACTATGCTCACAAGGAAAAGTGGCCCAAGGCTGAGACCAAGCATACCGCCGGTGAGATCGGCAAGATCTTCCTGGAGGCTGTGCCTGCTCTGATGACCCCTGTTATCATCCTGGGCGGCATCTACTCCGGCCTGCTGACCGCTACCGAGTCCGCTGCTGTGGCCTGCGTGTGGGCTTTCATCGCCGGTGTGTTCATCTACAAGGAGATCAAGATCGCCGACCTGATCCCCATCCTGATGAAGTCTGCTAAGAGCGCTGCCATGATCCTGTTCATCATCGCAGCTTCCACCGCATTCTCCTGGGTGTTCACCTTCTCCGGTGCTTCCGCTGCTCTGGTGCAGCTGGTCGTCTCCATGAACCTGAACAAGACCCTGTTCTGCCTGGTCGTGGCCATCATCCTGCTGATCTTCGGCACCTTCATGGAAGGCACCGCCATCGCAGTTCTGCTGGTGCCCGTTCTGTGGCCCATTGCCGAGAGCATGGGCATCAACGTCATCCACTTTGGCATGATCCTGTGCATCTCCAACGTCATCGGCACCATGACTCCTCCCGTGGCCGTCAACATCTTCTCCGCTGTGCAGGTCACCCGCTCTGTGCGTGAACTGAAAATCGGCGAGATCTCCAAGGCTGAGATTCCCTTCTTCATCGGCTACGTTGCAGTGTTCTTCCTGTGCGTGTTCTCCGAGACCTTCTGCACCTTCCTGATCCGATAAGGAGTGATTCATGGTAACCATCAGAGACATCAAAACCATCTGCACCGCGCCGGAAGGCATCAACCTTCTGGTGGTGAAGGTGGAAACCAGCGAGCCGGGCCTGTATGGCCTGGGCTGCGGTACCTTCGCTTACCGGCATCTGGCCGTCAAGCTGGTGGTGGAAGAATATCTGCGCCCGCTGCTGATCGGCCGTGATGTTTCGGACATCAACGACATCTGGCAGCTCATGCACCAGAACGGCTACTGGCGCAATGGCCCCATCGAGAACAATGCGATCTCCGGTGTGGACATGGCCCTGTGGGACATCAAAGGCAAAATGGCCAACATGCCCCTGTACCAGCTGTTCGGCGGCAAGTGCCGCGAGGGCGTGCCGGTGTACCGCCATGTGGATGGCCGCGACCTGTCCGAGATCTGCGAGAACATCGCCAAGTACCGTGAGATCGGCGTCAAGACCATCCGCTGCCAGTGCGGCGGTTACGGCGGCAGCGAGTACGGCCATACCCCGGCCGGTGCACCGGTGGGCGCAAAGCCCGGCGTGTATCTGGACGGCAATGCCTACATCCGTGATACCGTCAAACTGTTCGACGGCATCCGCAGCAAGATGGGCGATGAGATCGGCCTGGTGCACGATGTGCACGAGCGCATCGCTCCGGCCGATGCCGTTCGTCTGGCCAAGGAGCTGGAGCCCTACCACCTGACCTTCCTGGAGGATCCCGTTTCTCTGGAGCAGGTGGAGTACATCCGCCAGATCAAGAACGCTTCTTCCATTCCCATCGCGGAAGGCGAGCTGTTCAACAACCCCTACGAGTACCGCACCCTCATCACCGAGCGCCTGATCGACTACATCCGTGTGCACATCACCCAGGTGGGCGGCATCACTCCCGCCCGCAAGCTGCAGATCTTTGCAGAGCAGTTCGGCGTGCGCACCGCATGGCATGGCCCCGGTGATATGTCCCCGCTGGCTCATGCAGCCAACGTTCACATCGACCTGGCTGCCCCGAACTTCGGCGTGCAGGAGTGGTCCGGCATTGAGCCGCCCAACTTCGTCATCCAGAAGCTGAAGGGACCCCATGGTGCTCTGCTGGAGGTGTTCCCCGGTCTGCCCGAGTACAAGGACGGCTACGTTTACGCAAACGACAAGCCCGGCCTTGGCGTGGACCTGATCGAGAAGGAAGCCGAGAAGTACCCCTGCGAAAATACCGTAACGACCTGGACGCAGACCCGCCGCATGGACGGCGCGCTGCAGACTCCGTAAGAAACTGTAAAGAACATCTTGTTTTGGAGGCATAAAAATGGTTAATAGTCTGTTTGATATCACCGGCAAGAAAGCAATCGTTACCGGTGGCACCCGCGGCCTGGGCAAGGGCATGGCAGAGGGCCTGATGGAGTCCGGCGCAGAAGTGGCGATCATCGGCACTTCCGACAAGGTCTATCAGGTTGCCGACGAGTTCAAGGCACGCGGCTTTGTGTGCTACGGCGTCAAGGCGGACCTGTCCGACCGTGACCAGTGCAACGAAGCATTCAACAAGTGCGTCGAGCTGCTGGGCGACCTGGATATCCTGGTGCCTGCCCACGGCATCCAGCGCCGTCACCCCTCCAACGAGTTCCCTGACAAGGATTGGGATGATGTGATCAACACCAACCTGAACTCTGTGTTCTGGCTGTCCCGTGCTGCTTCCAACATCTTCAAGGCCAAGGGCTACGGCAAGATCATCATGATCGCCTCCATGTGCTCCTGGTTTGGCGGCAAGACCGTGCCCGCTTACTCCGCTGCAAAGGGCGGCGTGATGCAGCTGTGCAAGGCCTTCAGCAACGACCTGCTGCAGTACGGCATCAACGTCAACGCCATCGCTCCGGGCTACATGGACACCGAAATGAACGTGGCCCTGACCGACCCGAAGAACCCCAAGTTCACCCAGCAGCGTTACGACGAGCTGACCCAGCGCATTCCCGCTCACCGCTGGGGCACCCCCGATGACATGAAGGGCTGCTGCATCTTCCTGGCTTCTCATGCCAGCGACTACCTGGGCGGTGCCATCATCCCTGTGGATGGCGGCTATCTGGTTATGTGATTCTCCTTCTTCCATATATGCATCGTTAGCCAAATGAGAGGGGGCCTTCTCCGGCGCAAGCCGGGGGAGGCCCTCTCTCATTTGCAGAACAAGGATATCAACATTTTTGATAAAGACCGGAAAATGATTGAGTTTTTTCATGAACCGTGCTACACTGGAACCACGTTCCGACCGAATCACAGAATAGGAGAAGAAGGATTTATGGATAAAAAACACAGCAAACGAAGTGCCTTTTCCGGCAAGATCGGCTTTGTGCTGAGTGCCGCAGGCGCTTCGGTGGGTCTGGGCAACATCTGGCGTTTCCCGTATCTCGCCGCAAAATACGGCGGTGGAATTTTTCTGTTGGTGTACATCGTGCTGGCCGTTACGTTTGGCTATACCATGATCGTGGCCGAAACAGCGCTTGGCCGCATGACCAAAAAGAGTCCGGTGGGGGCATTTGGCACATTCGGCAAAAGCGGCAGGCTGAAATTCGGCGGCTGGATCAATGCAGTCATTCCCATTCTGATCGTACCGTATTATTCGGTCATTGGCGGCTGGGTCATCCGGTATCTTTCCGCGTATGTCAGCGGCCACGGCAGTGAGCTGGCACAGGACGGCTATTTTTCCGGCTTTATTTCCAGCGGTCTGTCTGCAGAGGTGTGTTTCCTCATCTTTACCATTTTTACGCTGGTCATCATTTTTGCCGGGGTACGCAATGGTGTGGAACGGGTGTCCAAGCTGATGATGCCGGTTCTGGTGGTCCTGTCGGTGATCATTGCCGTTTACTCGGTCACCCGTCCGGGTGCACTGACCGGTGTAAAATATTTCCTGATCCCCAATGCGGCAAACTTTTCGTGGATGACCGTCGTCACCGCCATGGGGCAGATGTTCTACTCGCTGTCCATTGCCATGGGCATTCTCGTGACCTTTGGTTCCTACATGAAAGAGGACGTTTCCATTGAGGAATCCACCGAGAACGTCGAGGTCTTTGATACGGCCATTGCCATCATGGCAGGTCTGATGATCATTCCGGCAGTGTTCTCCTTCTCCGGCGGTGACCCGGATACCCTGCAGGCAGGTCCTTCGCTGATGTTCATCACCATTCCCAAGGTGTTCGAGAGCATGGGGTTCGGCCACGTTGTCGGCGTGCTGTTCTTCCTTCTGGTCCTTTTTGCTGCGGTCACAAGCTCCATTGCTCTGACCGAGAGTGCCGTTTCCACCTTTGAGGATGAATTGGGCTGGAGCCGCCAGAAAGCGACCGGCTGCATTGGCGTCATTATGGTGGCACTGGGCAGTCTGTCTGCGCTGGGCTATGGTCCTCTGGCCGGTGTGACGGTGTTCGGGATGCAGTTCCTGGATTTCTTCGATTTCCTGACAAACTCGGTCATGATGCCCATTGCGGCCATTGCCATCTGCCTGCTGGTGTCGCGGGTCATCGGGGTGGAAAAGATCGAAGCGGAGGTCACCGCTGACGGGAAACCGTTCCGTCGGAAAAAGATCTTCAACTTTATGATCCGCTATCTGTGCCCCGTGTTCGCGGCCATCATTCTGGTGAGCTCTGTGGCCAATGCTCTGGGCTGGATCTCGATGTAAGGATAAGAATGTACGATATGTGCATCTTTCGATGGATGAGATGGAAGAACTGGCCGGCAAGATAGCGGCATCTTCTTAAAACAAACAGCGGCAGTTTTCCGAAAACGGAAATCTGCCGCTGTTTTATATCATGTCCCGGACAGGAGTCGAACCTGCGGCCTTCCCCTTAGGAGTAGGGGCTGAAGCCATAAATCCTAGGCAAAAGTAGGTAAAACAAGTGACGTTTTATCAATGGATTTTTTGTTGTGCTGTCAATCCGAGTAACGAACACAACCCCCGAAATAAAACGAGTAAAAGGCTTTTCATTAGCAGAAAATTAGCAGAGCTAATGAAAAGTGGAAGGTTCATTGTAAAATGCCCACCTTTCATTAGCTGGGAAGTGTACGTTTCCCTACGGATATTTGCTTGTTTAGCATTCGTGAACCAGTCCATACAGCCGTAACTGGTGTGATGGACAAATGTTTTCAATAAAAAAGACAGAGCTTTCTGAGAGAAAACCCTGGCCTATGTAACAGTATGATTGGAAATGTGCATTGTCTTGTAAAAGGAAGGGTCTTATGGTATTCTTACGGGAGTAAAGGCACTGGATGCAAGGAACTTTGCGTGATCTTAGGAGTGTGCAATGGAAAAGAAATTTAATACTGTAGTCGGTGAAGATGGAACTGTAAAACTCCCAGATGCGGTTCTGGAAAAACTTGAAGTCAAACCCGGAGAGGAAGTTCGCTTCGAGGTAGATGACAATTTCTATGCAGTCAGGCTTCTATCGCGGATAGAAGCTGAACGCTTGGATTACTTGAATTGGATGCATAATAAACATTGCCCCTCTATTGAGGAAATGATTGCAGAATCGAGAAAACAAGCCACCCGGAACATTGTGATCTCCCGGATCCTTGATGGGATGCCGGCAGAAAAAATCGCAGAAGACTATGAAGTTTCACTCGACTATGTAAAACAGCTTGCCCATCAGCTGAAGATGGATATAGAGGAAGCTAAGGCGAAAAAACACAAGGAAACGGGATCATCATAAAACAAGCAGCGGCAGATTTCCATATACGGAAACTGCCGCTGCTTATGTATAGAGATTTATAGGTTTTTTGCAAGATTTTTGATGAGTTCGGCCATAGGAGGGGCTGGCCAGCAATTTGGTAAGTGCTGCTGCCGCATCTGCATCAACCGCGCTGTTTTC